>PPYF01268982.1_pt1 | contig 11352 bp, 15 predicted proteins | sample 1559871 | NCBI WGS metagenome assembly PPYF01 (sample SAMN08240021, study PRJNA423297) | Human gut metagenome, whole genome shotgun sequencing project. | reverse complement strand
TCTTCTTCCGTCAGTCCGCCAAGCGCGATCCGCGCACCGGAGAGTACGACAAAATCTACTGCTTCTGGTACGCAGACCATGAGGGTAAGGGGCACTGGAAAACTGTCGGCAGGCATAGCAAGGGCATCCGTCCGGCTACGGCCAGAAAGGAGCGGGCAAAATTCCTTGCCGAGTTTGAGGTCACTGGCGTTAACCCCATTGAGCGGGATAAAGTCACCATCGGGGACTTGGTGGATGCCTATCTTGAATGGGGTAGGAGCGAAGGGAAATACGTTGACCAGCACTACAGTCAATACAACGCCCACCTCAAGAACAAACTTCACGTTCTGCCCGTTGTCGAGCTGACCCCGAATCTGCTTTCCAGTCTCAAGGCGCAGCTCCTGAAGACGCCCACCGGGAATACAAAGCCCAAAAAAGCCACAGGAAAGTCCAATACCAAGACGCGGAAACGGAAAACTCTGGCCGGACAGACCGTGAACAACATCTTCTCGTTCATACGTTCCGCCATAAATCGTGCTATCGCCACTGGCATGTGGAGCGGAGTCAACCCGTTGTCCACCAAGGGCGGGACATGGAAGATGGTAAAAGCCAACAATGAAAGACTGCGTTTCCTGACCAGAGAAGAGGCCAAAGCCCTTCTGGACGACCTCGAAAAGCGGCATCCGCAGTTGCATGACATGGCCCTGCTTTCCCTGCGAACCGGCCTCCGGCCCACGGAAATTTTCAAGCTGCGCGGACAGGATGTGGATGCCAACGCCTGTGGCCTTTATATCATTCAGAAAGGAGGCAAGCGGGTTTTCGTCCGGGTGCCGGAGGACATGATCAGAATGCTCCAGGCGTACAAACGCAAACCTGCGGAACCCATCTTCCAGCGACCCCGCAAGAAAACAGCGTACACCAAGACGCCCGCCTGCTTCCAAACTGCCGTCAGGAAGCTCAATCTGGCCCCGAAGGATGGTGATAGTCTGTACGCCGTCACCCTGCATACCATGAGGCATACCTTCGCATCCTGGCTGGCTCAGTCCGGCAAGGTCACGCTTATGGAGCTGCAAAAGCTCATGCGTCACAAGAACATCACCATGACGATGAGATACGCTCACCTTTTCCCAGGGCAGGAAAACGAAAAGCTCTCGATTATAGGGGATATGCTGGCGGCCTGAGAAATCCATCATTTTGATTCCGAAGTTTGGATACGTCCAGAGGCAATATACTCTTCCAGTACGGCGCGTTCATAGAAAACACGTCTGCCAAAGCTCGTATATGCCGGGCCAACACTTTCTTGCCGCCAGTATGCGAGAGTTTTTTGGTGGATGCCAAACTCTCTTTCCACATCTTTAGGTGCAAGTAGTTTTTTTACTTGACTTTCAGGTGTACTTTGCATGTTTTCATTGTTGGCAAGTCGTATGGCTTCTGTAATAAGAGGAAGTAATTCTTCAGGGGTAGAGAGTATAATAGTGCGACCAGCAATTTCCATATATATCCTCATAATGACCGGTCTATGTATGCGCAATTATGTTTTGCAATGAGTTCCATCATAGTATTACACTCATTTTCCATAAGCATTTTTTCTCTATGCCTAAGGACAGCACTATAGCTGATCCCAAGGGTTTTACTAATTTTTTCAATACTCAAACCACGCATTGCGAGTTCAAAAACTTCTCTACCTCGTGGGGTTAGTCGAATATTTGTCATAGTTTCCTCATAATTTTTATTGAGCTTATGTAATAGTTCAATTGTGCTATGAACATTAAAGTTCTTTCTCATAATAGCTAAATGCCAATAAACTGTACTCTTTTCAATAGAAAGATTCACTGCGATATCTTTTTATAGAAAGCCCTTGCCATAGCATGTCAATAATCTGGTGCTGTTGGTTGGTAAGCTTCCGCATGATAAATCCTCCTGATACTGATTATGCACATAAAAGCCTGTACATAATTCCAGTAGCACGATGGACTTGTGCGGAGCAGTGGTAGAATTATTGGTTTTTGAAGATTTTGGGGAGAAAGTTTTTGACTGGTTGCTATACAAATAATGTGATGTCTAATGGTCTTAATAAGTATAAATTATAAATAGTTAGTGTAAAGATAGTATTTCAGCAAAAACTTGCCTAAATTTGACAAACATAAAAAATACCAGTACCAAACTAAAATTGGGGTGGTAAATTTATCAAGTGTTAATTTGTATATAACACAATAAATTCAACTAAATAGAATTTAAATCTGGTAATATACTGGTTTATGGTGAGCTTTATTGTCCCACTCAGGGAGGGGTAAAACCCCCACCTTTAGGTGGCGGCTTCAGCATTTCTTTTGTAGGCTGCGGGCATGAGCAACTATCGTAAAGGCTCCCACAGTGTTTTCTCAATTCACCTGCACCTGGTCTGGATAACCAAGTACCGGAAAAAGATTTTGTCAGGCGACATTGCCCAAAGGACCAGGTCGCTGATACGCGGCATTTGTGAGAAATATCAGGTGGAAATACTCAAAGGGCATATAGCCCCCGACCAAATCCATCTTTTCGTTTCGATTCCGCCGCACCTTGCTGTGAGCAAGCTGATGCAACAACTGAAAGGCCGGACCTCCCATGCCATGATAAACGAATTTTCGTTGTTGCGCCGCCAGTATTGGGGACGCCATATATAGGCGCGCGGCTATTTCTGTTGCAGCAGTGGTAATGTGACAGATGAGGTTATCAAGCAATGCATTGCGCAACAGGAAGATGCTGATGAGACCTTCCGGATTGAGGGTGAATGACTTAAGCCTGCTTCAGCAGGAGTTATACCGGCTTTAGCCGGAATGCGACTTTAGTCGCCAAAGTGAATCCACCGGCTTTAGCCGGTGGAGTGTTCAATGTCTCTATGAGATATTGATTTTCAGAAAGATAGAATAAGCGAAGCGGAGGGGCTATGGAAGAATATGGATATGGTGAATTGATTAAGATAAACAGCAAGTTGAAAGAAAAACTTTTACAACATATACAGCACCCCGGTGACTATCAAACTGCTATTGAAAGTATGATATTCCTTCGCCGAGAATTTGCCTCATCTTCTGAGAAGACTTTTGAAAAGCCTTTGGCTGCATTTGTGATTCAGGGGAGTAAACTTTCCTATTTCGGTGGGCGTGAATATTTTTATAAAGAAAACCAATGTCTGGTTGCGGGGGTAGATATGCCCGCATCGTTTAAGGCTATGCCCGCGACAACGGAAGAGCCGTTTCTTTCTGTCTTTTTTTATTTAGATGCGAGTCTGATTACAGAACTTTCTCTGGAAATGTCTCAAAAGTCGCTATCTAAAGATGTAGAGTGCGAAGGTGTCACCGTTGCCGACACCAATCCTGAATTACTTGATACTGTTCTGCGTCTTGTCAATGTACTCGACAGGCCGGAACAGATTCCTGTTCGCGCTCCAATGCTCTTACGTGAATTACATTATTTTCTTCTACTTGGCCCATATGGGACGCTTTTGCGTCAGGTGAATACATTAGGAACGAAGGATAACCAGATAGTGCAGACCATTGCGTGGTTACGCCAAAATTTAGCGCAACCTGTACGGGTGGATGAACTGGCACGAAAGGCAAATATGTCTGCGGCAACTCTCCATCGTCACTTTAAGAGTCTTACCGGTCTCAGCCCGCTACAGTATATCAAGCATCTGCGTTTATATGAAGCTCAACGGTTGATGCTTTTGGAAAATGAAAGAGCTTCCAGCGCTGCTTTAGCTGTGGGGTATGAAAGTGTTACACAGTTTAATCGGGAATATAAGAGCATGTTTGGAGAACCGCCCCACAGAGATATATCACGACGCCGCGAAAATCTTTTGGGTTAAAATTTGGTGAAACGAGAACAAAACAACTTCCCGATAAACATTGGGAAGTTGTTTTGTTCCAGCATTTTTCAGTTGTAGTCGATAGTTGCTTGATGCAATAGGCTGACTGACCTGAGTTGGCTATTCAGGTTACTGTTCTGGGATAACCTCATTGATGCAAGCAAGCGCGTTCAATGTACGCGGGAATCCAATGTATGGGAGGCTCTGAACCAGAGCGTCAATCAGATTTTGCTTGCTGTTGCCCACGTTAATATTACCCTGAACGTGGCTTTTGACTTGGCTTTCGCATCCGCCAAGTGCACTGATTGCAGAGAAAACGAGAAGCTCTCTTGTCTTTATATCAAGTCCCTTACGAGTAAAGGTGTCGCCAAAGCAGAATGAAGAAAGGTAATTGACGATAAGCTCTTTTTGATTTTCCGGAGTAGCCGCGTGCATTTTATCAATAGCGTCACGGAAAATGGATTTCTGCACCGCTAGTCCATCTTTAAACCGACTTTCTTCAGTTACTGTTGCCTGGCTTGCCAGGGGTAGAGCAATCTTCCTCTCGGCAAACACTTCGTTGATTTGCTGAATTGCGGTTTCAACTTTGGGAAAACCGATATATGGGGCACATTGATAGAGTGCCTCTTTGATTTCAATGGGTGCTACCCCGACTTGAAGTGCAGCTCCCACATGTTTTTTTATTTCAGCCGGAGTTTGAGCGGAAGTGAGCACGACCAACGTAATCAGTTCGCGTTGCTTATCATTCAAACTTCCATGCTCAGCAATTTCTCCATAGATGAGACGTTCCTTCATGGCGACGAGTTCTGGGTCGCTCTTTGCCAGCGAATCTTCTGTGTTTCCGAAAAGTTTGCCCTTATTTTTTTCGGCCAGTGCCACGCGATCTGCCGAGGCCGTATCTTTGGATTGCGCCGCAAATGAAATCTCTTGCATCAACAGCCCTCCTAACAAAACGGCACAGAATGTTATAAGAAATATTTTATTCAGGCTGATAGCCATGTTTTTTCCCCTCTATACGTTAGGATGCCCATCAAGGTATGCGGAGCGAAGAAATACCGTTTCGCTCCGCTGTTGAGCGTTTTTACTTGCCGTTGTATTGTTCGTCCGTGACTTTTTCCAGCCACTCCACGCACACGCCATCCTTGTCCTCAGCAATGGAGATATGCGTCATCGAACTGTTGGGGGCCGCTCCGTGCCAGTGCTTTACTCCAACAGGGCAAACGATAACGTCACCGGGGCGGATTTCCTGAATCGGCTTGCCCCATTCCTGCGTCAGACCTACACCAGAAGTGACGATGAGAGCCTGTCCTACGGGGTGCGTATGCCAGTTGGAGCGGGCTCCCGGCTCAAACGTCACGCTGGCTCCCACGGAGCGCATCCCGTTACCAGCCGGATACCAGGGGTCTACCCGTACATTACCTGTAAAAAATTTGTCCGATCCCTTGTAAGGTGCTTGGGTTCCCAGACGATAGATGACCTGTTCAGACTTGTCGGTTTCAGCGGCTACGGCATTGGCGGAAAGGCCGGTGAACGTCGTCAGGGCAAGGGCCATCAGCATTGCGGAAATTCGTTTCATGGTAGTCGTCCTTTTGGTTGAGGATATTGACAAGAACAGTAACGGCTGAACGTTCTTGCCGGTAGAGACATTTTCGTCATTTTCTTGCCTAAATCTTTCAAGGTTTGGCTTTCACTTCCGGCTGAAGTGGCATAGTGTTATGCAGTTCGCTCACGAGCTTTTTTTCAGAGAGCAGTTCGCCGCCCACCCCCACGTTATCCGCATTGTTCTCTTTGAGGAAAACGTAAAAAGTTTCTTTCGGGATACCTGTAATCCGTGCGGCGGATGCTGTAAGCTCCGAAACCAGCATTTTTTTCTGTTCTGTATTCAGAAAAGCCGTCTCCAAAGTAATGACAGGCATGGTGTCTCCTTTTTGGAAAAAGTTGAAGGGCCTACAGTTTTGTACCCAGCGCATGAGCGTCAGCAGGGAAGGCAGTACTCTCGATGTCTTTGCGGGCAAAGACGTTTCTGGCGAGCACCACGCCCTGATCCTCCCACGGCAGGTACTGTTGCAACACCTTGTAATGAGCCATGATAGCGTCCATGTTCCAGTCTGTGTTACTGCCGCATGTGACGAGCATGGCTGATTTCATGGGATGCTTCCGAAGTGCCGCGCGCTGTGGCATCAGGCGATCCAGAACGGTTTTCAGTTGCGCGGTCATCTGGAAGTAATACAGCGGAGTGACAAGCACTATCATGTCCGCCGACAAGATTTCAGGCATAATTTTCTGCATGGCATCTTTTTGAATACATTCTCCATTATGTTTGTCGCAGTAATAGCAGGCTCGACAGGGGCCTACCTTTTCAAACGCAGTATCAAAACGGATGACGGTATGTCCTTTTGCAGACGCTCCGGCTATGAACTCATCGGCCAGCAGCGCGGATGTCCCTTTCCGATGAGGGCTTCCGGTAAGCATAACTATTTTCATGGGTTTCCCTTCATTGTCGGCCGCCAGAATATCGACGGGAGAAACCAGCCGGGAAGCAATGCCAAAAGCCAGCGCTCCCCCGGCTATTTTCAGAAGATGTCGGCGCGTTAAAGCTGTATGTTCGCTCTTGGCGAACGTATCCGAGTTCGCATCGTTCATGTTGACCATTTTTTTACTCCTTTTGAGATTCAACAATAAGACTTGTCAGGAGAACGCTTACTATCAAGGCCATTACTTCATCAGCTATGTCATAAAATACTTTGTCATCAGAGTAATGGTAGATACAAATCCGTCGTTTTGTTGCCTGATTCTTGCAGCTAGGCACCCTGTAGGACTGAACCATCCCCCATTGAATAGGCGGTCTACGCAACGGGTGGTGGTTCACATAGCCGGTGGTTTATTGTGTCGGCCACAAGCCCATAATCTACATAAAGATATTAACAGAAAAGGTTCCAGAAATGCTTTCTCCGGAACCTTATCGTTAGTAGGTCAGTACTTGCTACAAGCTCATATATAGAATCTTGATGACATCATCTTCGGACAACGGCACATAGGCGTTTTGAAGCCCGCCAATGCGTACAGCCTTTTCAGCCATAATTGCAAAATGAGCGTCGTCAATACCGAAGTCGGTTAGTGTTGAAGGAAGTCCTATTTTTTTGAAAAAGGCTTCCGTGGCGTCAATGCCTTGATGGGCCAGCGCGAATTTGTCGCCGCCGCGTTCAATCCCCCAGACGTTGACCGCATAATCGCAGAACTTATCCACCGTGGACTCGGAAAGTATGTGGCGCATCCATTTCGGCGTCAGTACGGCAAGTCCGGCCCCATGCGTTATGTCATAGATCGCGCTGAGTTCATGCTCGATGTAGTGGCAGCTCCAGGCAAAGTCCTTGCCCGTGGAGCCCAGACCGTTCAAAGCCAGGGACGCTGCCCACATCAGTTGCGCTCTTGCCTCATAATCGGAGGGTGTTTCCAGAGCGATCGGAGCGTATCTGATGACGGCCTTCAACAACCCTTCGTTGATGGCGTCCGGCACAAATGCCTGCTCACGATCAAAGTAGTTTTCAATAATGTGGGACATGATGTCGGCGGAACCGGAAGCCGTCTGGAACGGCGGCACTGTATAGGTATTTTCCGGATTGAGTACGGCTACCTTGGGCAGGACAAATGGAGAAAAGAATGGCAATTTTTCATTGGTCTCCGGTTTGGAAATGACGGCCACGGCATCTGTTTCACTGCCGGTAGCGGCAATGGTCAACACCACGGCAACGGGCAGGGCTTTGGTTATCCTGTCCATATGCAATACCATATCCCATGCGTCGCCTTCATAGTAGGTCGCGGCGGCAATGGCTTTGGAGCAGTCGATAGTGCTGCCGCCACCTACGGCAAGAATCATGTCGATGCCTTCTTTTTTGCAGATAGCAGCCCCTCTATTGACGGTTTCCACCCTGGGGTTAGGTTCGACACCGCCCAATTCAAAGATTTCAAAATCGTTCAGCAGCGCCCTGAGCTTGTCGTAAAGCCCGTTTTTTTTAATGCTGCCGCCGCCATAGGTCAGAAGAATCTTTTTACCGTAGGCCCTCAGCTTGGCAGGGAGCGCAGCTTCCTGGCCCATGCCAAACAAAATATCAGTCGTCATGTGGTATTCAAAACTTTTCATGGATTACTCCTTTCCGAATGTCATGCATTTTCCAATAATGTCACCCGTCCGTACATATTCGTAGGTGGGCATTTCAAAAAGAACCGGCTTCAGTTTCGCATAATTGATTTTGCCGTTTGGAGTCAGCATCCCTTCTTCTACATAGGTATTTTCGATTTTCAGAATAAAATTTTCAAAGCCTTTTGTTTCATATATGTCATCCACGCTGCATTCCATGACCAAAGGGGAGACTTCTATCACCGGCGCGCCCGCTTCCCCCAGATAGTACGGAAAAACGGAGGACTTATCCGTTTTTCCACCACTGACGGAGCCTACATGGTCAGCCAGTTTCAACATGGTTTCATTCACGATGTTGACGGAAAGTATTTTATTTTCCTTGATGCCCTGATTTGTGTAATGGGGTTTTGCCAGGCTGATCATGATGCGGTCATGCCCCATGATGCCCAGATGCCCTACCAGTGCCCAATTTACCCGTCCTTCAACCAATGTACCGACCACCACTAACGGGGTGGGGTATAATCCCAACACTGAACCGATATTTTTCTTCATATTCGCTTCTCTGTTTTGAACAGTTTTTTTATTGTTTCATACCAATTTTTTTCAGCCAGGCGTCCATATCACTGGAGAGCGAAGCACCGCCGTTGGAGCGCACCGCCAATCCCTCCGCGATGGTTACCGAAGGGCAAAGCCTGGTGATGTCGGCAACGCTGCGCCCCAGCCCGCTTCCTCCGCTGCTGACAAACGGTACGATTGTTTTGCCTGAAAAGTCGTACTGTTCCAGAAAAGAAGCTACAGGCATGGGCATGGTGCCCCACCAGTTGGGATAGCCAAGAAAAATCACGTTATAACGCGCCATATCCGTGATGCGCGTCTTAAGTTCCGGCCTGGCTCCAGTTTGCTGTTCTTGTTTGGCCTGCTCCAGACAGGTATTGTAGTCACGGGAATATGGTTTCACCAGCTCAAGTTCTACGAGTTCCCCTCCTATCTTCTGCTGGAGCAATCGAGCGATGCCCCGTGTGTTGCCAGACCATGAAAAATACACCACTAGTGGTTGTTGGGGCGCGGCGAAAGCCGGATGGTCAAACGGCAAAAAATTTACGGCACATGCACCAATGGCCAAGGCTGTTCCTTTGAGAAAATGACGGCGGGAGAGATAATGTTCCATAGCAGTTCTCCTAGTGGTATTGTCTGCTTTGGTTAGAATTATGTTATCTTGGATTCTTCCTCGTATCATGTGGAACTTTTATTTCCCATACTGCTCATCACTGACAGGTTCCATCCATTCCACAACGTTACCAGGTTCCTCCGCCTCATTGATTTCAATATGAGTCATGGATTTGTTGGCGGCAGCGCCGTGCCAGTGCTTTATGCCCGCAGGGCAGATGACAACATCTCCGGGGCGAATTTCCTGAATCGGTTTGCCCCATTCCTGAGTGCGCCCCAAGCCGGAAGTGATGATCAGAACCTGACCTACCGGATGAACATGCCAGTGGGTTCGAGCGCCGGGTTCAAATGTTATACTGGTTCCATTGGAACGCATTTTATTGTTGGCAGGATATAGACGGTCAATACGGGCATTACCAGTAAATATTTTTTCTGTACCAGGAATTGAGACTTGTTCTTCGTTGCGTGTGACAGTCTGTCCTGCTTCTCTGGAGTCTGTTGCAAAGGCATGAGGACAAGACATTCCCCCAAGAATGATGAGCGTTGATGCCAATGAAAAAATCATTTTCATAATGGTTTTCTCCGAATTGAAGTAGTGTGGCTAAAAAATAGTTCATGAGATGCAGATTCATGTATTCCCCTCATGAACTGCATTTTTACCCGGCTGGGACGCCTCTCGACAGACCTGATTTCTGCAATTTATTGCCTGATTCTTGCGTCAGAATGACGGTAGGCGCTATCTATGGGGGGAAGGAAAAAGATAACCGTCCGGTCTTCAGTAGAAGACCGGACGGTACGGTATCGTGCGGCGGAGTTGCAACGGGGAAATAGCCCGGTGTTTCGAACGTGATTACTGAATTCGTAAAGAGAGCAGGGAGCTTAACACGTTGTTATCTACAACTGTTTTCCGAGCTGGTAAGCCTGCTCTGGGAATGGGGTACTGTTTATTGCGCCGGCAGGCCAAACGCCGGGAGCGATGATCCGACCCGTATCTGTCCAGCCGAGATATTCCAGCAACACTTCATAATGAGTGAGAATTGGACTTTCATTTCTGCGAGAATTGTTGGCATATGTCATCAGCAGTATGGCCTTTTTGGGGACATGGATGCTGCCGTTGACGGCATAGAAGCGGTCAATGACCGCTTTGAGTTGCGCAGAAATACCGAAATAATACATGGGCGTCGCAAACACGACGAGATCGGCCGGAACGAGGTGCTCACGAACCGTTTCAAAATCATCCTTGAATACGCAGGGGCCGTTCATACCGCATGAGTTACAGGCGATGCAGGGGTGAATATTGCTCGACGCTGCGTCAAAACGGGTCACTTCATGTCCTGCTTCCCTCGCACCTCTGATAAAATGGGAGGCAAGGGTATTGGAGTTGCCGTTTTCTCTGGGGCTGCCGGTTAACACCAGTATTTTCATTGGAATGCTCCCTCCTCTATGAATAATATTTGTGGCAGAAGCTGCTGACAGTGGATTGTTGAACATACCTATTCCCGTCACAGCAGCGGTTGTTGCCAGTGAGGTTTTGATAAATTCTCTGCGATTCATGGCCGTTACCTCCTGAATTTTTCGTGGGTTATCAACTGTTCTTCACATGAAGGAAAAAGGAGAGCCAGAAGTAGAGTATGTTTTGACCGCCCAGCAAGCTGTCCTGATTTGAGCGACATCGTAGGTGATTCAACCAGATGGTGATAGGTGCTTTTCTTGCTTTTTTTTGCCTGATTCTTTCACCTTTATACAGATTCCTTATTGTTTTGGGGGCGTTTTTTCAGCAGAGAGAGGGGTAGAGCGACACCTTCCTCTGCAAATATAATCCGTAGTTCTTTCAGTGTGTAGCCTTTTTTCAGGGCATCTTGGAAGGATGCTTCCAAAATTTCGACAGCTTCCTCTCGACTTTTTACATCATCTTTTAGTGGAAGTTTTTCTAGGCGCTTTTTTAGGTTTTCAATTTTCTTTAAAGAAATTTTTATGTGTTTCACTCTGTTATCCCTCCTATTATAAACAATTCAGTATAGTATACACAAAAAAATAAAAACACATAACTCTACCACTCTACGAGGCGGGTTCTTCGTGGCAGGATGGTAGTTGTGCTACGCCCAACTACCATCCTGCCAGAAGGCTGACGCCCTCTGGACTCCCGAAATGCTCGGCGCTTCGCTTCTCGCATTTCAAAGGCATAAGACATGAAAGGCAGAAAAAAGGAAGGCGACGGACGAAC
>PPYF01660843.1_pt1 | contig 11360 bp, 8 predicted proteins | sample 1559871 | NCBI WGS metagenome assembly PPYF01 (sample SAMN08240021, study PRJNA423297) | Human gut metagenome, whole genome shotgun sequencing project. | reverse complement strand
AGCCTACATAAACAAATACCACTGGAATGACACCTTTGCCGTTATTATGATTTCTGCCGATGATTCCCCCGCAAATATAAAGCGGGCTTACGACTTGGGCGCTTTTGACTATATCAGCCGTCCTTTTGATTCGACCATTGTACAGCGCCGGATTTCCAATACGATGTTTTTATATGCAAGGCAGCAGCGTCTTGAGAAAATTATCGCAGAACAATTCCATGAGCAGGAGAAAAATAATAAGCTGATGATTTCAATCCTGTCTCATATTGTGGAATTTCGGAATGGAGAGAGCGGCTTACATATCCTGCATGTCAATACGATTACTAAGTATCTGCTAAAGCAGCTGGTCCGGCGTACCGAGCAGTATCCCTTGTCCAAAGCTGATATTTCCTTAATCAGTACGGCTTCAGCGCTGCATGATATTGGAAAAATCGCAATTTCCGATACAATATTGAATAAACCTGGACGTCTTACGGAAGAGGAGTTTGAAGTGATGAAAACCCATTCGATGGTCGGCGCTAACATGCTTTTAGAACTGCCCGTTGAGCAGCAGGAGGCTCCGCTTGTCAAAGTAGCTTCTGAGATTTGCCGGTGGCACCACGAACGGTATGATGGAAACGGTTATCCGGACGGGCTTAAGGGAGACGAAATTCCCATAGCCGCCCAGGTGGTCGCGCTGGCCGACGTATATGATGCCCTGACCAGTGAGCGGTGTTATAAGAAAGCTTATTCACATAAAGAAGCTTTGAACATGATTTTGGAAGGACAATGCGGTGCATTTAATCCGACTCTTTTACTGTGTCTGCAAGAGATTGCGGATACGCTGGAAAGTGAGCTGACTGATAATTCTCCTGAACAGGAGACTAAAAATATTCAGGATATAAGAAATAAAATAGACTATGACAGGTTGTTTTCCTATGAAAAATATACCTTCCTGTCCCGCAAACAGCGGCACCTGCAATTATTATATATTGATTCATTAACCAGTGTCTATAACCGTCGTTATTATGACGAGCATTTTCAAGGCTCAGATAATATTCAGGCGATGGTCGTAATAGATGTGGATAACTTTAAGCATATCAATGATAATTACGGCCATGACGTAGGCGATATTGTGCTGCAGAACATTGCACAAACTGTCTTATCCTGTGTGCGAAAGACAGATGCCGTAATCCGATATGGCGGCGATGAATTTGTAATTATCTTTTTTAGTATTCCTGCCAATATATTTGAGAAAAAACTGGAGAGGATTCGGTATTATGTCGATAGTCTGATCATTGACGGCCATCCCGAATTACATATGACAGTAAGTATAGGTGGGGTATATGGAACAGGAACTGCAAAAGGACTTTTCAAGGCTGCAGACAGTATGATGTATCAATCAAAAAACACGAAAAACAAAGTGACTATATGTTATCTTGATGAGAATAAAGACATCGCGGACAATATCTAAAACGGAGGAAAAGTGATTATGAACCTGAAAGATTGCTATTTAAAATTTGGCGGCGATTTTGATGAGGTACTGGGCAGACTGCGTCGGGAACAGACCGTCCGGAAATTTGTATTTAAATTCCTGGACGATAAAAGCTTTAGCTTGTTTGAATCGTCTATAGGGAGTAAGGACTATGAAGATGCTCTAAGAGCCGTTCATACACTTAAAGGAATCTGTCAAAATCTTTCATTTACCAGATTGTTTGAAAGTAGTAGTTTGGTAACAAACGCATTAAAAGAAAACGATTGGAATAAGGCTGTCGATATGATGCCGAAATTATCAAAGGATTACTATGAAACCATCAATGTTATTAAAGATTTTAAGAATTCCAGGGAGGAATAACATCAATGAGAAATAGTAAAACCAAGGATTCTACAACACGTTTTCTGATATACAGTTTTATTGGACTTTTAATCTTTAGTATTATTATTTTCAGTCTGCTCGGAATCTATATGAGTCGAAAGAGCGAAAAGACCGTTTACGAAATTGGTCAAATTTATATGTCTGGAATGAATAAACAAATGTCCAACCACTTTGAAACTGTTATTAAGTTGCGTTTTGGTCAGGTCAGCGGCATTGTATCTGTTGTCTCAGCAGATAATAACAATAAAGAAAAGTTATATGAGGAACTTGTTTACAGGGCACAGGTCAGGAACTTTGACCATTTAGCACTTTGTTCTACTGAGGGAAATTTTCAGACTCTTTATGGACAATCAATACATCCACTGAACCCGGAGCCCTTTGTAGAAGCATTAGTACGAGGAGAACAAAGAGTCGCTTTAGGTAGTGATCCTGCTGGAAATCTAGTGGTATTGTTTGGCGTTGATGCTACTGCTTACCCTATGCAGAATGGCAGTATGAGCACTGGACTGGTAGCAGCCGTCCCACTGGAGTACATCACCGATTTCCTTTCCTTAGAAGATGAAGGGCAGCTGATGTATTATCATATTATCCGGCCGGATGGTAGTTTTGTAATACAAAATCCCAACACTGAGCTGCAGTATTTCTTTGAACAGCTGCAAAATCAGTCTGATTCTGCAGTGAATGAATCATCAGCTGAAAGTCCTGTTGAAAAATTTAACGCTGCTCTTAAAAAACATGAAGAATATGCTGCAACATTGGAAGTAAATGGTGAAGAACGTCAAATCTATGGTATTTCATTGCCTTATTCCGAGTGGTATTTAGTATCGGTGATGCCGTATAGCATATTAGACGATGCCATAAATAATCTGAGCAGCCAGCGCATGTTCATGACATTGTTGTCATGTGCTTCTGTTCTAATTATTTTGACACTGATTTTCCTCCGGTATTTCTCTATAACACGTTCACAGCTGAATGAATTGGAGAAGGCCCGGCAGACGGCTCTTGAAGCGAACAAAGCCAAAAGTGAATTTTTAGCGAATATGAGCCATGATATCCGTACACCTATGAACGCGATTGTAGGCATGACAGCGATTGCCACAGCCCACATGGATGACAGGAAACAAGTAGAGAATTGCCTCAGAAAGATTACATTATCAAGCAAACATCTCTTAGGGCTAATCAATGACGTTTTAGATATGTCTAAAATTGAAAGTGGCAAATTAACGTTGACAACCGAACAAATTTCATTAAAGGAAGTCGTTGAAGGCATTGTTAACATCATGCAGCCACAGGTTAAGACTAAAAAGCAGACCTTTGACATACACGTTGAAAATATATTAACAGAAAATGTGTGGTGTGACGGCATACGCTTAAATCAGGTTTTACTTAATCTCTTATCGAATGCAACGAAGTATACACCGGAGGGAGGCTCAATACAGTTATCCCTCTCTGAAGAAAAATCTCCGAAAGGGGAAAACTATGTACGGATTTATATCAAAGTTAAGGATAATGGAATTGGCATGTCGCCGGAATTTCTGAAAAGAATATATGAATCCTATAGCCGTGCGGATGGAGCCCGGATACATAAAACGGAGGGGGCCGGTTTGGGCATGGCGATTACAAAGTATATTGTGGATGCAATGGAAGGAACCATCGATATACAAAGTGAGCCAGATAAAGGTACCGAATTTCTACTCATGTTTGATTTTGAAAAAGCCGCCGCAATGGAAATGGATATGGTTCTTCCCGCCTGGAATATGCTGGTGGTTGATGATGACGAATTATTATGCGAGACAGCCATTGACGCGCTAAAATCCATCGGAATAAAAGCAGAATGGACATTAAGCGGAGAAAAGGCAATAGAATTGGTAAATGAACGGCACAAAAAGAGAGAAGATTATCAAATTATTTTATTGGACTGGAAACTGCCTGGCATGAATGGGATTCAGGCGGCAAGAGAAATCCGGCGAAATCTGGGAGATGAAGTACCGATTCTGTTGATTTCTGCATATGACTGGAGTGAATTTGAAGCAGAGGCCCGTGAAGCCGGTATCAGCGGTTTTATTTCCAAGCCGCTTTTTAAATCTACGCTGTATCATGCTTTATGCCAGTATATGGACGTTGGAACAGAGCATGAGCAGACATTGAATCAAAATATTGATCTATCCGGACGCCGCATCCTGCTTGCCGAGGATAATGAGCTGAACTGGGAGGTGGCAAAAGAACTGCTGTCCGATTTGGGCGTGGAACTGGATTGGGCGGAGGATGGCCGGATTTGCCTTGACAAATTCCAAAAATCACCGGAGGGTTATTACGATATCATTCTTATGGACATACGAATGCCGCATATGACAGGGTATGAGGCCACACAAGCAATCCGCGGGCTGGCTCATCCTGATGCCCTGTCGATTCCAATTATAGCTATGAGTGCAGATGCTTTTTCTGATGACATACAGCATTGTCTGCAGTGCGGCATGAATGCCCATATAGCAAAGCCTATCGATGTTATTGAATTAACCCGCTTATTAAAAAGATATTTAATATAAATCCGCCTCATAAAGGGAGTATCGCACAATGGCATGAAATCATTTTGATTTCGTGCCGGGAGCAATACTCCTATTTTTTTACGTCGTAAGGCTTAACCTCCACAGTCCGATTATCGAAGTCAATAAAAAGCTGATAGGCGTACTGCCCGTCGCTGGTATCCCATACTTCCACATGTTTTGGCGTCACTTGAATCAGAATTTCCGTATCCACATGGCTGTAGGCATTGTAGCTGTTCCAGAGAAATTCCTTATAGCCTTTTTCAAAACGCTTTCCCGGTTCGTCTGCCACCAGTCCCTTGTTTTCGGCAAGGCCCTCCACCTGGATGCCGCTCCAGCACAGAGCGACCTGCGGGTTCTCAAAAAGCTGTTTTGTTTTTCTGAAGTTTTTGTCTGTTTTAAAATAAATTTTATTGTCGTAAAACAGGCAGCTTACATTTCTGACCGTCACATGGTCATTGACGCTGGTTGCAAGCGCCATAATTTTCCAGTCTCCGAGCTGACGGAACATGATTTCCACGGCTTCTTCAAATGTCAGATGTTTTTCTTTGCTGAACTTCATTATTTTTATCCTTTCATATACCGGAGAACGCCGCAAGATCCATTTACCGGAAAGCAGCGGATTCACCGCGGTGCAGATTTGTCTATGGCTAATCCTGAAAACGATGCATAAAACGGAATAATTAAGTAAAGATTATTAAATACAGAACCTTCCTGTGAAACGATAACCTGCACGCTTCGCGCACAGGTCACCGTCATCAATAAAAATGCCTGAAAACAAACAGTCTTCAGGTATGCTGCAGAAAACGTCTTTCTCATCCGGACTGTCACCGCCGGTTCAGGAAGTACACAAGCTCAATAAGTCTGTGTTAAAACGTCATTTATGAGTGAAGTATATACCTGCGGTCTGAAAATGTAAAGTGTGAATTTTGAAAAAATATGAAAGACTGGACGAAAAATAGCAGACTGATTTTTGAGGTTCGTCACATACTAACAGCGTGAATGACAAACAAATGATTTAAAAGCCGAAAAGGCGGTAACAATTGTGTAAGGAGGAAGGAAAGGTGACCAGGAAAGAAAAACTAAGAAAGTCTCTTATTGTCCTGTTCTGGGCCGGGCTTGTGGTATTAGCCGGTTCGTCGTATTTTTATATGCAGTGGTCCATTCCGGACCGTCTGAACGTGGTGGTGGACCAGGAAGAGAATTTCCATTTTTCCCTTCCGGTAAAAGTATCGTTAAAAAGCGAAAGTGAAGAGGTGGTTTTAAACAACGGCTCCAATATCCCCTCAGATGAAATACATCTGCAGTTGGATCAGCCATTTTCCCTTTATTCGGAAAATGAAGGAACATACCATCTGAACATGAAGTTGTTTGGCCTGTTCAGCTTGAAAGACATTGAGGTGGATGTCTCTGATACAAAATATGCGGTCCCCTGCGGCCTGCCCATAGGGATATATATGAAATCCGACGGTCTGATGGTGATAGGAACAGGGGAAGTTACAACGAAAAACGGCGATATTATCGATCCGGCGGACGGTGTCTTAAAATCCGGTGATTATATTGAGGCTATCAACGGTGTCCCGGCGGTCAACAAGAAGGACATGATTCAGGCCGTCAACAGCTCAGGAGGCGGCGCTCTGACGCTTTCCGTGAGGAGAGACGGGGAAGAGATGCCTGTGGAGATGACGCCCGTGGAAACGGCCGATGGTGACTTCAAGCTGGGTCTGTGGATCCGTGACGATACGCAGGGTATCGGCACAATGACCTATATAAGCACCAACGGGGAATTCGGGGCATTAGGGCACGGAATCAGCGACAGCGATACAGGAATGCTGGTGCAGACCTCGGGCGGCGAATTATATGATACCGAGATCATGGGAATTGAAAAAGGCACTTTTGGCAAACCGGGAGTCATGTCGGGTGTGATTTACTATGGGAACCAGTCTAAACTGGGAGCCATTGAAGCCAACACAAATGAAGGGATATTCGGGACTGTAAACGAAAAATTCCGCAACCGCGTAAAAAGCGAGGCAATCCCAATCGGCTACCGCCAGGATGTAAAAAAAGGGAAAGCATATGTTAGAAGCAACGTATCGGGAGAACTGAAGGATTACGAAATCGAAATACAGAAGGTTGATTATTCCACAGCCAGAAAAAGTAAAGATATGATTATCAAAGTGACGGATCCGGAACTGCTGGAGCTGACAGGAGGCATAGTGCAGGGAATGTCAGGATCGCCGATAATACAGGATGGGAAACTGATCGGAGCGGTGACCCATGTATTCATCCAGGACTCGACGAGGGGGTATGGGATATTTATTGAAAACATGCTCGAGCATTGAGTCCGGGCAGGACAGGAGGAAAAAAGATGCGATGCAGGCTTGCTTGTATGAGCATCTTTTTTGCGAGTGGCCTATGCGGCGAAAGCCGCACAACCGCTGGTGCGCGCAGCGAACCAGCGGTTGCCGCCCGGCCGGAGTAGTGTAACGCGAAGGAGCCTGGCAGTGAAACACAAACAACAAACCAAAAAAAATTACGGCTAAATAACAAAAAATCCCCTCTGATCCGCCCTCCAAAATCAAGTCAAATTCCGTCAAAATCCCGGGCAGCTTGACCACATCCCGTATAAAATGCCGAAGATACCGTCATCCGATCGTCAACCGGGAACAAAAGCACTCCCGGTAAATATTTTTTTTAAAAGTCCGTGACATATATTCTTTCACAACATCTTGTATAAGCAATAAACGGGTTATATAATACAAAAGGGAAACCGTCAGGCAAAGGTCTTACTAGCTCTGGTATTTATTATAGAAGAAATACACCAGGTCTTGTCATCATCGGCCAAATGAAAATATGATATATCATCCCTCTCGATTCTAAACAGCAGTATTTACACTCAAAGCCGATAACATCATCTTGATTAACCCGGCAATTTATTTCACCGCGTTAGTGTGCTGCTAAATTTCCGACATCATTTTGCATCTTTCCTAAAAATGGGCTATAATAAAAAAGCCGGAAAAAGGAAATATCACGGGAGTCTACAGAATTTTATCCGGTATGACAATATGAAACCAGGAGCCAAAACCTGACATTTCGTGTCGAATTATGCGGTGAGATCGAGTCGAAAGGAAAACGGGGTCGAGTCTATAATCATCATTACCATTTAAATTTTTAGGAGGAGAGTATCATGGCAGAACTTAACATTGCAATTGCGGATGACAACAGGCAGACTTTGGAGATGCTTGGCGAAATACTGGAGAGTGAAAAAGATTATCATGTCGTTGGAAAGGCGGATAATGGTAATGAAGCATACAATATGATTATGAGAACAAAGCCGGATGTTGTCTTACTTGACATAGTTATGCCGGGAATGGACGGAATCTCGGTTATGGAGAAAGTAAAAAGCAACGAAGAATTCAAAGAAAATACATCTTTCATCATGGTTACGGCAGCCAGCAGCGAGAATCTGACAGCAGATGCTTTTAAACTGGGCGCCAGCTACTACATCATGAAGCCGTTTACGAGAGACAGCGTACTCGACAAATTAAAAAGGCTGTCAGGTTATAAAAATAAAACAACGATGCTCGCAGGAAGCAGAAAAGTGAAACCTTATGTAAATAAAACGGATTATATGGAGCAGAATCTGGAAAATGATGTAACGCAGATGCTTCATGAAATTGGCATCCCGGCGCATATTAAAGGTTATCAGTATCTAAGGGATGCTATTATTATGTCTGTCAGTGACAAGGAAATGCTGGCGTCGGTAACTAAAATCCTGTATCCGACGATTGCCAAAAAACATCAGACTACGCCAAGCCGTGTGGAGCGGGCAATCCGCCATGCGATTGAAGTGGCATGGAGCCGGGGTAAAATGGACACCATCAATGAACTGTTCGGCTACACGGTCAGCACCGGAAAGGGCAAGCCTACCAACTCAGAATTTATTGCCCTGATTGTGGATAAGATACGCCTCGACTACCGGAGAATGAATTGACAATAAAAGGTTGAAAAAGTTCTGATACTACTTTCTAAATTCATAATTCTATTGTATAATGATTATAATCATCGTGTGATGTATAACGTGAATCGTTTACAATATAAGGCAGTCGGGGAGGTAGTAGGTATGAAGAATATTCTCTTTATTGCATCAGAAGCAGTTCCGTTTATTAAGACGGGCGGGCTGGCGGACGTTGTCGGTTCGCTTCCGAAGTGTTTTGATAAAGCGTATTTTGATGTCAGGGTTATCATTCCAAAGTATCTTTGTATCAAAGAAAATCTCCGGAATGATATGAAGTATTTGAACCATTTTTATATGGATTATCTTGGTCAGAGCCGTTATGTGGGCATTTTGGAGTATGTGTATGAAGGAATCACTTTTTACTTTATTGATAATGAAAGCTACTTCTGGGGTGCGAAACCATATGGGGACTGGTATTATGATCTGGAGAAGTTTTCCTTTTTCTGCAAGGCGGCTCTGTCGTCTCTGCCTGTAATCGGGTTTAAGCCCGATGTCATACATTGCCATGACTGGCAGACCGGTCTGATTCCGGTACACTTAAAAGATAAATTCCGCGGCGGTGAGTTTTTCCGCGATATTAAATCGGTTATGACAATTCACAATCTGAAGTTTCAGGGTGTTTGGGACGTTAAGACGATTCAGCGCTTCTCCGAACTGCCTGATTACTATTTCACACCTGATAAACTGGAAGCATACAAAGACGGCAATATGTTAAAGGGCGGCCTTGTTTTTGCTGACGCGATCACTACCGTCAGCAATACGTATGCGGATGAAATAAAGACCCCGTTTTACGGGGAAGGCCTGGATGGGCTGATGAGAGCCAGGAGCAACAGCCTGAGAGGAATTTTAAACGGCATCGATTATGATGAGTTCAATCCTGAGACGGATACGATGATTGCGCAGAATTATAATGCGAGAACGTTCCGCAAAGAAAAGGCGAAGAATAAGAAAGAGCTTCAGGCGCAGCTCGGCCTGGTTCAGGATGAGAAAAAATTTATGATAGGCATCGTTTCCCGCCTCACGGATCAGAAAGGTTTCGATTTGATTCAGTTCGCGATGGATGAGATTTGCTCGGATGATGTGCAGCTTGTGATTCTGGGTACCGGAGATGAGAAGTATGAGAACATGTTCCGCCATTATGACTGGAAATATAATGACAGGGTATCGGCCAATATTTATTATTCCGAAGAGATGTCTCATAAGATATACGCTGCCTGTGATGCCTTTTTAATGCCTTCACTGTTTGAACCCTGCGGTTTAAGCCAGCTGATGGCGCTCCGATACGGAACGGTACCGATCGTCCGTGAGACAGGCGGTCTGAAAGACACGGTTTGGCCATACAACGAATATGAAGGCACGGGAACCGGTTTTTCATTTGCCAATTACAATGCACATGAGATGCTGGACTGTATCCGTTATGCGAAATATGTATATTATAATAAAAAACGCGAGTGGAATAAGATTGTGGACCGGGGCATGGCGGCAGATTTTTCCTGGCATGCATCTGCGATGAAGTATCAGGAACTTTATGACTGGCTGATTGGATATTAAGGAGAGCGATGAAAGCGTGGGACAGATAAGACTGAGCAGGCAGGAGAGGGAAGCGGCCAGACGATGGGCGGAGGATAACAACTGGGCTGCACGGGGAGAGTATAAAAAAGACAGCGGATATATGGACTGTGTCAAAGATATTCTGGAAGATCCCGTTTTTCAGTCAATGGATAATTACTTCCAGCACGGGAACACTACCTGTAAAGAACATTGCATCCGTGTCTCTTACATGAGCTACAGAATGTGCAGGAGATACGGGTGGGACTACAGACAGGCGGCGAGGGCAGCTCTTCTCCACGATTTATTTCTTTATGACTGGCATACCCATGCGAAGGAGACCGGCGAATATTTCCATGGCTTCACTCATCCCAGAACGGCGATGAGGAATGCCGAGATATATTTCCAGGTTACGGAGATGGAGAAGAATATGATACTCCGTCATATGTGGCCCCTGACCCCGATCCCTCCAAAATATAAAGAAGGCTATACTATCATTTACGCCGATAAATTCTGCGGCCTTGTGGAAGTCGGAGCGCGGATGAAGGACTGGTTCCTTTATAATCTGCATCCGGCCTGGAGCAGAAGGTAAAAAATGGAGAGCGGTTTTTCGGTTTTACACTGCCTTCAACAAGAGTCCGGCTGTCGGCCGGACTCTTGTTGAAGGCAGTGACCTGTGAGACCGGCGTACAGGTTACCGCTGACCTGCGGTGAAAGAACCGCGGAATACGTACAGATTCGGCAATGATAAAAGGAAAATACAGGAGATAAACATGACATTTTTTCAGCAAGTAACCGGTAACCAGACATTAATGAGCGGTGTGGCAGGATGGGTGATCGCCCAGGTTCTCAAGACACTGCTTGATATAGCATTGAACCGCTCTTTTAACCCGGAACGGATTTTCGGTTCAGGCGGAATGCCCAGTTCCCACTCCTCCACCATGTGCGCATTGACAACAGCGGCGGGGATGAGATACGGGGGCGGAAGCTTTGAATTTGCAGTCTGTTTTATTATGTCAATGGTTGTAATGTATGACGCTATCGGCGTCAGGCAGGAGACTGGCAAACAGGCGAAGGTATTAAACCGGCTTTTATTTGATGATTTCCTGAAGCTGGACGGCGTGGTGCTGCAGGAAAAATTAAAGGAGTACGTTGGACATACCCCGATTCAGGTTGCTGCCGGTGCGATATTGGGAGTGATAATTGCTGTGGTTATGGATCCGATGTTTATTTAATCTGAATAATTATAACAGGGAAAGCTCACATTGTGGGCTTTCTGTTTTGTTGAAGACGGCGGTTGCGTAACAGTTCAGCCACGATGTATTCCGCGAGGTGTTTTCGCTGTTTTTTGCGAAAATCCCGAGTTGTGCGGCGCGAAACGGCGTTTTTTGCCGTT
>PPYF01526218.1_pt1 | contig 11360 bp, 9 predicted proteins | sample 1559871 | NCBI WGS metagenome assembly PPYF01 (sample SAMN08240021, study PRJNA423297) | Human gut metagenome, whole genome shotgun sequencing project. | reverse complement strand
GCGACCGCACTTATCCAAAGGAATGAAAGTCCTGTTTTATTTTTTGTCATAGGAAATTATCTGTCTTTATAAATGGACGATGATTTTAGCAACTCGAACAACCTTTATAAAGTAAAAGGCATCAAATCATAAAAGGCGAACACATTGGTTCGCCTTTCAATGTTAATTACTTTTTCTTCACCGGTCTTTGCCAACCTTGAATATGGCGTTGTGGCACGCGAGTAATCACAAGCTCATCTTTCTCAATATTTTGAGTAATCGTTGAGCCCGCACCGATCGTTGCGCCATCGGCTACAGTAACTGGCGCAACTAACTGCGTATCTGAGCCCACGAATACATTGTTACCAATGATTGTTTTAAATTTATTTGCACCGTCATAGTTACAAGTAATCACACCCGCACCGATATTACAGTTCTCACCGATTTCGGTATCACCAACATAAGTCAGATGGTTGACTTTAGAGCCTTTACCCACTGTGGATTTTTTAATTTCTACAAAGTTACCCACATGGGTTTCAGCAGCTAATTCAGCACCTGGACGTAAACGAGAGAATGGACCAATCGCCGCTTTCTCACCAATTGTCGCATCTTCTAAAACAGAATAAGGCTTGATCTCAACATCATTACCAATAGTCACGTTTTTCAATACACAACCTGCACCGATTTTTACACGGTCACCCAAGCGTACATTGCCTTCCACAATTACGTTCACATCAATCTCAACATCTTTACCGTGCTCTAATGTGCCGCGTAAATCAAAACGCTCAGGGTCAATCAACATCACGCCTGCAAGTAAAAGTTTTTCTGCCTGTTTACGTTGATAATAGCGTTCCATTTTGGCTAATTGTAGGCGGTTATTTACCCCTTCAACTTCCATAAAATCAGTTGCTTGAACAGCTACAATCGGACAACCATCTTGATGAGCTAAGCCAATTACATCAGTAATATAAAACTCGCCTTGTGCATTATTATTATCTAAACGCGCTAACCATTTTTTGAAACTTGCACCATCTGAAACTAACACACCTGTATTAATCTCTTGAATTTTGAGTTGCTCAGGCGTTGCATCTTTTTGTTCAACAATCCCTACAACTTTGCCATTTTCACGTACGATTCGACCATAACCTGTTGGGTTATCTAATACGACCGTTAACACTGCGATACCATTTTCAGGTTTCGCATCGATTAATTTTTGCAATGTTTCCGGTGTAATCATTGGGCCATCGCCATACACCATTAAAACATTTTCATCATCACGGAAAAAAGGCATTGCTTGTTGCATAGCATGTCCTGTACCCAATTGTTCCGCTTGGAACACCCAGTTCACGCTTTCATTTGCCAAACGCTCACGCATTAATTCGCCACCGTGACCATAAATCAAATGTACGTTTTCCGCACCTAATTGATTTGCCGTATCGATCACATGTTTTACCATCGGTTTACCTGCCACTTTGTGCAAGACTTTAGGTAAATCAGAATACATACGAGTGCCTTTACCGGCTGCTAAAATCACCACGCTTAATGCTTTATTTGTCATAAATTCTTCTCTTCTTTATAAAAAATTTGGGCGTATTCTATCGTAGAATGGAGAATATGATAAGCCATTTAATTTTCATACATTCCTGACAAGACAAGATTGTATAAAAATCTCAAATCCTGTAAACTATCCTCCCGTCTTGATAGCTAATCATCTTTTTCTTTTATTTTTGACCGCACTTTTCAGTATTCTGCACAAATTTGCATAAAAGATGATTGGCTATAATCATTTTTATCCCAACATTTTAGGTCTCTCACTATGGCTACAAATTATATTTTCGTCACAGGCGGTGTGGTTTCATCGTTAGGTAAAGGTATTGCTGCAGCATCATTGGCAGCAATTTTAGAAGCACGTGGCTTAAACGTGACTATTATGAAATTAGACCCTTACATCAACGTGGATCCGGGTACAATGAGCCCAACCCAACACGGCGAAGTGTTCGTGACACAAGACGGGGCAGAAACCGATTTAGACTTAGGTCACTACGAGCGTTTTATTCGTACCAAAATGACAAAACGCAATAACTTCACGACAGGTAAAATTTACTCTGAAGTATTACGCAAAGAGCGTCGTGGTGATTATTTAGGTGCAACAATTCAAGTTATCCCGCACATCACTAATGAAATAAAAGATCGTGTGATTGCCGGTGCGCAAGGCCATGATGTGGTAATCGTGGAAGTAGGCGGAACTGTGGGTGATATTGAATCACTTCCATTCTTAGAAGCACTGCGTCAACTTGCCGTACAAGTGGGCCGTGAGCATACTATTTTTATGCACTTAACTTTAGTGCCATACATCCCAACGGCGGGCGAGGTGAAAACCAAGCCAACGCAACATTCTGTAAAAGAATTACTTTCGATTGGTATTCAACCGGATGTGCTTATCTGCCGTTCAGATCGCATGATTCCACCAAATGAGCGTGCAAAAATCGCCTTATTCTGTAACGTACCAGAACGTGCGGTCATCTCATTAAAAGATGTGAATTCAATCTACCAAATCCCTGCGTTATTAAAATCGCAAGGTTTAGATGAATTCATCTGCCAACGTTTCCACTTAGACTGTCCAGAAGCGGATCTTTCAGAATGGGAACAAGTACTTTATCAAGAAGCCAACCCTGTGGGCGATGTGACCATCGGTATGGTAGGTAAATATACTGAATTACCGGATGCGTATAAATCAGTGAATGAAGCTTTAAAACACGCAGGTTTAAAAAACCGTTTAAGCGTGCATATCAAATATATTGACTCTCAAGATGTTGAAACCAAAGGCACTGACGTATTAAAAGGCGTCGATGGTATTTTAGTACCTGGCGGCTTTGGCTATCGTGGTGTAGAAGGCAAAATTTTGACCGCAAAATACGCACGTGAAAACAATGTGCCTTACCTCGGTATTTGTTTGGGGATGCAAATTGCATTAATCGAATATGCACGTAACGTTGCTGGTCTTGAAAAAGCAAACTCATCTGAATTTGATCGTAACTGTGAGCAACCTGTTGTTGGTTTGATTACAGAATGGCAAGACGCTGAAGGGCACATTGAAACCCGTGATGATAATTCTGATCTTGGTGGTACGATGCGTTTAGGGGCACAACAATGTCATTTAATTGAAGGTTCAAAAGCGCGTGCATTATATGGCAAAGAAACCATTGAAGAACGTCACCGTCACCGTTATGAAGTGAACAATAACCTGCTTCCACAAATTGAAAAAGCAGGTCTTAAAGTGACTGGCTTATCTGCGGATCGTAAATTAGTGGAAATCATTGAAGTACCAAACCACCCATGGTTTGTGGCATGTCAATTCCACCCTGAATTTACATCAACACCACGTGATGGCCACCCATTATTCGAAGGTTTTGTCAAAGCAGCCAGAGAAAATCAGTTAAAAACTGAAAAGTAATTTACTGATAATTCAATAAACAAGTGCGGTCAAAAATCCTTGTGTTTTTGACCGCACTTTATATTAATAGGGAATAATATCATCTGTGCCTTATTCACTCATTTAATAATGGATAACTAAAAATGAAACTTGCTGTTATTTTACCCGCATATAATGCAGAAAATTTTCTCACTGAATGTTTAGATTCATTGTTGAATCAAACCTTTAGTGATTTTTGTATTCTGGCAGTTAATGATGCTTCTACCGATAACACAGGTGACATTCTTGAAAGCTATGCGACAAAAGATGCTCGCTTACGTGTTTACCATTTACCTCAAAACCAAGGTGAACCAGCTGTCATGCAATTTGCCATGAATATGCTTAACTATATGAATGTGGAATATGTTGCACGGATGGATGCCGATGATATTTGTGTGCCACACCGTTTTGAAAAACAAGTTCAACATTTAGACGAGCATCCCGAAATTGATATTTTAGGAAGTAACGCACTGCTCTTTAATGATGGGCAAACTGATAAAACGACTAAAATAAGTACACTTCCTCTTTTAGATAAAGATATAAAAGCACATTTTTCTTTAGCTCGCGACAATATCATTAATCCCTCTTCAATGTGGCGACATTCTAGTATCAAAGCGCTCGCCATTAATTATGCCCAAACAGCCACAGCGCCCGATTTTCATATGTGGGTACAATGTGCATTGCATCAAAAGAAATTTGCGAATTTACCAGAGCCATTATTGTTTTATCGGATACATCAAGGCCAAGCGAGTAAAATACATGACAAAATTAGCGAGTCTATTCAATACTCTATGGAGCTATGGATAAGCCATTTATTTCCAGAATTAACACCTAAAGAAGTCAGTTTACTGAGCCTTATACTGCACGGGAAAAGCATTAAATTACGCACTGAAGAGTTTGAAATCGCCTTTTCAGCTTATGACAAAGTTCGTTCAAATAATGAAATCTCACTATTTGGTGAAGATCGGGAAACGATGTTTAGTATTTTAGATGCACATACACAATTCTTGAAAAAGCTTTTGTATCAAAGAACGCAATAAAGCTTTTACTTCATCAGACTACTTCCCCAATCTGAATAGGATTAGGGAAATTTTTATCCGTTTTAATATCAAAGTGCGGTCATTTTTAGCCAAATTTTTTGCAATAACATCACCGTACTTTACATATCTAACCTATTTCTCAAAAATGGCTTCGACGGTTAATTCCTTGTAATGATAGCCCTTTTCTTGACTAAATTGCATTTCAAGTGAACCTAAATAGATAGCAAAACTTGGCGCATCAATTTTTAGTAAGTCTTTACGGATGAGTTTAAGATCTGATTCCGCCAGTTTTTTCATTGAGTCTAAATGATGTTGTTGAAAGGCCTGTTTAATATGCTGATCCATATCGGTACAATATCTATCATGCTCTTCAACAAAACAAACTTCGGCTCGTTCTTTTGACTCATTCTCTTCTTTTTTCGAGCTGTTATCGTCCACACGATAGAATTGATAGACTGGCACATGGATCCATTTTTTATACGAGCTTACATCAATTGACGACCATTCGAACTCCGCTTCTCTAATCGGACTATTTTGCTGCGCCATAATGTCGCTATCATTGATACGGAAAGAATGCTCATAAACATCCAATGAAATCAGTTCATTCGCTTTTTCACCATATCTTTGTACAAAGGCTTTTCGTTTCTCTTCATAATTAGAGCCGTCATCAGCCCCTAAGTCCAAACGATGGACTAAATAATCAGATACATCATCTAATTCATTCCAATCTTGGCGTTCGTTTTCTGGCATATTTTCTAAACGACTAAAAAAATCCACATCATCACGAATTTTTCCTTGCCCATCAGATAAATTAAGCTTTGTGAGTAAATGCTCAAAACGTTCCGTTTGGCTTTGATAAGCGATTTCTTTTGGTTTCACCACCCAAGTCATGGCAAAAATTGCGGCCATTACAACGACAGAAATCAAACGATATTGGCGAATTTTAGGGATGATTAAAATGGCATAAGCCACCGTAATCGCCGAGGCTAATGCCACTAAATAAATCCGTTGTTCAGTCCAAGCATAGGCACTAATTCGACGGTCAATTGCCAACCATAACAATGCAATTGGCACAATGGAAAGGTATGGGAAAAACTTAAAGAAACCATCCCAATTTGGTTTAACACTAATACTACGTAAAGCGTAAACACCTAAGCCACCAACTAAATAAGGCAACGCAATATTCGACACCATCCCTTTTGGCAACGCCCCTGCTAAGATAATTTTGCCAACGTAAGCATAAAGTAGAACAGTAAAAATCATTAAGGCTGGCACTAAGATCAAATTTACTAAAATTTCAATGCTACGATTTAGCGTCATCTCTGTATTTTCTTGGCGCTGTTGAAAGACCAAAAAGAACAAAGGAAGGCAAAATGCGGTAATTGAGGAATAAAGATGCTTTTGAAACCATTCACTAAAATCAATGTTAAATAATGCACTGATTGAAGCCAAAATTGCGGCTACCAAACCAGAGACGAGCCCCCAGCCAGCAATGGATGACGTGATGTAATATAGCGTCGTAAAATTACGATAAGTAAAGGCTTGATTGTTTCTAACAAATGGAAAGCCACATAATATCAATAATACAATAAATTGAGCGCCCCAAAACTTAGGGCTATAAGCATAAAAATCAGCATTATCATTCACTTGCCAAATGATGAAAACGGCAATAAGCGGCACAATCCACGAAAAACGATACCAGGCATAAGGGCGAGATAAATAAATAAAGACAAACAGCATCGGCTCAAATAGCCAATAAGCTAAATGATCTTTTTCTGAATTCATATCCACAAACCAAATCCCAAGAGCAAACGTAGCAATCATGAAGATTTCAATCGGATGGGTGGATATCGCTGATTTTATTCGTGTTTTGGTTTGGTGAAAAAAAGTCGAAAGAGACATAATGATTCCTTTTTCAATGCAATAAAGTCTCAATTAAGAATAAATAATTCGTCGTAAAATAATACGAAATTTCGTGCAACTGTAACCAACTTTTGAAGGCAATTCCACTGAAATAAAAGAAATAATTGGCGAAAAAGAGACAAAAACTTACCGCACTTGATTGAAAAATAAGATACAGATCAAAGTGCGGTCATTTTTCCAAGACAAATTTCTAAATTTGCTTTATTATATTCCCGTTTTAGGTTCGCCTAACTAATTTTAATTAACTTTAAACAGAGGAAAACAAAATGGCAAAAATCGTTAAAGTCATTGGTCGTGAAATCATCGACTCTCGTGGTAACCCAACTGTAGAAGCTGAAGTTCATCTTGAAGGTGGTTTCGTTGGTTTAGCAGCTGCTCCATCAGGTGCATCTACTGGTTCTCGTGAAGCATTAGAATTACGTGACGGCGACAAATCTCGTTTCTTAGGTAAAGGTGTATTAAAAGCGGTTGCGGCTGTAAATGGTCCTATCGCAGATGCATTAGTGGGTAAAGAAGCGTCTAACCAAGCTGAAATCGACCAAATCATGATCGATTTAGACGGTACTGAAAACAAATCTAACTTCGGTGCAAACGCAATCTTAGCGGTATCTTTAGCAAACGCAAAAGCCGCTGCAGCGTCTAAAGGTTTACCTCTTTACGCTTACATCGCAGAACTTAACGGTACGCCAGGCGTTTACTCTATGCCATTACCAATGATGAACATCATCAACGGTGGTGAGCACGCAGATAACAACGTTGATATCCAAGAATTCATGATTCAACCAGTTGGTGCGAAAACATTACGCGAAGCACTTCGTATCGGTGCTGAAGTATTCCACAACCTTGCGAAAGTATTAAAATCTAAAGGCATGAGCACGGCTGTAGGTGATGAAGGTGGTTTCGCACCTAACTTAGCATCTAACGCTGACGCTTTAGCATGTATCAAAGAAGCAGTTGAAAAAGCAGGTTATGTATTAGGTAAAGACGTCACTTTAGCAATGGACTGTGCATCTTCTGAGTTCTATAACAAAGAAACTGGCAAATACGAAATGAAAGGCGAAGGTCGTTCATTCACATCTCAAGAGTTCACACACTATCTTGAAGAGTTAACTAAACAATACCCAATCGTGTCTATCGAAGATGGTCAAGATGAATCTGACTGGGATGGTTTCGCATACCAAACTAAAGTGTTAGGCGACCGCGTTCAATTAGTGGGCGACGACTTATTCGTCACTAACACCAAAATCTTAAAAGAAGGTATTGAAAAAGGTATCGCAAACTCTATCTTAATCAAATTCAACCAAATCGGTTCTTTAACTGAAACTTTAGCGGCAATTAAAATGGCTAAAGATGCAGGTTACACCGCTGTAATCTCTCACCGTTCAGGTGAAACCGAAGATGCGACTATCGCTGATTTAGCGGTTGGTACAGCAGCAGGTCAAATCAAAACTGGTTCTATGAGCCGTTCTGACCGTATTGCGAAATACAACCAATTAATCCGTATCGAAGAAGCATTAGAACGTGCTGGCACGCCAGCTCCGTTCTTAGGTTTAAAAGCGGTTAAAGGTCAAGCGTAATTCACGCTGAATTTACTGTAAAATCTCACCGCACTTTGCACAAAAGTGCGGTGTTTTTTTATTAAATTGCAAAGCAATGGCTTGCCTACTATTTTTTATCTAAATATTATCTGATTAACTAATTAAACTCAGTAAAAATCATGAATGCAAAACTAGAGCTATACAGAAGATATTATTGTGTTGAAAGAAACATCAATGATTTTTCTGTATTAACTGAATGGGCTACTGCTTATCTCATACAACAAGAATATGAAGATAATATTTATGAATTGGCACTTGCAAAAAATAGAAAAGAAGCATTATTTTTATCTGATAAAATTCTAGAAAATGTTGCATTTAATGACCAAAACTTACAAATAGCAACTATAGATGATAATACATCTATGTTTGATGTATTACCTAATGATATCAATTCTGCTGTGCTATTAGGTGAATGGTATAATTGCCAAGAATACCAAGTCGATTCGATGTTGATTTATCAAATTGAATTTGAACATAAATTATTAAATAGAATAAATAAAATTTTCCATAAAGAAACAAACCTATTTACATTTAAATGTAATCAATGGTTTGAAAAAATTCATGAAAACAGAAATAAAATTAGACAGCATCTATTTAAATATCTAGGAATAGAATATGAAGAAGAGTTTAATCTTTATAAAGAATCCCGTGTCTTAGATTACCTTTATGGGATCACAGATATAAGTTTCAATATAAAATCAAACTCATCAATAATATCTCTTAGAAAAAGTGATTTTAATCCTGAAGAATATAATTTACCAGATCTACCAGCTGAGTATATAGAGATAGAATTAGATAGATATATTAATATCATATCAATATATGATTAACACATTAAAAAACTTCAATTCAAGAGGAAATACCATGCTACATTTAACCCTCGAAGATCAACTCTTTCTCGGTCAACCAAAACAAGTCGGTACACACTCGACTGTGCATGATCATCTGGCGGTGATGTTTGAAGATGATGGCGAAACCGGCTATTTTTATGCGTTAGATATGCGTCAAAATGCACAACCGATTGTCGATTGCTTACATGTTTATAACGTCGATAACACACGCAATCACCACGAAGCACGTAAATTAGAAATCTGCTGGGATGAAAGCGGTTATTTAGCCTTATTGCTTATTAACGGCTATCCACACGCTGTATTTGATTTTGCCCATTTGATCGGCTATAACACCAACAAGAATCCTCAGCCTGACTTAATGAGCATGTGGACACACGAAGAAATCACCAATGAACGTGCAACCGCATGGCTTGGTGTCAATACGATTAAATAGGATTAACTATGCGATTTTACCGCGGTCTTCAGCCTTTCAAGGTCATGAGTTTTGATCTTGATGATACCCTTTACGATAACAGTGATGTCATTCGTTTGGCCGAAGAACGCTTTCTTCAATGTGTGCAAGAGCACGCGCAACTGAGCGATCTTACCTCAGAATATTGGCGAAAATGGAAATGGCAACTGGCGGAGAAAGATCCCTTAATTGCTGAAGATGTGATTGCCTGGCGTGTCGAAACGTTACGGCACTTACTGGCGCATCATGGTAAAAGTGCGGGTGAAATTGACCGCACTTTGGCTCTCGCGATGGAAGAATTTATTGAATGGCGACATAAAATTGATGTGCCCACTGAAAGCATTGAAGTATTAAACCAACTTAAAGAACGCTACCTATTGAGCGTGATTACCAATGGTAATGTGATTGCAACACGCATTGGGCTTGAACACTTTCAGCTGAGTTTACGTGGTGGAGAACAAGGCAGAGCGAAACCTCATCAAGATTTATTCCACCAAACCGCCGATCATTTTGGCGTAAAACCGAGTGAAATTTTACATATCGGTGACAACTTAACCACAGATGTTCAAGGCGCTATTCAAGCTGGCTGCCAAGCTGTATGGATTAATTTATCTGGCAAAAACCTCAATTCATTTACTGAAGCAAGTGTTTTGCCTACATTAGAAATCAATCATTTAACTGAATTATTAACACTTTAACCCTATGATGAAAAAGAAAAATCAAGTTCTCGTCAGCCTTTCCATTGTGGCTTTATTGGGCGGCTGCTCAGAAGTGCAAGTTCAACGAGATGTTTATAACAGTCTTGAGGATTGTTTAGCCGATTGGCAAAAAATCGAATTATGCGAAGCTGACCAATCTAATGAAAATAATAACAGCACGACTGCACATGCTGGATCAGGATCCTCTCTCTCGGGCAATTTAAATACACGTCCAAGCAATAATAGTGAATGGTCAGAAGACAATCAGACCGTTAAACAAACCTTAAATCCTGATGGTGTAACTCACTCTGGCAACTCAAGCGGTTCTGAGGGAACAAGCCACACGAGCTCAGTAACAGGAGAAGGGCACGGCAGTATGGGCAGTGCGATTGCAGGTGCAGCAATGGGCTATATGATCGCGCGTACGATGGGTTCATTTTTAGGCCCTAGTTACAATCCAAGCAATCGTGCCGTTTCAACACCAACGGGTCAGGTTATTCAACCGCAAACTAATCGTTCTGTCGGTAAACCTGTATTAGTAAAAGGCAATGCAGGCAGCACTTACAGCAAACCGGTTTCACGCGGTGGCTTTAAAAGCTCAAGCTCAAGTAGCAGCCGTAGTTCAGGCGGTTAAATATGAAACGAATCACAGGCTTTCCTACTCGCCCCAATATGGTGCAACAATTATTAGATGTGGGCTTTGATTACTATAATCTGCCTTCCTCTGATGGCTCCCATTATTGGTCGGATAATGTGGCGTATGAATTTACCCTAGCGGAAATCGATCGTATTGAAGACGCCACCAACGAATTGCACGCGATGTGTATGGACTTTGTTGCCGATGAAGTGAAACAAGGTGATTATGCCCATTATCGCTTCACCGATTTACAGAAAAATCTGATTGAACAAACATGGGCTAAAAACGTACCGCACTTATATGGCCGTTTTGATTTTGGTTATGACGGTGAAAACCTCAAAATGTTTGAATACAATGCCGATACGCCTACTTCTCTGCTTGAAGCTGCCGTGGTGCAATGGCAATGGTTAGAGCAAATTGAAGGCTTAGCACATCGTGACCAATTCAATTGGATTCACGAAGAATTGCTTAATCGCTTTCAGTTTATTCAACAGCAAACAGGACTAAAAGATTTCCATTTTAGTGCCATGCAAGAAGCGGGGCGTGAAGATTGGGGCAATATTGATTACCTAGCGGATGTGGCTTACAACGCAGGTTGGCATATTCATCAGCTTGCCATTGAAGATGTAGGTTACGATAAAGACAGTCAGCAATTCCTCGATCTGAATAATCAACCTATTGATTGTTTATTTAAGCTCTATCCGCTTGAAT
>PPYF01507577.1_pt1 | contig 11360 bp, 6 predicted proteins | sample 1559871 | NCBI WGS metagenome assembly PPYF01 (sample SAMN08240021, study PRJNA423297) | Human gut metagenome, whole genome shotgun sequencing project. | reverse complement strand
AACCGGTCATTTCTTACGAAATAACCGGTTGATCTGGTACGCCAGAAGGGATTCGAACCCCCGACCTTTTGGTTCGTAGCCAAACACTCTATCCAGCTGAGCTACTGGCGCATACAAGATCTATTTTCTTTCGCTGTCGGCGTTTCGCTTTGTCGCTCTCGCTGACTGCCTTATTATAATATCACGGGTGGGACCTAATGTCAACAATTATTTTCAGATTTTTTGAAAGTTTTTTCGGAAACCTGTTTTCGGCAAAACAAAGCCGCCTGTAGGGGAACAGGCGGCTATATACAGCAGAGAAATTGGAGGTCTGCCATATACCTTATATTGCGTTTTATTCCTGCGGCGGAATGGTATCGAAGCCGATCTGCAGTTCTTCATCGGTGGGAATGTGGTTGCGCATGGTGCCATTGTGATACGCCTCGTATGCTGCCATATCAAAGTAGCCGGTACCGGTCAGACCGAACAGGATGGTCTTAGCTTCGCCGGTCTCCTTGCACTTGAGCGCTTCGTCGATTGCGGCGCGGATGGCGTGGCTGGACTCCGGCGCCGGAAGAATGGTCTCCACCTTGGCGAACTGAATTGCCGCGTCGAATACGTCGGTCTGCTTGACGGAAACCGCCTCCATATAACCGTCGTGGTACAGCTTGGAGAGGATCGGACTCATGCCGTGGTAGCGCAGGCCGCCTGCGTGGTTGGGCGCGGGCATGAAGCCGTTGCCGAGCGTGTACATGCGGGCCAGCGGCGTAACATGGCCGGTATCGCAGAAATCGTAAACGTACTTGCCGCGGGTAAGCGACGGGCAGGAGGCCGGTTCCACCGCGATGATGCGCGGATCGGCCTTGCCGAGCAGCTTATCCTGCATGAACGGGGAAATCAGGCCGCCGAGGTTGGAGCCGCCGCCGGCACAGCCGATCACGATATCCGGATACTCATCGAGCATTTCCATAGCCTGCTTGCTTTCCAGACCGATGATGGACTGGTGCAGCAGCACCTGATTGAGCACGGAGCCGAGTACATAGCGGTAGCCCTCGTGCGTAGTAGCCACTTCTACGGCCTCAGAAATCGCACAGCCGAGCGAACCGCCGGTGGTCGGATCGTGTGCCAGAATAGCGCGGCCTGCCTCGGTCGTATTGGACGGAGACGGCGTTACATTCGCGTCAAAGGTTTGCATGATGGCCTTGCGGAACGGCTTCTGCTCGTAGGAGACCTTAACCATGAATACCTTCAAATCCAGTCCGAAGTACGCGCATGCCTCAGAGAGTGCAGTACCCCACTGACCGGCACCGGTCTCGGTGGTAAGGCCCTTGAGGCCCTGTTCCTTGGCGTAGTACGCCTGTGCGATCGCGGAATTCAGCTTGTGGCTGCCCGAGGTGTTGTTGCCCTCAAACTTGTAGTAGATCTTAGCCGGGGTGTCCAGCGCCTTCTCCAGATTGTACGCGCGGCACAGCGGAGACGGACGGTACAGCTTATACATATCGAGCACTGGCTCGGGAATATCAATGTAGCGGGTGTCGTTGTCCAGCTCCTGGTGCGCCAGCTTTTGACAGAAGATGGGATACAACGCTTCTTCCGGCAGCGGCTGGTGCGTGCCCGGATGAATCAGCGGGTCCGGCTTTTCCTTCATGTCCGCCCGCAGGTTGTACCACTGCTTGGGCATCTGGTCTTCGGTCAAATAAAGTCTGTGGGGGATCTTAGCCATGGTGATTACTCCTTTGCAGTAATGGAGAATTGATAATGGATAATGGAAAATGAATGTGACGCGCAGAGCGCGTTTATTAAATCATCGCGCTTTGCGCGATACCACAATTCTCAATTCTCCATTTTCAATTCTCAATTTGTTTTACAAAAATAAAAAAGCTCCTGTCCCAGATTTCTCTTGGGACAGGAGCGAATACGCTCTTGCGGTACCACCCAGATTGACGCAAACTGCGTCCACTCTGCTCACACATCAAACAATGCGCGCTCCCCTGATAACGGGCGGAGTCCCCGTCGCAGTTACTTGGCCGAAGCCGTTCGCCTTGCCCTGCTAAAGTCCATTCACACGGTCCTTGCCTGCCGCAATCACACCGCCTGCGGCTCTCTTGGAGGTTCGGTCTCCCTGCTACTCGTCTTCGTCATTGGTTTGTGTTGGTTTACTTGGTATGGTCACAGTATATTCGCAAAACAGTGGATTGTCAAGTGCGATTTGCGAAAAACAATATATTATTTTTATTATAAATTCTTATTATGAGAATAAAGGCCGTGGTATCGTCTTTTTCTGCACACTGTGCTATAATGGGTAGCAGAATGAAAAAGCAGAAAGGACATGAGTGCAAATGCGGGTGATCGAGGGCGAAAACGAACTGCGGCTGACCTGTTCGCGGAGTGCGAGCGGCGGCATTGCGCTTTTGCGGTGCGAAACGCAGGACGATATTGTGCGTCTGCCGGATGAGATAGACGGTGTGCCTGTTACCGAGGTCGGCGCGTATGTACTCAGCGAGCGGGCACCCGACTTAACAGGCAAGGACACGTTCGCTGTCCGTATCACCTGCGGCGGCACGGAGCCGAAGCACAATGCGGCGGCTATCCGCATGGTTACGCTCCCGAAGGATGCAAAAAGTGTTGGCAGTTATGCATTTTATAACTGCCGAAACCTTGAACGCATCGAACTGACTGATTCGGTGAGTGAGTTCGGCGGCGGTGCGCTGATGAACTGCATGAGCCTGCGCGAAGTCATCCTGCACGCCGCACCGTCCGCGCCGACCTGCCTGCCCAGGCTGCTCGGCGAGTACGCCGGAGAACTCGATGTGCGGTTTGATGAGCACGCGCGACTGCTGTTCCCTGAGTACGTCGAGGAACTGGAGGATCTCAGTCCGGCGCATATTTTTCAGCGGCGCATTCACGGTGCAGGATACAGCTACCGCCAGTGCTTTGACGGCGGTGTGCTGAATTTTCGGCAGTATGATGCTGCCCTGAGCGAACTGCTCGAGCGGCACGATTTTTCGGTCGCGACGCGCGTAGCCGTGCGGCGGCTTGCCGTACCGTTTGTGCTCTCGGATGCCGCAAAAGCGGACTATCTCGCGGTTTTACGCACCCACGGCGGCAATCTGGCGCAGTCCTGCGCCAAGGCAGGCGAGACCGCTGCCTTGACCTTCCTGCTGTCGCTCGGTGTGCTCTCTGCCGCCGATGTGGATGCCGCGTGCACGTCTGCCCGCGAAGCAGAGCAGACGGCAGCGCTGTCCGTTCTGCTGTCAGCCGCCGGAAAAACGCAGTCCAAGGGCCGTGCCAAATCGTTTGATTTGTAATTTTCCATTCTCCATTCTCAATTTTCCATTTGAAAGAGGGTGTTTCCATGCAGTCCTCCCGCTGGACTTCTATCGGACGCGAAATCCTGTTTTCCGCCCGCACCGAACTGTACATGAACCTGCCGTTCCTCGATTCCGCGCTGGCGGCGCTGCCTGCGGCAGACGGTTACGATACACCCACGCTCGCTACCGACACGCGCGTGCTGTTTTTCAGCGGTGCCTGGCTGGCGCAGCAGTACGAGCGTTCCCGCGCGAACGTTAACCGTGCGTATCTGCACACGCTGTTCCACTGTCTGCTGCGCCATCCCGGAAAGACACGTGGACGCGATGCCGACCTGTGGGATCTGTCGTGCGATATTGCGGTCGAAAGCATGCTGGATTCACTGGATTACCGCTGCCTGCAGGCGGAAAAGGTGTCGGTTCGGCGGCAGAATATCTACCGCGAACTGCGGGACGAGCTGCCGGTCCTGACGGCTGAGGCGGTCTATCGCCACTTTCGCCGCACGCGGCTGAATTCGTATGACTGTGCCACGCTCACGCGCGTGTTTGCGACAGACGAGCACACGCTGTGGTACAAGGAGGATGACGATCAGCAGGAGCGCCGCTGGCAGCAGCAGGCCGAGCGCACGCAGACCGCGATGGAGACGGTTTTCGCGAACAAGGCGGAAGGCGGTCAGGCTGTGCGGGAGCAGCTTGCCGTTTCCACCCGCAAAACGACTGATTTCCGCGCGTTCCTGCGCCGGTTTGCCGCTCTGCGGGAGGAGGTCTCGGTGGATGCGGATTCGTTCGATTACGGCTACTACGCCTACGGGCTGCGTCATTTCGGAAATATGCCGCTTATCGAGCCGTTAGAAACGCGGGAGGTGCGGAAAATAGAGGATTTCGTCATCGCTATCGATACTTCGATGTCCACCTCCGGTGAACTCGTGCGCGCGTTCCTCAGCCGCACCTATGAGCTTTTGCAGGAGAACACCAGCTTTTTCCGGCATTTCAACCTGCGTATTCTGCAGTGCGACGATCAGCTGCGCTCGGACAAAAAGGTGACAAATGCGCGGGAACTCGCGGAATATATGGAGCATTTTGAACTGATCGGTCAGTCTGCGACCGATTTTCGTCCGGTTTTCGAGCACGTTGACCGCTTAAATGCCGAAGGCGCGTTCCGCCATCTGCGCGGCCTGCTGTACTTCACGGACGGACTCGGCATCTACCCGAAAAAACGTCCGAAGTACGATGCGGCGTTTGTCATGCTCGAAGGCGAAGCCTATTCGGATAAGGTGCCGTCATGGGGGATTCGGGCGGTAATCAGCGAGGATGCGTTATCTGTAGAATGAAAAAGGACGCTTTACGCGTCCTTTTTTGCAGTTCGGTTATTTTTCACCCATTCGGCGATCGTCTGCTTGACCTCCTTTATCTGCAGCGGCTTTGCCAGATGGGCATTCATGCCTGCGGCGAGGCACTTCTGTGCATCCTCGTAAAAGGCGTTTGCGGTCATGGCGATGATGGGCAGCGTTTTCGCGTCCGGTCGGTTGAGCGAGCGAATGGTCTTCGCAGCGTCAATGCCGTTCATCACAGGCATCATCACATCCATGAGAACCGCGTCGAATGTGTCCGGTGGATTGTTCTGCACAATCTCCACAGCCTGTTTGCCATCCGTGACGACGGTTACGGTCGCTCCTTCGTCGGTCAGCAGAATCTGTGCGATTTCGGCGTTGAGCGCATTGTCCTCGACGAGCAGTAGCCTGCAGCCTGCAATGCTGATATCCGGCGCGGCATGTGCGTCCGGTGTCTGCTCGGGAGACGGTGCAATTTCAAACGGCAAAGTGATTACAAAGGTGGAGCCGACACCAAGCTGACTCGTGACCGTAATCGAGCCGCCCATCCGGTCGACAAGCTCCTTGGTGATGGTCATGCCGAGACCGGTGCCGTGATAATAGCTGCGCGCGTCCTGCTTTTCCTGCGTGAACGGTTCAAAAATATGGTCAACAAAGTCCGGACTCATGCCGATACCCGTATCCGAAATCGTCCAGCGATAGGTGCATTTGCCGTCCTGTTCACCGAGCGAGTCCGTATGGGTGGTGATTTTACCGCCGGGACGGTTGTATTTGATGCAGTTGCTGTAAATATTGAGGAAAATCTGCCGCAGATGCAGCGGACTGCCGTAAATATACGGGTACGGAATGATGGATTTGTCCTTTTCGTACTCCCACTCAATGCCGGCTTCTTCGGCGCGGCCGATGATAATAGTAATGATATCGCGGGTCAGCTCCACCAGACTGATGCGCTCGTGCGTGAGGACGGTCGTGCCCTCCGCCAGCTTGCTCATCTGCAGCACATCGTTGATGAGCGACAGCAAGTGATTGGCGGAAATCTGCATTTTTTGTGATTTTCCAGCAGCAGCGCCTTGTCGTCAAAGTGGGTTTCGTCCACCTGCAGCAGACCGATAATGCCGTTGAGCGGTGTGCGGATATCGTGACTCATGTGCGAGAGAAATTCGGTTTTGGTGCGGTTCGCAATACGCATTTCATCGAAGGCGGCCTGCAGACGGGCGTTCTCTTGCTCGTCGCGGGCGTGCATCTGCGAGGTATCCTGCAGCAGGATAATCGCCGTGACCATCGGCATTTCGGCATTGATTTCCGGATCAAACACGGTAGTCTGCGTCATCAGAGCGGTTTTCTGTACCCAGCGGATAGCGCCGTCATCCTCCTGCACGCAGTATTCCACCGTGATGTGTTTTTCACCGGCGGCAAAGCGCTTGAGCAGACGGGCACTGGTATCTGCCGTGCGGTAGCTGCCGAGTGTTGCCGGTGTGACGCGCTTGCGGTACTCGTCACAGTAGTCGCGGTAGGAGCAGGGAAGCGGGTAGTCGAGGAACAGCGCCCGGTCCGAATCACTCTTGCCCGCAGGTGAAATATTGCGCTCGAGGGTGTCGCGCGTGAGGTTTACCGTGTAGATTGTGCCCGCCATATCGAGCAGCGCGTCCACATAGCTGTCGTTCTCGAGGATAGACTGCTTTAGCTGCTCGTAGTACAGCGTCAGCTGCTCCTTCGGGTCGATGGCTTGGTCGGCGTTCAGCCGGATGGTCTCGAACGCGAGGATAAAGTGGTGCAGCACACCGGCTTCATCCCAGTCAATCGGAAGAACGGTCAAACGGCTGTAGCGGCTTTCCTCGGCCGCGTTGTACTGCAGTTCGAGGGTATCCTCTGCGCTGTGCAGGCTGCGCTGCAGTACGTCAAGCTGCAGCGCAGAACGGACGCGGCTGCGCTCGCTTTTAGCAGCCTGTTCCTCGGCAATCTGCTCGACGGCGCCGGTGTAGCTGCCGTCCGATGCCAGAAAAAAGCTCTCGCACGCGCGGATGGTGCGGTAGGTGTCCAGACGCGCATCGCAGTACAGGCAGTCGGAAAAGCTGCGGTGCAGGCGGTTGACCTGCTTCAGCAGCTGAAAATCCAGCCGCTTTTCGGCGGCGGCTTCCTCGCGCTTGACGTGGTTTTTGTTGATGTACATGTTTTTGTCCGCAAGGTCAAACAGATCGCGCATATTGCTGTCCGGATTGTCCGATGCAAGCGCAAAGCCGACCGCATAGCTGAGCGGTGTATCCGGATGCTGTCGGGACTCCTCGGCAAGCTGTTTACGGACATGGGAAAGCAATTTCTGCAGCGCATTGGCATCCGGTCCGTGCGTTATCGCGAGAAACTTATCGCCGCCTGCACGGCCGACAAAATGCTCCTCGGGCATGGCCGCACGCAGCGCGACCGCAAATCGCCGGATGTATGCGTCACCGGCCTCATGGCCCATGCTGTTGTTGATGCGGCGCAGATTATTCAGGTCAAAGCTGCACACGCCGGTTTCTGGCGCAGGCGGCGTCGGATCGTCGAGCAGCTCCTCGCACTTGTTTTTGTTGGGCAGGCCGGTCGCGGCATCCAGATAGACCTTATGCTGCAGAGCGCGGTTCATTGCAGCCGTGTGCAGCGCCTGAAACAGCTGGTAGCCGATCAGCAGCATGAGCACAACGATATCCGCGGTGATGTACTTCTTCAGAGCGGAAAGCGAGGTTGCCTTGCGCTGCGAGTACGCCTCCGCCAGACCGGTCGCGTCGTCGCAGATGCCGAAAAAGGTTTCGCTGATGGGAATGATGTCCGTGTTATTTGAGCCGACTGCGCGCACGCGGCTGATCTCCTGCTTGAGTGCTTGAAAATAGTCATCCAGCTCCTGCATTTTGCTTTGGAAGGCGTCATTGTTCAGCCGCACGAGGCTGAGCTCGTCGCTGCCGAAGCGCAGTCCGGCGATAAACGCGTCAATATCTGCGATCATGCCGTCCTGCGGCTGACTAGAGATTTCCAGCTTGACGATACGCTGGGTCTTGCCGCGCACGAGTCCGGCGTAGTTGATGATACGCGCGGTGCCCTGAATACCGGCAACGAGGTTCATCATCCAGACAATCAATATAGCCAGCACGACTGCCAGCGCGCTAATGGCGGCGTTGACGATGCCGGTGCTTTTCTTTTTGGGGTTGCCAGCCATGTGCAATGACCTCCTTGCAGGCTGTCGAATTTTATCGAACAAATTAGACGGGTGAGAAAGTATATATAAAATCATTATATCGTGAAAAGGGAACAAATGCAGTGACAGAAGCGGAGAATCACGCGCTTCACAGAGATATCCACAGACTTGTGGATACATTGTCTATTTTGTGCTATAATGCAGAAAAAGCAATCGGAGGAACAGAGGATGAAGCTGCGTTATATGATTATCGGTGCTGGTGGCGTTGGCGGACCGGTAGGCGCGTATTTGAGCAAATCTGGTGCGGATACCACACTTATTGCACGCGGAAAGCATCTTGCGGTTCTGCAGGAGCACGGCTTGACGCTTGTATCCGGAGAAAATGAGCGCGAGAGCATTCCGGTCAAGGCGATCGACATGGACGGCTTTCTTGCCGCGAGGGAGCAGGGCGCTCACGCGCCGGATGTGATTTTCGTGTGTGTCAAGGGATACTCTCTCGCGGATACCGTGCTGTTCATCCGCAAGGCAGCAGGCAGGGACACGGTAGTTATTCCGGTGCTCAACATCTACGGCACGGGCCGTGCCCTGCAGGCGGAGCTGCCTGAGCTGCTCGTCACGGACGGCTGCATCTACATTTCGGCCAACAGGATTGCGCCGGGCGTCATTCAGAAGCACGGTGCGATCTGCCGTATCGTGTACGGACTGCCGAGCCACAAGATCGATCATCCGGTGCTGCAGCAGGTCGAGACTGACCTCAAAAACGCCGGAATCGCCCCGGTTTATTCTCCGTATGTCGAGCGCGACACGCTGCTCAAATTTGCGTATGTGTCGCCGAATGCGGCCTGCGGACAGTATTATCACGCGAAAGCTGCGGAAATGCAGCATCCGGGCGAGGTGCGCGACAGCTTTGTACGCCTGATAAAAGAGGTCGTTGCGCTGGCGGACAAGATGGGTATTCCGCTGGAGAGCAGGCCTGGGGAGCTGGTCGAGCGCAACCTGCGCATTCTGGATGCGCTTGCACCGACCGCGTCTACCTCTATGCAGCGCGATATGGAAGCCGGCAAGCAGTCCGAGGTGGATGGTTTGATTTATCAGGTTGTGCGTCTGGCGGAGCAGTACGGCGTGGATGTGCCGGAGTATCGCAAAATCGCAGAGGCGGTAAAAAAACAGACGGAAAATAAGTGAAAACGGCAAAGACCCGGAATCTTCCGAAAAAGATTCCGGGTCTTTGCGCTATAGGTGGTGATGCTGTTTCGACTGTCATTGTAAACAACGACAAGAAATTTCACTGCACACCGTCCGACGGACGGTGACATTCGTAATCCTTTTCGAGCGCCTGAAGCTGCTGTTCCATGGTCGGCACCTCGCATTTGCCGGTGCGGATGGCTTCGCGCACGACCTCGGGCGTGGCGGGCACCTTATTGATGCGCACGCCGATGGCACGCGACACGGCGTTCAGGATAGCCGGTGTGACGGGCACGGTCGCAACCTCGGAAATGCCTTTTGCGCCGAACGGGCCCTGCGGCTCCGGGTCCTCGATTAAAATAATCTCGTAATCCGGCGTATCCTCGGCACGCGGCAGACCCAGCTGACGGTACAGCGTCTTGACCGGATAGCCGTTTTTCGTCGGATATCCCTCGGTCAGTGCGTAGCCCTGTCCCATCGAGCACGAGCCGTGCATCTGACCCTCGATGATATGCGGATTGATGGCGCGGCCGACATCGTGCGCCGCGATGATTTTGAGCAGCCGGACCTCGCCGGTTTCTTTGTCCACCTCGACAATGGCGGCCTGCGTGGCATACGCATACGCCGGAAAATTGCGGTATTTTGCACCGCGCTGCTTTGCACCCTCAAAATCACCGATGGCGAAGCACGGGTCGGATGCATAATAGTATTTCGCGCGGCGTTCCTCGCCTGGCCGCCACGGACGGCTGTCTAAATCCTGCTTGAGCTTGACGCACGCCTCATACACCGCACGGCCGCCGCACAGCGTCTGCCGCTCGGAAACCGACTCGCCGGTGGGGATGGTCAGCTCGGTGTCGCCGTTGGTAATGTAAATATCTGCGATATCCATGCCGAGCGTTTCCGCCGCGATCTGCGTCATGGCTGTACGGAAGCCCTGTCCCATATCCGTGCCGGAAACGATCATGTGCAGGCGGCCGTCGCCCTGCAGAATCAGCTTGCACGCGCCGTCATCGGTGAAGATGCCCTTGCCGACGCCGACGTTCTTAAAGCCCGAGGCCATTCCCCAGCCGAGCACTTTACTGCCCTTGGGATACTGTCCTTCGTATTCCTTGAGTGCTTTTCGCAAACTTTTTTCGCATTGATTGATGGTATCCATCATACCCATGCTGTATTTGAGTACCTCACCGCCGACCGAGGTCGCACCCGGATAGACGGCATTGCGCCGGCGCAGCTCGAACGGGTCGATATCCAGCTTTTCCGCCATCATGTCCATCGCGGTCTCAATCGAAATCGCCGCCTGATTGATACCGTAGCCGCGGAACGCGCCGCCCTGCAGATTGTTGTTGCGGATTGCTGAGCCTTCTACCTTGACATTGGGAATGATGTACGGGCCGCCGCTCATCAGCGCGCCGGTCATCAGCGTGCCGTAGCTTTCGCACTCGTACGGTCCGCCGTCCGAGAACATCCGGCAGTCCAGATACTGGAACTTACCGTCCGGCGTAAAGCCGATCTCGTAATCCGTATGGTAGCCGTGGCGTTTGGTGGTGAGGATCAAATCCTCCTTGCGCGTCAGCGTAATCTTGACCGGCTTGCCGCAGGCATGAGCGGCAACAACCGCCGGTGCTTCAAGAAATGAGTCGCATTTTTTACCGAAGCCGCCTCCGAGCGGCGTCACGATAACGCGGATATCTTCCTCCGGCTTGTCCAGAATCTTTGCCAGCATACTGCGGATTTCGAACGGCGCCTGTGTGCAGGAATAGAGGATCGTTTTGCCGTCCTGCACCATGCCGATAGCTGAAACCGGCTCCATACAGGCGTGCTCCTGCGGCTCAATATCCTTGGAGACGTTGAGCTTGACAATGTCCGTCCGCTGCTTTGCCTGCTCCACATCGCCGCTGACGCGGCCGGTGTGCACGATGAAGCTGTTTTTGCGGTAGCCGTCCGCCATGGTGTAGATACCGGGCAGTTCTTCATAGTCGATTTTGACCAGCTTGACAGCCGCTCTCGCGTGCGCCGCCGTATCCGCGACAACTAGCGCCAGATGGTCACCGAGAAACCGCACCTCATCCGTGCAAAAGACCGGCTGCTCCGGCGTCCATGTGCCGACTTTGTTCATGCCGGGCACGTCAGCCGCCGTCACGATGCGTACCACACCTTCCGCCTGTTCGGCGGCGGAGTAGTCCACCGCGTTGATCTTTGCGTGCGGCGCCGGCGCCCAGACAAATGCACCGTGCAGCAGGGTATCCGCGCCGATGTCCTCTGCGGTGAGGTCGTCGCAGAATTTCAGTTTGCCGCCGGTCTTGTCCATGCCGTCCACATCCCAGACCGACTTGCCGACTGCGGAACCGGTGATTTCGGGCACGACCTGATTTTCCCCGACCACAATAACCG
>PPYF01555024.1_pt1 | contig 11362 bp, 13 predicted proteins | sample 1559871 | NCBI WGS metagenome assembly PPYF01 (sample SAMN08240021, study PRJNA423297) | Human gut metagenome, whole genome shotgun sequencing project. | reverse complement strand
TTCTTTAGTACTTCCTCATAAGCATGGTCGATGAGGCTCTTTATCAGTTTATCGTCCACATCTCCGTCAAGGAAGATTTGGTTCCAGTATTTCTTGTTAAAGTGGTAGGCGCCCTCAATAGCTGAGTAATGCTCACGCAATTCTATTGCATACTCCGGATCACACTTCATACAGATTTTGTTAGAGCCTTCCAAGTCAATCAGTACAAACATCTTATCCATCACTTTCATCACAAGTGAATACTCGTCGAACGGAAGACATTCCGTTACGGCTTTTTTGGCGAGACAGTATTCGCGGGCGGTTTCTATATCCATACTTTCTGTTTTTAATTTCTATTAATTTGCGGGTGTCCGGTTACGAAATTTGCTTGAATTTCACCAAATCCCATCCGCGGAACACTAGGGCGATTGCGATAATTTCCGTAGTACCTTTCTTTTCCTGTACTTTCGGACAGGCTACATATTGCGCCAACTGTATTCCTGCATCTTCCAGCAACTTCTCCACTTCTGCATCTTTGGCGTCGCGGGGGCAATACTTCACTTCAATGGCATAGCTGTACGGCATATCGGGCAGTTGCGGAAGGTTGGGTATCAGGTAGAAGTCGGAGAAGCCTTTGTTCATTTCGTATTCGGGCATTGTTATGTAGTAACTGTTCATGCCCATATAGCTGAGGAGAAAGCCCTAGCATCGGTCCGCGTGTACCCGCTATTGTCAGCATTCCGTAATAGAAGAGCAGACTCTTGAAATTATCCGTTTGCGCTATCTCCACGGCGGGGAAGGACTCTTTTATCCTGCCAACCGTTTCACCCTGTGTGATGATTTCTTGAATGATACTGGCATTTTTGCCGAAGTTTTTGTCTATAAGGATGAGGTGGCGCAGTTTGTTATAGTCAGTGCGGCAGTTGGTGTCGAGCATGTTTTCGGGTGGCAGTTGCGTGCTTAAATAACTGTTCACGAAGTAGAGAACCATATCTGAATTATACATTGGCAGTTCCTTTAGTGAACGACCTGAGAAACAGTAATTATCATACCACGGTTTCATCATGCTGATCAACTCATCGACGGGATGAATGATTTTTCCTTGCTGCCGGTAGTATTCCAGCAATTCCCGTACTTCGGCTTCGGTGAATCCGATCATGTTGTTGAATACCGGGTTGGTGCTTTGATTGCTGGCGATATTGAAGCCACTTGTGAGATCGTCCATCGTTACAGGGCTGACACCGGTGATGTACATACGTTCCACAACCCTGTCAGTATAGTCTTTGACGGTTTTGAGAAAGTTCCGCAGAAAACCGTCGCCATGGGTGAGGGAGCGATAACGGGTATTGCCGTAGTTGACCAGTACGTTGTTGGCAAAGTTATCGTATTCGTCGAGGATGAGGTACATCTTCAGGCCTTGTCTCCGCAATGACAGGCATACCGCGGTCAGCTTTTCGGAAGCCACTTCTTTTTGTTGTACCATTTCAAGGGTGTCTGGTGGCAGTAAATCTGCATATTTCAGACAAAAGTCCGTAAATATCATGTCGCAGTTACTGTTGAATGAGGCTTCCATTTTTTCCGGGTCGGAGACGATACTGGAGAAGCTCATCTTCAGCACAAGATACTTGTTGCGGTCTGGGGTAGGATGTTTTCCCACGTATAAGTTGCCAAACAGTTCATCAAATTGTTTTTCTGTCTTACAATCATAATAGCATTCCAGCATATTGAGGAAAAGACTCTTCCCGAAACGACGGGGGCGGACGAAAAAGAAGAAACGGGCAGTCTGTTCTATCTGTCTGATATATTCCGTCTTATCGACATAATAATAGTTATTACGGATAATTGCAGGAAAGTCTGTCATCCCGTAAGGGATTAGCTTAGTGGAATTTGCCTGATTCATAAATAGAGTTTTTTTAGAATATTTCCGAACGAAGATAGAGAGTTTTCCCGAAACGGGCAAGAAGAATTACGAAAATGCTGTGTAAAAGCACTTTTCATGTTTGATTCAGAACATTGGCGGATAAAATGCATCTTTGATATGCTTTATTTCAAATGCATCAGCTTCACCGACAACGGTAATGATATCAAAGCGGACAGGGGCATCAATACTGAAATGTTTGATGTAAGCATCAGCGGCTACTACAATATGGCGTACTTTCTGCCAGTTAACAGCATCTTGCGGTTCGATGTACTCTGTATTACTACGGGTTTTCACCTCCACCACAATTAATAGTCCGTCCTTGACTGCCACAATGTCCAGTTCGAGACGGTTTTTTCGCCAATTACGGTGGTTGATGGTGTATCCGTTACGTTCCAGATACGCCACTGCGGCGTCTTCTCCGGTCTTTCCGAGGGTATTGTGTGCTGCCATACCTATATTCGTCCTTATTTTTAGCTGTTTCTATGCAAAAATACGTTTTTTCTGCTTTGTATTTACAGAAGTAAAACTAATTTTGCAGGAAATATGAGAAAGAGAGATAAAACGTGTGCGAAAGCAACACCCGAAGAACCCAAACGCGAACAGCGTATTGTTTGCCTGATGAGCGAGGAAGAGCTGCGGATTGTAGACCGTTATCTGGAGAAATACAAGATAACGAATAAATCGCGGTGGCTGCGGGAGACTATTCTCATGTTTATCCATAAGAATATGGAAGAAGATTATCCTACCCTTTTCGGTGAGCATGATATGAGACGATAAAGAGAATTCTTTAATCCTAATTAAATTGAAGCGGATGGACGATAACTATTATATGAAACAGGCGTTGATTGAAGCACGTAAGGCTTCCGAAAGAGGAGAAGTACCCGTTGGCGCAGTCGTTGTATGCAAAGACCGTATTATAGCTCGCGCCCATAACTTAACAGAAACTTTGACTGATGTGACTGCTCACGCTGAAATGCAGGCTATTACTGCCGCAGCCTCTACTCTTGGCGGAAAATATCTGAATGAATGTACTCTCTATGTTACAGTAGAGCCTTGTGTTATGTGTGCGGGGGCGATTGCTTGGGCCCAGATGGGAAGACTTGTGTTTGGTGCCGGAGATGAGAAACGTGGATATCAGCGTTATGCATCTCAGGCCTTGCACCCGAAAACGGCAGTTTCACAGGGCGTTCTTGGTGAAGAGTGTGCAGTGCTTATGAAGGATTTTTTTGCGGCAAAACGTCGCTGAATTCTAATATAGTTCCTTTTTTTGATCTGTATTTCGTATTTTATCCGTATATTTGACTACTTAACAGATTCTTAAAATACATTATGTAATGGAATATCATCGTATATCTTTTATTCACAACGATACAGAGTATTCATTTATCAAAGCTATGAATGACAGGTTAGTGGGATATGCCTTAATGTCTGCTTGCCGACTGGAAGTTCAAATTTATATGAAGGAGAATAATCTGAGAGGTAAATACATTCTTACCGGTATGGCAAAAATCTGATTACTCTTTAATTTCTTCAAAATCCACGTATTCTCCTTCATCTTTAGAGAAAAGTTTCTTGTGTTTTCTATGGATATCATTTCCAGGGGAAGTTGTTTCTCCGTTGGATTGCGAAGAAGCATCTTGTTGTTGATCACCCGAGAAAGAATAACCTCTACCGGATTGATAACTTCCTCCGCCATTCTGGTAAGTACCTGAAGAACTACGACGTTTCCCCAGTCCGAAAACTGTTCGGAGAACGGTGCCGATGATGCTGAGTCCGATGACCAGAATAACGACTATAATGACAAATAAAAATCCTAAGATGTGAAACATGGGCTCCACCTTGTATCAGCCAATCATGGTATTGTGCCGCTGCTGCTGCCCAAAATAAGGTATTGGCAGGAGTATTTAGGCCGATGAATGAGCTGGTCTGGCGTTCGTCAATATTAAATTTAGCCAAACGCAATGCTGAAAATACAGCAATGAGGAAAGCAAAATAGGGAACATATTCTTGAAAACTACTCATCCAGTCGGGATAAGTAGTTTCGCGTAATAGAGAGAATACAATTACTGAGGGTACTACTCCGAAGCTGACGTCATCTGCCAAAGAGTCCAATTCTTTTCCAATAGGAGAAGGAGCATTCAGCAACCGCGCTGACATTCCGTCGAGGAAGTCAAATACAGCGCTGATAATAATGAAGGTAAGAGCCCATTCATACTTGAACTCGAAAGCCATAACACATGCAATACAGCCTGAGAACAGATTCAGACATGTCAATGTATTGGGGATATGGCGGGTAATACAGTTAGGCATTGTTTAGTTATTTTAGTTTGGCTATCACAGTCTGGTTTCCTGTAGTGGTTTGTCCCATCTTTACGAACACTTCTGTACCTAACGGGAGATATACATCTACACGGGAACCGAATTTGATAAAGCCCATGTGTTCATCGATATAACAGTCTTCACCGGGTTCGGCATAGGTGACGATGCGTCGTGCCATCGCTCCGGCAATCTGACGTGCCATTACTTCTACACCTTCGGGAGTTTCAATTACCACTGTAGAACGTTCGTTGTCCGTACTGGCTTTCGGTAACCAGGCTTTCATGAACTTTCCGTTATGATGGGCTACCTTCTTCACGGTTCCGTCTACCGGATACCAATTAGCGTGTACGTTGATAACACTCATAAAGATGGAAATCATGAGCCGACGATCGTGGAAGTATTCATTCTCATCCACTTCTTCTATAACTACTATTCTACCATCGGCAGGTGCCACCACTATTTTCTCGGTGTCTTCCTGGCCAAACAGGCGGATAGGGCATCGGAAAAAATTCACCAGCATTCCATACAGGACAATACTTACCACAGCTACGATATAGAATGGCAATTTGCATTCTAATCCAAAGTAGAGAGCGGAATTAACAACCAGTAGCAACAATAAACTGCCGGCCAGTGTATGTGTCCCCTCACGGTGAATTCGTATCTTTTTTAGTTTTTTTAGTCGACTCATGTAAGTTGTTTTATTCTTCGAATAGAAATTATCGGCAAAAATAGGCTTATTTTGAAAATCTAACAAGCATTTGGGGCGAGAAATGCAGATGTTGATAACTTTTAGGGAAATATTTTTGTTAGGTCTTATATACGTTGTACTTTTATGCTCTCAATTGAAAGGAGATATTTATGCAGGATTTTGTTCATTTGCACGTTCATACCCAGTACTCCCTCCTCGATGGTCAGGCCAGCGTAAGCGCGTTGGTGGACAAGGCTATGAAGGATGGAATGAAAGGGATAGCCGTGACTGACCACGGTAATATGTTCGGCATTAAAGAGTTCACAAATTACGTTAACAAGAAGAATGGTGGGCCGAAGGGAGAGATTAAAGATCTCAAAAAGCGGATAGCCGGTATTGAAAGTGGTGAGATAGCTTGCGAAGACAAAGACGCGGAACTTGCTGATTGTCGTGCGAAGCTTGCGGAAGCGGAAAATAAGTTGTTCAAGCCGATAATCGGTTGTGAGATGTATGTAGCACGCCGCACCATGGATAAGAAAGAAGGTAAGCCCGACCAGAGCGGTTGGCACTTGATTGTGTTGGCTAAGAATGAGAAAGGATATCATAATCTGATAAAACTGGTATCCAGAGCCTGGACAGAAGGATATTATATGCGTCCGCGTACAGACCGTAACGAACTGGAAAAGTATCATGAAGGATTGATCGTTTGTTCAGCTTGTATTGGTGGTGAGGTGCCTAAAAAGATACTTAACGACCAATTGGAAGATGCAGAAGAAGCCGTGCGTTGGTACAAAAATCTTTTTGGTGAAGATTATTATCTGGAGTTGCAACGCCATAAGGCAACCGTGCCCCGTGCCAATCACGAAGCTTATCCGCTACAGCAGAGGGCGAATGCCAAGCTGATAGAGTTTGCCAAAAAATACAATATCAAACTTATTTGCTCCAACGACGTTCACTTTGTAAACGAGGAACATGCTGAGGCACACGATCGTTTGATTTGTCTGAGTACGGGTAAAGATCTGGATGACCCTAAACGCATGCTTTATACCAAACAAGAGTGGATGAAGACAAAAGCTGAAATGAGGATATGAAAAGTTATATCGTATAAAATTAGAAGCGGACTACCTTGCCAAACTTACTTTTGACGGTGCTAAAATATTCTATGGTGATCCTCTGTCCGAAGAAGTAATGGAACGATTGAAGTTTGAACTTTACATTATGAAGACGATGGGTTTCCCAGGGTACTTCCTTATTGTACAGGACTTCATTGCTGCCGGGCGTAATATGGGTGTCTCGGTAGGTCCGGGACGTGGGTCGGCAGCCGGTTCGGCAGTAGCGTATTGCTTGCAGATTACAAAAATCGACCCCATTAAATATGACTTGCTGTTTGAGCGTTTCTTGAATCCCGACCGTATCTCCTTGCCTGATATCGATATCGACTTTGATGATGACGGACGTGGTGAAGTGCTTCGCTGGGTGACACAAAAGTACGGTCAGGAAAAAGTGGCGCATATTATCACATATAGTACGATGGCTACCAAACTTGCTATCAAGGACGTGGCCCGTGTGCAGAAACTTCCTCTGTCGGAATCTGACCGTTTGGCCAAATTGGTTCCCGATAAGATACCTGATAAAAAGCTGAACCTGCGGAATGCTATTGATTATGTTCCTGAATTGCAGGCGGCTGAGGCTTCTCCCGATCCTTTGGTGCGTGATACGCTGAAATATGCTAAAATGTTGGAAGGTAACGTACGCGGTACGGGTGTGCATGCCTGTGGTACGATTATTTGTCGTGACGACATTACCGACTGGGTGCCTGTTAGTACGGCTGATGATAAAGAAACGGGTGAAAAGATGCTCGTTACTCAATATGAAGGTTCGGTAATTGAAGATACAGGCTTGATTAAGATGGACTTTCTGGGATTGAAAACATTGTCAATCATCAAGGAAGCTGTAGAGAATATTCGCCTGCACCGCAAGCTGGAGTTGAATATAGATAAAGTGCCTATTGACGATCCTGCTACTTATAAACTATATAGTGATGGGCGTACGATTGGTACATTCCAGTTTGAGTCTGCCGGTATGCAGAAATATCTGCGTGAGTTGCAACCTTCTACTTTTGAAGACTTGATTGCAATGAATGCTCTCTATCGTCCGGGACCTATGGATTACATCCCGGATTTTATCGACCGTAAGCATGGGCGGAAACCGATTGAGTACGATATTCCTGTCATGGAGAAATACCTGAAGGATACGTATGGTATTACGGTATATCAGGAACAGGTGATGCTTTTGTCCCGTCTGTTGGCTGACTTCACTCGTGGTGAGTCCGATGCCTTGCGTAAAGCGATGGGTAAAAAGCTACGTGACAAACTGGATCACATGAAACCTAAGTTCGTTGAAGGCGGACGTAAGAATGGACATGATCCGAAAGTACTTGAAAAGATTTGGGGAGACTGGGAAAAGTTTGCATCCTATGCTTTTAACAAGTCTCATGCTACTTGCTATTCATGGGTAGCTTATCAGACGGCCTATCTGAAAGCTAATTACCCTGCCGAGTATATGGCAGCCGTAATGAGTCGAAGTTTGTCGAACATTACCGATATCACTAAGCTGATGGACGAATGTAAGGCTATGGGTATCAAAGTTCTTGGTCCGGATGTGAATGAGAGTAATCTGAAGTTCACTGTTAACCCGGAAGGAAATATTCGTTTTGGTCTTGGTGCAGTGAAAGGTGTAGGCGAAGGTGCCGTGCTGAATATCATGGAAGAACGTGAGAAGAATGGTCCTTTCAAAGGTATATTCGACTTTGTGCAACGCGTCAATCTGACAGCTTGTAATAAGAAGAATCTGGAATGTCTGGCTTTGGCAGGAGGTTTCGATGAGTTCCCGGAATTGAAACGCGAGCAATATTTTGCCGTGAACTCTAAGAATGAAGTTTTCATGGAAACTTTGGTACGATATGGTAACCGTTATCAGGCAGATCAGGCAGCTGCCGCCAATTCCTTGTTCGGTGGTGAGAATGTAGTTGACATAGCTACTCCCGAAATTCCTGAAGCTGAACGCTGGAGTGATCTGGATCGTCTGAACAGGGAACGTGATCTAGTGGGTATCTATCTTTCCGCTCATCCGCTGGATGAATATTCGGTTGTGTTGCAACATGTTTGCAATACGCGTATGGCTGAACTGGAAGACAAAGCGGCACTTGCCGGACGTGAAATAACGATGGGAGGAATTGTAACTTCTGTACGCAGGGGCATCAGTAAGAATGGTAATCCTTACGGCATAGCCAAGATTGAAGACTATTCCGGTTCGGCGGAACTTCCTTTCTTTGGTAATGATTGGGTGACCTACCAGGGGTATCTGGGTGAACGTACTTTCCTCTTTATAAAAGCGCGTTGCCAGCCTAAACAGTGGCGGCAGGATGAATTGGAAGTAAAAATTACCTCTATGGAATTGTTGCCGGATGTAAAGGAGAAGTTGATTTCCAAAATCACCATTCTGATACCGCTTTCTGTGTTGAACCAGGCTTTGGTTACAGAGCTTGCGGCGCTAATGAAAGGGAATCCCGGAACGACGGAACTTTATTTCAAAGTGAGTGATCCTGATAGTAAGACAGTGGTAGATATGATTTCCCGTCCGGTGAAACTTTCCGTAGGGCGTGAGTTAATCTCTTATTTAAATGATCGTCCGGAACTGGAATTCCGGATAAATTAGTATCTTTGCTTCCATAAAGATTTTGACAGTAATCATTAAACATTAAATAATTAATCAATAACGCAATGGCTTTAGAAATTACAGACAGCAACTATAAGGAGATCCTTGCAGAGGGTAAACCTGTAGTAATTGACTTTTGGGCCCCGTGGTGTGGTCCTTGTAAAATGGTAGGTCCTATCATTGAAGAATTGGTTCTTAAAGGATGATCTCGATGACGAAAAAACCATCGAATACATCAAGAATTATTTGCCGCAGGAGTTAAAAGAGAAGTTCTCTGACGACGAATTCTATTATTTCCTCGATTTGATTGACGAGTATTATTCTGAAAGCGGCATTCTGGATGTAGAGCCGGATGAAGAAGGATGTGTCGAAGTGGATCTGGGGCAAATCGTGGATTACATCATCAAGGAAGCCCACAAAGACGAGATGGGTGACTATGATCCGGAAGAAATCCTGTTCGTGGTTCAAGGTGAACTGGAATATACGGAGTCATTGGATGATGATGAAGAATAGAAAGGTTCAGTTAAGTAAAAAAGGAGTCCGGACAGTTTGTTCGGACTTTTTTTGTGGAATTATTCCACACTTGTAGAGCAGATTCTACACTCTTCATTATTCTTGTTAAACCATTTAATGCGTTGGCTATGAATAATAAAGGTGCAACCATCGAACTTTGGCACGCCAGTTGTGTTTTTTATTTATAGGGTTTTTAACATTAACATAAACAGAGAGCTTATGAAATCGTTTTTAAAGAAGAGAGAAATCAGAATAACGAGAAGGCAGGCAGTGATTGCCGCAATAGCTGTAGTGGTGTTGGTAGCAATTTATTGGTTTGTTACCCACCGACCGGCACCTGCACCGGATCTTCCGGTGGTAGCTGTGGAACCGGTGATACAGGATGACGTGGAAATCTATGGTGAATATGTAGGACGTGTCCGTGCCCAGCAATTTGTAGAAGTCCGTGCCCGTGTAGAAGGGTATCTGGAAAATATGCTTTTTGAAGAGGGTACCTATGTGACGAAGAATCAGGTATTGTTTGTTATCAACCGCGACCAGTATGCCGCGAAGGCAGACAAGGCGCGTGCGCAACTAAAAAAGGATGAGGCACAGGTACGCAAGGCACAGAACGACCTGGAGCGTATCCGTCCTTTGTATGAACAGAATGCTGCCAGTAGGTTGGATTTGGATAATGCAGTGGCTGCCTATGAAACGGCTGAAGCAAGTGTTGCTATGAGTCAGGCTGATCTGGATCAGGCAGAGTTGGAATTAGGATATACCATTGTTCGCTCACCGCTTGCAGGGCATATCAGTGAACGATATGTAGACCTTGGTACGCTGGTGGGGACGGGTGGTAAGTCTTTGCTTGCTACCATTGTGAAGAGTGATACAGTACTGGTAGACTTTAGCATGACAGCATTGGATTACCTGAAAACCAAAGAACGTAATGTGAATCTGGGACAAAAGGATTCTACCCGTTCCTGGCAGCCCAATATTTCTATAACACTGGCAGATAACACTGTTTATCCCTTCAAAGGTTTGGTTGACTTTGCTGAACCGCAGGTTGACCCACGTACTGGTACATTCTCTGTTCGTGCCGAAATGCCCAATCCAAAACATGTATTACTTCCGGGACAGTTCACTAAAGTGAAGCTCTTGCTGGATGTACGGGAGAATGCAACAGTAGTTCCCCTGAAATCCGTTATCATCGAGAAAGGTGGTGCTTACGTGTTTGTAATGCGCCGTGATTCCACTGTAGAACGTCGTTTTATAGAGTTAGGCCCTGAATTCCAGAACCAGGTAGTAGTGGAAAGAGGTCTGGTGCCGGGTGAGACAATAGTGGTGGAAGGATACCACAAACTAAGCCCGGGTGTAAAAGTTAAGGTTAATAATGCCCTGTTGAAGAAAGAAGACGAAGATCAAAGTCAGACACCGGATTCGGCTAAGACTGAAAAGTAATTGACGAACATAAAACAGACGCATATGAAAGTAAGTTTCTTTATAGACAGACCGGTATTCTCGGCTGTCATCTCCATACTGATTGTCATTGTGGGTATCATCGGATTGACGATGCTCCCCATTGACCAATATCCACAGATTACGCCACCGGTGGTGAAGATTAGTGCTTCGTATCCCGGTGCCAGTGCACTGACAGTATCACAGGCGGTAGCTACACCTATCGAACAAGAATTGAATGGAACACCGGGAATGCTCTACATGGAGTCTAACAGTTCCAATTCCGGTGGCTTTTCCGCTACAGTGACATTTGATATTTCCGCTGACCCCGATTTGGCGGCAGTAGAAATACAGAACCGTTTGAAACTGGCGGAGTCCCGTCTTCCGGCAGAAGTGGTACAGAACGGTATATCCGTAGAAAAACAGGCAGCCAGCCAGTTAATGACTATCTGTCTGATGTCTTCTGACCCGAAGTTTGATGAAATCTATTTGAGTAACTTCGCTACACTGAACGTACTCGATTTGCTTCGTCGTATTCCGGGTGTAGGGCGTGTCTCCAATATTGGTAGCCGCTACTATGCCATGCAGATTTGGGTGCAACCGGACAAATTGGCAAACTTCGGACTGACCGTAGCCGATTTGCAGAATGCTCTGAAAGATCAGAACCGTGAGTCTGCAGCCGGTGTGCTGGGGCAACAACCTGTACAAGGATTGGATATTACCATTCCTATTACGACTCAGGGACGTCTTTCTACTGTAGGGCAGTTTGAAGAAATCGTAGTTCGTGC
>PPYF01221000.1_pt1 | contig 11364 bp, 10 predicted proteins | sample 1559871 | NCBI WGS metagenome assembly PPYF01 (sample SAMN08240021, study PRJNA423297) | Human gut metagenome, whole genome shotgun sequencing project. | reverse complement strand
GTTCCTCTTCTGTCAACTTTGCCATACTTTATTAATTAAGAATTAAAAATTAAGAATAAAAAAATAAGGGTTTTGATTCTTGATTTTAATTCCTATTTTTGTAATCGGACACAAAAGTAATGATTTTAGATTTATGGATTATAAATCTAAAATCAAAATCATAAATCATAAATCAATGAATTGGTTATCTAATAAACTGTTTTACACAATAGGAATCACGTTACTCTGCGGCGGGCTGCACGCACAAAGTCTGGCTGAAGCAAAAAAATTATACAATGAAGGTAAGTACGCGGAAGCCAAACCTGCCTTTGAAAAGCTGGTCAAACAAGCGCCAAGCAATTCCTCCTATAATCATTGGTATGGTGTCTGCTGCTACGAGACCGGTGATCTGACCGGTGCGGAAAAGCATTTGAAAGTAGCTGTCAAACGCAAAGTACAAGAAGCATACCGTTATATGTCCGAAGTCTACTACAAGACCTATCGTTTCGACGAAGCCGGAGAAATGCTGGAAGAATATATCAACCTGCTGGCAAAGAAAAAGCAGGATCCGCAATCGTTCGAAACCAGGCTCGACTTGGCAAACAATGCACAACGCATGATGGAAAAGGTGGAAGATGTTCAGATCATAGATAGCTTGGTCGTGGACAAAGACGATTTCCTTTCCGCCTATATCCTAAGCGAAGAAAGCGGCACACTCGATTCCTACAAAGATTTTTTCCAGACAAACGAGCCAGTGAGCTCGACCGTCTACAAGAACCAGAAAGGCGACAAGATTTACTATGCTCATTCGACAGACGGCGACCGTTATTGCCTTTTTACCCAGTCCATGCTTATGGACGAATGGGGGGACGAGAAACAATTACCGATGAACATCAACAGCAATGACGATGACAACTACCCGTTCGTCCTTTCCGATGGCGCCACGATCTATTATTCTTCCAAAGGGAACGGTTCGATTGGCGGTTATGACCTCTTCGTCACCCGCTACAACATCAATTCCGACACTTATCTGGCTCCAGAGCAGTTGGGCATGCCGTTCAATTCGCCCTACAATGATTATATGATGGTCTTCGATGAAGTGAAAGGATTGGGATGGTTTGTATCCGATCGTTTCCAGCCGGAAGGAAAAGCCTGTGTCTATCTCTTCATCCCGAATCCAGAGCATAAACGGGTGGAGAGCGAAGACATAGAAGTGAAACGCGCCCGTGCAGCGATCACTGCTATCCGAGATTCCTGGAAAGAAAGTTCCGACTATGCCGACCTGATTCGTCTGTCGCACACAGAAATACCTTATGGAGAGAAAAAGATCGAAAAGGATTTTGAATTTATCATCGGTAATAATATTGTCTATTACAAACTGGATGACATCAATAGCCCCGAAGCTAAGGGCTACTACGAAAAGGTGGTTGCCTTGAACAAACAGATCAAAGAGCTGAATGAAAAACTCGACGGCCTGCGCGTCTCTTACGCCGAAGGCAACAAGGCCCGCAAAGAGCAACTGAAGCCAACCATCCTGCAAGCAGAAGAGCAACTGAACGCCTTGTTGGAACAGCCCGGCGAGTTGGAGAAGAAAGCTCGTAATGCCGAAATCAATTATCTGAAAAACAAACGATAAAACAAGGCTCTATGATATTCGAAATGCTTATTATCGCCTTCCTAATGGTTGTAGCCATTGTGCTTATCCTGCTGGAAATATTTATGTTACCGGGTATCACAGTTGCCGGTGTCGGAGGATTCCTTTTTGCTGCCGGCGGCCTGTTCTATGCCTATTCGGTCAGTACGCCGATCGGCAATGTAACATTGGCGGTATCATCGCTTGTGTTCGCGGCCTCTTTCATCTGGTTGTTGCGTTCCAAATCCTTCAACCGGGTGGCTTTGAAAACCGACATCGATTCCAAGCTGGTATCCAGCCGCGACTTGGGAATCGTGCCGGGCGACGAAGGGTTGACACTTTCACGCCTCGCCCCAATCGGGAAGGCCCGCATTAACGGGATCACCGTAGAAGCCAAATCGATGGACGAGCTGATTGATGAAAACACGCCGGTCGAGGTAATACGCGTCGATGGCTACAATGTAATCGTGAAAATTAAAAATTGAAAAATAAATCATAATTCATAAATCATAATTCTACTCACATGGAAATGACCTTTGTACCTCTCGCCCTTTTGGGAGCAGCGATATTGCTGCTGGTAATTTTCTTTTATTATGTGCCGTTCCTTCTGTGGATCTCGGCAAAAGTTTCAGGTGTCAACATCTCGCTGATACAGCTCTTCCTGATGCGTATCCGTAACGTGCCGCCTTATGTCATCACCCGCGCCATGATCGAAGCCCACAAAGCAGGTCTGAAAACGCTGACCCGTGACGAATTGGAAGCACACTACCTGGCAGGCGGACATGTCGAAAAGGTTGTCCATGCCCTCGTTTCCGCATCGAAAGCGAATATTGACCTCCCTTTCCAGATGGCAACCGCTATCGACCTGGCAGGACGTGATGTATTTGAAGCCGTGCAAATGTCGGTCAACCCGAAAGTCATCGACACACCTCCCGTTACAGCCGTTGCCAAAGACGGTATCCAGCTGATCGCCAAAGCACGTGTGACGGTTCGTGCCAACATCAAGCAATTAGTCGGAGGTGCCGGCGAAGAAACGATTCTGGCCCGTGTCGGCGAAGGTATCGTATCTTCTATCGGTTCGTCTGAAAATCATAAAAGCGTGCTGGAAAATCCGGATTCCATCTCCAAGCTGGTTCTCCGTAAAGGTCTGGATGCAGGGACTGCATTTGAAATCTTGTCCATCGACATCGCTGATATCGACATAGGCAAGAACATCGGAGCTTATCTGCAAATGGACCAGGCTCAAGCCGACAAGAATATCGCCCAGGCAAAAGCTGAAGAACGCCGTGCCATGGCCGTTGCCGTCGAACAGGAGATGAAAGCCAAAGCACAGGAAGCCCGTGCGAAGGTTATCGAAGCCGAAGCCGAAGTTCCCAAGGCCATGGCTGAAGCTTTCCGTAATGGCAATTTGGGTATCATGGACTATTATAAGATGAAGAATATCGAAGCAGATACCAGCATGCGTGAGGCAATCGCCAAACCGTCAAATGCACCTTCGAAACCATTAAAAGACTAACAAGGATTTATGATTTCAGATTTATGATTTATCATCAACACATAAATCATAAATCTGAAATCATAAACCTGAAATCATAAACCTAAAATCAAATGATCGCACCTTCCGAACTTATCATTAATCCCGATGGCAGTTGCTTTCACCTGCATCTGAAACCGGAACAGCTCGCCGACAAGATCATCATGGTCGGCGACCCCGATCGCGTAAACACCGTCGCCTCCTACTTCGATACGAAAGAATGTGAAGTGTCGAGCCGTGAATTCCATACCATCACCGGCACTTACAAAGGGAAGCGCATCACAACACTTTCACACGGCATCGGAACCGACAATATCGACATCGTCCTGAATGAACTGGACGCTTTGGCAAACATCGACTTTGCTTCTCGTACCATCAAACCGATATTTCGGCAACTGACAATGGTACGTGTCGGCACTTCAGGAGGATTGCAACCGTTTGTTCCTGTCGGGACCTATGTGGCAGCAGGAAAATCAATCGGGTTCGACGGAGTTCTGTATTTTTATGCCGACTCCGAGAAAGTGCGCGACAAGGCTTTCGAATCAGAACTGATGAGACAATTGAAATGGAAGCTAAGCGGCATCCAGCCCTATGTCGTTTCCGCCGATCCATCCCTGGTCAAGCAGATCACACAAGACGATATTATCCGGGGAGTAACGATTGCAGCCAACGGCTTCTACGGTCCGCAAGGCCGCAAGCTCCGCTTGCCGCTCGCCGATCCGGAACTGAACCGTAAAATAGAAGCTTTCGAGTTCAACGATAGCCGGATTACCAACTTCGAAATGGAAAGTTCGTCTCTCGCCGGACTGTCCGCCTTGATGGGACATCGTGCCATGACCGTGTGCTGCATTATTGCCGGTCGGGTGGCCCAAGACATGAATACCGAATACAAAGGTTCCATGACCGGCCTGATCGAAACGGTATTGGACCGGATCTAAAAGAAAGCTATGCATTACAGTTGCTAACCCTATGGGTTACGCAGGTTAAAGCATAGGGTTAGCAACCACAACGCATAGGGTTACAAAAAGCCTTGCCCTTTCAAGACTTTCAATAATACGTCGGAGAAATATTCATTGTTGGCCTTCGTATAACGTACATCCGTAAATACCTGGGCCAATGTTTCCTTATCATTCTCCCGTACAAATTGTTTATTTACTTCCAACTCTTCCTTATCGTGGTATAAGGCATCGATAGAAGCAGGCGTATAATCCGTATAAACCTCCTGGTGAACCACCGCTCCGAGTGGCAAGCGTTCCACCTGTTCAGGCATTCCGTCGGGATAGCCGACCGTGACTGTCACGATAGGGACAACCAGGTGTGGAAGCGACAAGGCATCGATAATCTTATCTGCGTTATAAGCCGTCGTTCCCAAATAGCAGATTCCCAATCCTTTTTCCTCTGCTGCCGTACAGAAACTTTGGGCAAACAGCATCGCATCGATAGTCGAAGCGATAAAAGTCTGGAAATTATCGAAACCGGCCACTGCATCGCGCAGCTCCGCCCATTTTACAAAACGGTTGGCATCGGCACAGAAGGTGAGCACGACCGGAGCCGCCGTAATCATCGGCTGATTAAAATGGGCAGGAGCCAACTTTTCCTTATTTGCCTTATCGCGGGTAATGACCACACTATACAGTTGCATATTCCCCGTATTGGATGCACGGGCAGCAACCTCCAACAATTCATTCAACAAAGCATCCGGAATGTCCTGAGTCGTATATTTACGGATCGTCCGTCTGTTTTTCATATTTTCCAACATAGCTTACATATTTAGTTGATGACAAAATCAATCAATAACAAAGACCGAGTGCCCAGACAGGTATTTTGTTTCCTACACTTTTAGGCTGTCCGTGTATAGCGGCAAACGCATTTTCCACATTCTTGATACGCTCATAATCCATCAACGGATCACCGATCATGAACGTGTACTTTTCATTCACACGATAATCTCCATTATGCAAAAGCTCCACAGTCCCGCAATTAGACATCTGATCGACGAAAAACGTCTCACCCACGTAAACCCGCTCCATCTCCCGGAAAAGACTTGCCATCAGATTCGTGTTCGCCAGGAAAGAGCGATACGAACGGGCCAGTGTGCCGTTTTCTTTTCTGACTTGTAGAATGCGGAGCACCCCTATCTCTTTTATATAACCCAATAACCGGTGTATATGTGTATTATCCGCCTCATATTTGGATGTCAAAGCCTGCATACGGGGAAATTCCGGAGCTTCTTGGGCAAGTTGAATCAGCAATTGTTTCATCTTCCGGAACATGGCATTATTCATCTGTCGAATGGCGGGAAGGTCCACATCGATCGAATCTCGCACCAAATCCTGCAAACGGAAGTTGAAGGCATCCGGATCTTCCCAATAAAAAGGATAGCAACCATGTTCCAGATAATTCCGGAAAATGGGGACTATGTTTACTTCATCCATCACCTGTTGCGTCACTTCCGCATGGTTAAGCAAAAGTTCGTCCAACGGGACCGGTTTGAGATCTAGCGCACCTTCATAGGACAAATATTCACGGAACGACATGGTATGCAACGTATACCAATCGCCTTTCCCGTCAAAAGGCATCTCCGTCTTCTCTCCTTCAACCAGCAAAGGTGCAGCAAACACTATCTGCATATCAGGATAATCGTCGTGTAAACACTCTATCGCCTGTACCCAGCTACCATATCGATGGACATTATCTAGAAAAAGATGCCTGCCCCCCTCTTCATAAAATTGCCTGACCGTTTCGGACAACATACACCGTTCCTGAAACCATATATTATCGAGAGGCAAATACAGGGCTTCATGAGAATCGCCATAAGCCAATTTGATACGCTGCAACAAAAGCGTTGTTTTTCCCACCCCTTTCGCTCCAAAGATACCGATCAGCCTCCTGTCCCACTTGACCTGTCGGGATAAGTAACGCTGGAAACCCAGATTTACGCCTTTAAGTAACTGCTCATGGTTTAACCAAAACATGTCCATAGTATAACTGATTTGACACAAAAATAATATATAAAAGCCAATCTACAAAACCAACAACTTACAGGAAGAATAGTTTTTTTCGTACCTTTGTCCCTATAAAAACCAATAAACAAATGGAAACGTCTAAAGTTTACTTTACCAATCTCCGTACGACCCCGTCCAGTAACTTGTTGGACAAGATGGAACGTCTCGTAAAACGTGCGGGCATAGCAAACATTGATTTCCAGAATCAGTTTGTAGCGATCAAGATCCACTTCGGCGAACCTGGCAACCTGGCCTTTATCCGGCCAAACTATGCAGCCCGGATGGCCACGTTGCTTCGCAACTTAGGGGCGAAGCCTTTCCTGACAGATTGCAACACCTTGTACTCAGGCCGTCGCGCCAATGCAGTAGACCATCTGGAAAGTGCTATGGAAAACGGTTTCAACCCCATTTCCGCCAAATGCGACGTGATTATCGCCGACGGCCTGAAAGGGACCGAATACCGTGAAATCGAAATCGACGGTGAATATTGTAAAGCTCCCAAAATCGGTTCCGCTATTGCCGATGCAGATATCATTATTTCTATGAACCACTTCAAAGGACACGAGCAGACCGGATTCGGCGGCGCTTTGAAGAACCTCGGCATGGGATGCGCCAGCGTAGGTGGAAAACTTGAACTTCACTCGGCATCACAACCCAGAATCGACATCGAAAGTTGCAAGGGTTGCAATATATGCGTCAAGCATTGCCGCCACGATGCCATTCATTTGAACGCTTCCCATAAAGCAGAAATCGACTACGGAAAATGTGTCGGTTGTGGCCAGTGCGTAGCTCTTTGCCAATACGACGGAGCCGTCATGGGTGAAGGCGACACGTCTGAACGTTTAAACTACAAGATCGCCGAATATACCAAAGCTGTCTTGTCCGGCAAGCCGAATTTCCACATCAGCTTTATCATGAATGTCTCACCTGAATGTGATTGTTGGAACCACAATGATGCAGCGATTGTGCCAGATCTGGGCATCGCCGCTTCTTTTGATCCGGTCGCATTAGACAAGGCTTGTGCCGATATGGTGATCAAGGCCCCGATCCTGGAGACTGGTAACCGCCTTTCAGACGCTCCGCATCACGAACATCTGGAAGGTTGCGACAAATTCCACCTCATGCACCCCGACACGAACTGGCAAGCAGGACTGGAACATGCTGAAAAGATTGGTCTTGGAACACAGAAATATGAATTAATAACTGTATAGACTAATGGAAGATACTATCTGCGCCGTATCAACTGCCCCCGGAGCCGGGGGGATTGCCGTCATCCGCATCTCCGGACCGGAAGCAATCGCAATCTGCAACACGATATTCGTACCGCGTACAGCAGGAAAAGGCCTGCTGTCACAGAAAGCCTATACACTGCGTTACGGTAGTATCAGGCGTGGTGAAGAGCTCATAGACGAGGTGCTGATCGCCCTTTTCCGCGCACCTCATTCTTTTACCGGCGAAGACACGGTAGAAATTACCTGCCACGGTTCCGTCTACATCCAGCAACAAATCATGCAACTTTTGATTGAAAGAGGTTGCCGCTCCGCCCTCCCCGGCGAATATACGCAACGTGCTTTCATGAACGGCAAGATGGACCTGAGCCAAGCCGAGGCGGTCGCTGACTTGATCGCCTCGACCTCAGCCGGTCAACACCGCTTGGCATTAAACCAGATGCGCGGTGGTTTCAGCCATGAATTAAAGAACTTGCGCGAACAACTTTTGCATATCACTTCTTTGATGGAACTGGAACTGGATTTCAGCGACCACGAGGAGTTGGAGTTCGCCGACCGTAGCGAACTCAGCACATTGGCGGCCCATATCGAAACAGTCATATCGCGTCTGGCCAACTCTTTCAGTGTAGGAAACGCGATCAAGAATGGCATTCCTGTAGCGATCATAGGTGAGACAAATGCCGGAAAATCGACTCTACTGAACGTCCTGCTGAATGAAGACAAAGCGATTGTCAGCGACATCCACGGTACAACCCGTGACGTCATCGAAGACACGATCAACATCGGAGGGATCACTTTCCGTTTCATCGACACCGCCGGCATCCGCGAAACGCACGATGCGATCGAAAGTATCGGTATCGAACGGACTTTCCAGAAGCTTGACCAAGCAGACATTGTCCTTTGGATAATAGATGCAGCCGATGCTTCTTTACAGATCGCCCAATTATCCGAAAAGATACTACCTCGCTCGGAAGGTAAACAGCTGATCCTCGTTTTCAACAAAGCCGACCTGCTCACCGATCGCCAGTTTAAACCGACCGACCTTCCCGAAAACGTGCAATCGATCTTCATCTCGGCTAAGAAAAGAGAGCATATCGACAAGTTGCAGGATCTTCTGATCCAAGCTGCTCATATTCCCTCTTTGTCCTCAAACGACGTCATCGTCACTAATATCCGTCATTACGAAGCCCTAACCCACGCCCTCGAATCCATCCACCGTGTCCAGGAAGGTTTATCCGCCAATCTTTCCGGAGATTTCATCTCCCAAGACTTAAGAGAATGTATCTTCCACCTCTCAGATATCGTCGGAGAAGTCACTACAGACCAGGTATTGGGGAATATATTTGAGAGGTTTTGCATCGGGAAATAAGGTAGTATTACAAACCATAAACATCTATCATATTTAATTAGTAAGGCGTTCATTTTGAGCGCCTTTTCTTTTTGCCTTCATACCATATAATAATGGTTTCTAATGGTTTTTCATTCATTTTTTGTGTCGATTTTGTACCGCATGGGCTGATTTGGGTATTTTGCGATTTGCAAAGTAGTAGAGAGATTTCAATATGGTACAATATAGTTCAATATGATACAACTATTTGCATCCATAATTGGAGTAATAAATATAGTGTTTAACATAAAAAATGAATGTAAAATGGCAGCAAGCAAAATTAGAATTAAGAAAATCTGCGAATACTGCGGACAAGAATTTTATGCCTTGAAAACATCTACACGCTTTTGTTCAAAATCATGTAATGATAGGGCGTATAAAATGAGACAGAGAGTCAATACTGTTAAAAAGGCAGAATCAGAAAATCTAACAGTATCTCAAGAACGTACCTTTAGTGTAATTAATCAAAAAGAATATCTTTCAATAAAAGAAGTTGGAATACTTTTAGGTATCACATCAAGAGCAGTATATAATTATATTTATAGTGGACAACTGAAGGCAATAAAATTGAGTACAAGACTTACCATTATACATAAGTCTGACATAGACTCAATGATGAGTTCTACCCCTTATGTAAAACGAAATAGAATCTTTCACACTCCTATTACTGATTTTTATACCACCGCTGAAGTTGCAAGTAAATATGGAGTAAACGAATCATGGATATTTAAAGTAGGGAAAGAACAAAATATACCCAAAGTTTTCAAAAGAGGAAAAACATACTGGAGTGCTAAGCATTTTGATAAATATTTTGCATCTAAAGCACCGGACTCCAACATTACGGAATGGTATTCTGTAGAAGATCTAACGGAAAAGTTTGGCATGACAACAAGTGCTATATATTCTTTTGTTTCCCGATTTGCAATTCCAAAGAAAAAAATCAAACGGCAGGTATTCTATTCAAAAAAACATGTAGATATTGCCAAAGGTCTTGCTAAAGCTGAACCAGAATATTATACGACAGCCGAAGCTATGGAAAAATACAATCTCACACGTGACCAATTGTATCACTATGTAAAATGGCATCATATCAGTAAAGTGCAGGAAGGGAAATATATCAAGATATCGCGCAAAGAGCTTGATGATCTGCTTGCTCCACCTTCGATTTAATGTTATTTACTGGTTATCCTGTGGTTAACTTTAAAATAACCACATCACCAGGAATACACTTGTTTATTTTGCTATCACCACAATAAGAATTAAACCTGAATATAAATTTTAATACATTATATATTATGAGACAACAAACATGTACTACTGTAACACTAAGACAACGCCCTATCAGAAACGGACGAATCTCTCTTTACTTGGACTACTACCCTGCTGTACGTAATCCTAAAACAATGCAACTGAGCAGACGTGAATATTTAGGATTTTACATTTATGCAACCCCCAAAAATGCAATTGAGCTAGATTACAATAATGAAATCCTAGCTAAAGCCGAACTTATCAGATGCCGCCGACAAGAGGCTGTAATCAATGAAGAATTTGGATTTATGGACAGACACAAAATGAGAGCCGACTTTATGGCATATTTCAAAGAAGTATGCCGTAAAAAAGATCATAAATGGCATATTGTTTATCTGCACTTTGAGAAATTTGTCAATGGCAAATGTATGTTTGGAGAAATCACTGTTGACCTATGTAACCGCTTCCGAGACTATCTTCTTCATGCAAGGCAACTAAAACATACAGATAAAATGGTTTCCCGTAATTCAGCTGCCAGTTATTTCTCATTATTCCGAGGAGTTTTGAAACTTGCATATAGAGATAAATATTTACGTGAAAATCCCAATGATTTTCTTGAAAAGATAGAAAGTAGGGATATTCATAAAGAGTTTTTAACACAAGATGAATTAAAGACTCTGGCTTCAACTCCATGCGATATACCTGTATTAAGAAATGCATCCCTTTTCTCATGTCTTACCGGATTACGCATCAGTGATATATTGAATCTTAAGTGGGAAAACTTATGCACAGCCCCCGATCTGGGACATTGTATTCGTCTTCGTACGCAAAAGACACAGACAGAAGCCCTACTACCTATCAGTTATGAAGCATACGCACTTTGTGGAGAACCGGGCACAGGTAAAGTGTTCAAAGAATTGCGCCGTTGCATGACTGGATACCCTCTTAAAGCATGGATAAAGAAAGCTGGTATTCAAAAACATATAACATTCCACTGCTTTAGGCACACATATGCTACACTACAGATCGCAGCCGGTACAGACATCTTCACAGTGTCAAAAATGCTTACTCACAAGAATGTTGCAACAACACAAATCTATGCTGAATTAGTAAGTGAAAAGAAAAGAGAAACTGTCGATAAAATATCACTAAAGTAATATGCAATAAAATTGCATATCTGAAACAAACATGCAATAGTGATCAAAAGTTTTATATGCATAGCCGTTGAGAAAAATCGAAGTTTCCCAACGGCTTTTTCATTTATGTAACAATACAAAATACAGTTAAAAATGTAAATTTTCTTTGTTCGTTTTTTTATAAGTATGATTGGCGATTTCACGAAGTATGAT
>PPYF01545966.1_pt1 | contig 11367 bp, 6 predicted proteins | sample 1559871 | NCBI WGS metagenome assembly PPYF01 (sample SAMN08240021, study PRJNA423297) | Human gut metagenome, whole genome shotgun sequencing project. | reverse complement strand
TATGGTAGGCATGAATCCTCCCCATAGTCCGTACCGTTCTTTGGACGACTGTATGGAGGAAGATTTCAATCTCTATAAAGACCAGCCTCTGGACAGCTTGCTCGTCCGTCCGAATGCCGACTCCAAGATGCCCAAGGCAGAGAGTGCACGCTACTACTTTGCTTCTGTGACGGGTGTCGACCGTGCTTTCGGCCAGATACTCGATGCCTTGAAGGAACTCGGACTGGACAAGAATACCATTGTCGTGTTTGCCTCCGACCATGGAGAGACCATGTGCAGCCAGCATACGGAAGACCCGAAGAATTCCCCATACTCCGAGTCCATGAACGTTCCTTTCCTGGTGCGTTTCCCCGATAAGATTAAACCCCGCGTGGACGACTTGATGCTTTCCTCGCCGGACATCATGCCTACCTTGTTGGGCCTTGCCGGTCTTACCGACTCCATTCCGGCCGAGGTGCAAGGACGCAACTATGCACCGCTTTTCTTCGATGAAAAGGCAGATATTGTCCGTCCTACCGGTGCTCTTTACATCCAGAATCTGGATGGCGAGAAGGATGCGGAAGGAATGGTCCGTTCCTATTTCCCTTCATCGCGCGGCTTTAAATCGGCGCGCTATACGCTGGCGCTCTACATTGACCGCAAGCATAAGTTGAAGAAGAGCTTGTTATTTGATGATGAGAAGGACCCGTATCAGCTGAATAACCTTCCTTTGGAGGAGAACCAGTCTGTCGTGAAGGAACTTTGCGCCGCAATGGGCAAGATGCTGAAGGAGATTGATGACCCTTGGTATAAGGAGGGGATTTTGAAAGAGATGATACCTTATTAATAAGGTTCTTTATTCACCACAGATTATCACAGAGTCCCACAGAGTAATTTTTCTTTAGAAAACCTTTTTGAAGAAAAAATTCTGTGGGACTCTGTGTCCTTTGTGGTGAATACAGCCGTTATTTTTGTTAGAATTAAAAATGTATCTATAGTTTTGATTGTCTATATAATAATTCCGTATATTTGCTTTCGCAATATTAAAAAAAGTAGATGATGCAGGAAAAACAATACGTTGATTTTGAACAGATTTATCTCACTTATTTTTCAAAGATGAAACGTTTTGCACGGGAATACGTATTATCGGATGAAGATGCAGAAAATATAGTTCAGGATGTTTTCCTCGATTTGTGGGAGAAAAAAGAGCTGTTGCCATTACCTATCAATATTATAGCCTATTTATTTACCTCTATCAAACATAAGTGCATTGATTTCCTTCGACATAAGATGGTGCAAAAGGACGTGGAAAATAAAATGCAGGAAGAATATAAATTGATTTTGCAATTGAAATATTATTCTTTAGAAGAATTGGATGAAACTTTTTTTGAAAGAAGTGATGTTGAACAGATGCTTTCTAAGGCTATGAACTCGCTTCCTGGAAAGTGTAGAGAGATATTTTTGAAAAGTAAAATAGAAGGTAAAAAGCAAAAAGAAATAGCAGAAGAAATGAATATTTCGATAAATACGGTCGAAACTCAAATGGGCATTGCATACAAAAAACTGCGGAGCGAGCTAAAGGATTATTTTCCTCTCTTTGTTTTCCTGTATTTTTTATAATAGAAAAAAGTTATTCTCTTTTAGCGGATTTGTTTTCTACGTTCGTCATTATTATGAATTAAGTCATAAAAAGATGGATGAACGTATATTAAAATATTTCCAGAATACCCTGAGTCTCAGTGAACGGTTGTTACTTTTCCGTGAAATAGAAAAAGACCAAGCACTGAAAAAGCAGTTTGCTGAATGTCAAAATATGCAGGCACTGCTGAGTTTATTCTCTACATGTGGAGATAAAGAAGAAACTCAAGCGAGTTATAAACGTTTCCACAAACATGTAAAGAGTAAGAAGATGTATGTTGGGATAGTAAAGACCATGAAATATGCAGCAGCAATACTTCTCTTGATAGCATGTACATATCAGTTTTCTATTTGGCGGTTCTCTTATGAGCTGCAAGATGATTTTCAAACACAAACCAATACCTTATATGTGCCGGCGGGACAACGTGCCAGTATCACTTTACAAGATGGAACTGTAGTTTGGTTGAATGCTCAATCTACTTTGACCTATCCTTCTCATTTTTATGGAAAAGAAAGAGCTGTTTCTATCATAGGTGAGGCTTTCTTTGAAGTAGCCAAAGATACAAAAAAGCCTTTCATTGTTTCTACACAAGATATGAGGTTACAAGTTTTAGGAACGAAATTCAATGTGTACAGTTATCCGGATGCTAAACAAATAAAGACAAGTTTGATGGAAGGGGCTGTTCAAGTTTGTTATAGGAACAATAAGGTAGTATTGAAACCCAATGAAGAGAGTATTATACAAGGAGAAAAATTGATGGTTAGAGATATACAGAATTTTGACATGTTATCATGGCTAAACGGTATTTATAGTTTTAATAATGAACGGTTGGCAGATATTGTCCACAAATTGGAGCTGTACTATGATGTTACAATTAATATAGCGAGTCCTAAATTGAAGGATATTTATTATACTTGTAAATTCCGTCAGCGAGATGGGATAGAACAAATTTTATATACCATTCAGAAAATTCATCATTTTAAAATAGAAATAGATAAAGATAACAATGTAATTACTTTGAAATAACACGATTGTTTAACCTTTAAATATTTATAAATATGAAAACATAGCCTTATTCAATTAAAGAAGGCGACAAGTGCACCACCACTTGTCGCCTGGAAAAAGTAAATACCAGAGAATCATTTTTAGTATTCACTCTAAATGCAAAGATATGAAAATAAATCCTTTGTTATCATTCTTTATTGTCCAAAATCAAAGCTTTAAAGATTATTTCAGAACTATGAGAATCACTTTATTCTTGTTATTTGTTTGCGCATCCCAATTGCTGGCGATGGATACGAAGGCGCAAAATTCGATTATAACCTTTTCTTCTAATTCTATATCTATAAGCCAGTTAATAGAAGAAATAGAAAAGCAGACAGATTATTTGGTGGTCTATAGTAGTCGTGAAATAGACACAAATCAACAGGTTACTGTACGTAATACATCAGCTAAAGTGTCTTCATTTTTAAAAGAGACATTGGCAGGAATGGGAATCAGCTATAAATTTGAGAACGACTATATTATTTTGTCAAAAAATGATAGTCAGTTGGTCCAACAGCAGCAAGAAAAAATAGCAGGAACTGTGACTGATGTAAAAGGTGAACCGATTATAGGTGCAAATGTCACAATAATAGGTAAGTCAATAGGTACAATTACAGATATAGACGGTAATTTTGCCGTTCGAGCTTCACAAGGTGATATGCTTCAAGTTTCGTTTATTGGTTATCAAACTCATGTTGTAAAAGTTGCAGGTAAACATATTACTATTCTGTTGCAAGAAGACGAGAAGATGCTTGAAGAGGTGGTTGTGATTGGATATGGCACGCAAAAGAAAACTAATCTTACTGGTGCTATAGCCAATATTGGAAAGGACACATTCAAGCCTCGGGCAGTTAGCTCTGTAACTCAATATTTGCAGGGAGCTGCTGCCAATCTGAATATTGTCAATAACGATGGAGGTCCTGGGCAAGATGCATCTATTAATATTCGTGGTTATTCAGGTTTAGGAACATCATATGCACCATTGATAATAGTTGACGGGTTTACAAGTTCTCTCAAGGAGTTAAATTCTAATGATATCGAATCTATTACGATATTAAAGGATGCGGCATCTGCGGCTATTTATGGAGCTCAAGCTGCATATGGAGTCATCTTGATAACAACAAAGTCAGGAAGAAAAAACACTAGGCCAACAATAACTTATTCCAATAATATATCTTTTTCCTCTCCTATAGCAGTTCCTAAAACTGCAGGATCCATTGAATTTGCAGATTTAATGCGAGAAGCATCCCTGAATGAAGGAGGAACTGGCATTTTTAGTCAGGAAACATTAGATAGAATTGAACAATATTATCATGCCCCAGGTAGTATCCCTAACACAGTTCCACAAGCAGGAAATCCTAATCGTTGGGCTAATTGGGGAGATGGGCAATGTAATGCCAATGAAGATTGGTTTAAGGAGATGTTCAAATCTCAAATGAACCAGATGCATAATATAGAGGTACATGGAGGAAGTAACAATACGTCGTATCAAATGTCGATAGGATATGTAAGAGATGAAGGAAAACTTCGTTTTTTTGACGATAATTATTCAAAGTATAATGCCAATTTAAAGCTGAGTACAGACATTACGAAATGGCTTACTGTAGGAATGAATCTGAGGTACGTCAAAGAGAAGACAATAACCCCTTCTTATTATTTCAGTTCAACAGTCAATAGTTTATTTGGATGGGCAGCTATGATGTGGCCTACTCAACCGATTAAAGATCCGAATGGGCATTTCACTTCAGACGGTCGCATGGCGTTTCTTCATGACGCTAATCCCAATACGGCTATGGGAGATAAATTCGTGGGCAATCTGACTGCTTTATTGAAATTGGCTCCCGGTTTAACTGTCAATGCTGGTCTTGCATATAACAAATACTCTTTCAAACAAACCTCTTCCAAGGGACTTGTATATGCTTATGGGGTAGATAACGAACCTTATTTGGATGGTGGAAGTGCCCCGGAAACTACTCAAATATGGCAAGGAGCACAAAATAATGATTATATTTCATCCAATGTATATGCAACCTATGAAGATCACATAGGCTCTCATAACTTTAAGATTATGGCCGGTACACAAATGGAATTATCAAAAAGCTATATGTTGAACGGTAACAAAACACATTTGATATTTCCTGCTAATCCAGCTATTTCGACTGCAATAGGAGTACCTTCTGTAAGCGATGGTTTGGATCATTGGGCCACACTCGGTTATTTCGGCCGTATAAATTATGACTATAAAAGCAAATACTTATTGGAATTTAATATACGTCGGGATGGTTCTTCAAGATATGCTGATAAATCTGTTGAAGGATCTTCCGGCAGATGGGGGACATTTCCTTCTGTTTCAGCAGGATGGAATATAGCCAAAGAATCTTTTTTTGCTCCACTGAATCATACTATTAATGAATTGAAGTTCAGAGTATCATACGGAGAATTAGGGAATATGCGTGGAAAATCGTATCAATATATCTCAACCATAAATTATCAACCAAAGTATAACTATATGATGGATGGAACCCAAATAGGTGCTTTTGGCTGGCCTTCAATGCTTTCCTATAATACGTGGGAGAAGAACAGGACTCTTGATTTTGGTTTGGATGTATCACTACTTCAGAATCGTCTGAATCTTTCGTTTGATTATTATAAGAAAGATATTGTTGGGCTTATAACACAAGGTGAAATATTACCGGCAATTTTAGGTGCATCAACTCCAGAGCAGAATTGTGCAAATATACGAAATAGAGGTTTTGAATTATCTGTTTCGTGGAGAGACCAATTCATACTTGGTAACAAGTCATTTGAGTATAGTATATCCGCTTTCTTATCTGATTATCAAGGGAAAGTGACTAAAATCTCTAATCCTAACGGCATTTTTGGTAACTGGGATGGTGGGGTACCTCGTATTTGGTCCAACTATTATGAGGGCTCGAAAATGGGTGAAATTTGGGGATTCGAGACAGATCACATGATAATGTCTCAGGAAGAAGCTGACATGCTTAATTCTTCGGGAGCTCAATCTCAGATTGGTGCGAATTGGAGCGTTGGAGATATAAAGTACAAGGATTTGGATGAAAGTGGTGATATTACAATAGGCTCTATGACCTTGGATGACCCTGGTGATTTGAAAATAATAGGTAATGATACCCCTCGTTATAACTATAGTTTTTTGCTGAATGCTTCATGGAATAATTTTGATATTTCTATGCTGTTCCAAGGAGTTGGAAAGCGTGATCTTTGGATGAATGGTGTCCTTACACAAGGTGTTGGATTTTTCTCTACAGGTTCAAATGTTTGGGAAAATACATTGGATTGTTATCGCAATGACGGAAGAAATCCCAACCCTTATTGGCCTAAATTCTATTTAAGCGATCATGGCTGGAAAAATCTGAGGCCACAAACCCGGTATTTAATGAATGGGGCATATTGTCGTCTGAAAAACTTGAGAATAGGATATACTATACCTGAGAATTTTATCAAAAGAATAGGATTGGAAAATCTATATTTGTATTTTAGTGCAGATAACTTGTTGACATTTACTCATTTGAATGAGAATATGGATCCGGAGAATCCCTGGGACGTAATCCCATGGCAAACCGGAGACCTTCCTTATCCTATTTCCAAATCCTTTTCAATGGGTGTAAGTTTAACATTTTAACAAACTAATATTACTGATATGAAAAAGATTTATATACTTAGTGTAATATCGTTTTTATTATTCGGCTCTTGCTCGGATTTTCTTGATCGGGAACCATTGAGCCAAATAACAACATCCGGATTGACATATACCGCTTCGGAATGTAGAGAGTACGTGAATCAGTTCTATGGAGTTTTGAATGGTCCTTTTACTCATCGTGATGATGGCTTGGCTTATGATTTGGGAACAGATAATCTGCTTTCTGTCAGCTATCAAAATAATCAAGACCTTATAGATGGTTTACGAATAGTACCTGCTTCTGGAGGAGGCTGGGGAACTAATGAATGGGGAAGAATTCGTACGTTGAATTATTTGTTGGATAATTATACAAAGTCTTCAGAATTAACGGAAGTTGAAAAGTATATAGCAGAAGCTAAATTTTTTAGAGCCTATTTGTACTTTGAACAATTCCTTAAAAAATTCGGAGGCGTTCCCTGGATAGAACATACAGTCTATCCAAATTCTGACGAATTGTATTCTGAGCCTCTTGCTCGTAATGAACTCGCTGACAAGATTCTTGAGGATTTGGATTGGGCTATTATGAAGCTGCCTGGTTTTTATGAGCAAAGCAAAGGTAGAGTGTCCAAAGAAGTTGCTATAGCTCTTAAATCAAGGGTAGCTTTATACGAAGGAACTTGGGAAAAGTATCATGTAAATACTCCCTTCGCGGGACAAGGGAATCCAGAAGATTACTTTAAAATAGCTAGTGATGCGGCAAAACAAATAATTTCATCTGGATATTTTTCATTAGACAATGTTGGTACTAATGACGGTTATTTCAATCTTTTTAATCAAACAAACTATTCTTCTAGTAAAGAGGTTATGCTATGGAAAGAAAGAAGTGTACCACTTGATATAACAACAAATTGGAATCAGGATGCAGCAGTAACAGGAAATGGATGTGGGCTGACACGCCGGTTGGTAGATTCATACCTTTGTACAGATGGTAAACCTATATCACAGTCATCTTTGTATAAGGGCGATAAAAACAATTTGACTGTTATAGCTAACCGAGACCCACGATTGGCTCAAACGCTTTATACACCTGGACGAGTCAGAATTATTATGAATGGTAAGGATTCTATAGTTGTTTTTACTAAACCAAGTATTGACCTAGCTGAAACCAGAAAATGTGCTACGGGATATGAACTAGCAAAAGGTTCAAGTCCGGTATATGAACAACAACTTTTCAATAACTGCACGTTAGCTACTATTTTTTTCCGCTATGCGGAGGTTTTGTTGAATTACGCTGAAGCTAAAGCAGAGTTAGGGGAAATCACCCAAGAAGATTTAGATATGTCTATCAATAAACTGAGAGATCGCGTGAATATGCCTCATTTGACCCTTGAAGTAGGTTATGTAGATACTGAAGGAGATTTTTCCACTTCCAGAGGATATACAGGTGTTCCTATTTCTAATTTACTCCAAGAAATACGTCGTGAAAGAAGGGTAGAATTAGTTGCTGAGGGTTTTAGATATGATGATATTAAAAGATGGAGAGCCCATCATCTATTAAACTATGATAAAATTCAAGGGGCCAGAACCTCTCAATTTAGAGATTTACAATGGCTGGTTGATTATTTTATATTGAATGGTGCACCTGAAGCAATATCTGGGGGATGGGATAATTTTATCAATACTACTGTTCCTAAATGGTCGACAACTATAGCGGAAGGTATAAACTATTGGACTGACAGTGAAGGATATTTTGCTCCTTATAATGAATTTATCCCCAGTCAGCATTTTTCATTTGATCCCGAAAAGAACTATTTATGGCCCATTCCAACTCAAGAGTTGCTTCTTAATAGGTATTTGAAACAAAATCCAGGTTGGGTGAAATAAACAATTACAATATTCAAATTATTTAATCAAGAAATATGAAAAGAAGAATTTTATTTATTATAGTTATTATAGTAAGTATCGCAGCTATAGGTCAGAACAAGGTCAAGGATACTGCTGGTGGTTGGGTAAAATATGAAAAGAATCCTATTTTGGGTGGGAGTCTTGGGACTATCTTTGATGTAAGTGTATTGAGAAACGACGATGGAACTTATGCTATGTATAACTCATGGCGTACTCAAAAAAGTATTGCACTGTCATATAGTGAAAATGGTTTTGATTGGACCAGTCCACTCATCTGTTTCCCTTTTAATAATGAGACGGGCTGGGAATATGATGTAAACCGTCCGGTCATAGTTAAAAAGGATAATATATACCACATGTGGTACACAGGACAAATAGGAGCTGGCCTTTCTGAAGGACGTTCATGGATAGGGCACGTAGTAAGTGAAGATGGGAAACTCTGGGTTAGGAAAAGTGATAAGCCGGTTCTGTCCCCTGAACTACCTTGGGAAAAGGTCGCTTTAATGAGCCCTCATGTAATATGGGATGAAGAAGAGCAAATATTCAAGATGTGGTATTGCGGAGGTGAACAAATTGAACCTAACGCAATAGGGTATGCCACGAGTCTGGACGGGGTCAATTGGAAAAAGTATGAGAAAAATCCTATATTTCAAGGAAATGAGCAAAACGAGTGGGAACAAAACCGTGTTGGAGGATGTATGGTCATTAAACGTAAAAATGATTATCTAATGTTTTATATAGGTTATAAAGATATGTATTATGCACAAATAGGTATGGCACGCTCTAAAGATGGCATTACAAATTGGGAAAGGTATGAACACAATCCTATCATTTTTCCAGGAGAAGGTTGGGACATGCATGCTACATATAAACCTTATCCTATTCTGGATATAGAGAATAATCGTTGGATACTTTATTATAATGGCCGTCGATATGATCAAGAACAGATGGGAATAGCTGTACATGAGGGATTGGATTTAGGATTTTAAAAAATTAAAGAATAAAATGATGAAAAAAATATTGCTACTTTTGATACTCTTATTTTCAATATCTTCAGTTATAGGAAAGAATAAGCGTAATTCATATTATGTTACAAATCAAAAACCGTTAATTGCTCAGCCTTATACATCTTTACCTTTGGGAGCAATTAAAGCCCGAGGCATGCTACTGAAAATGCTCGAATTACAACGAGATGGACTGACTGGAAAGTTAGATTCTATTTATAGTCTTGTTTGTGGAGATAGCAATGGTTGGTTAGGAGGCGAAGGAGATGGTTGGGAACGCGGGCCATATTGGTTAGATGGTCTGGTGCCTTTAGCCTACATCTTAGATGATGAGCCTTTAAAAGCCAAAGCGCAACGTTGGATTGAATGGTGTTTCCAAAGTCAACGTGCAGATGGTTATTTTGGTCCTGAAGAATTACCTGAAGGATATAAATATGTGCCTGGTACGCAACAAGATATGCGAAGAGACTGGTGGCCCAAAATGGTTATGCTGAAAGTTCTTCAGCAATACTATATGGCAACAAAGGATCAAAGGGTTATTGATTTAATGACTAAGTATTTTAAATACCAACTGAAAACTTTACCGGAATTTCCATTAAAACACTGGACATATTGGGCAGAACAACGTGGAGCTGATAATCTGGCAATAGTCTACTGGTTGTATAATTTAACCCATGAGAAATTCTTACTTGATTTAGCTGAGATTATTCATCAGCAAACTTATGACTGGACTACCATTTTTTCTGGAAATACGATTCGTACCCTAAATCCTATGCCTAATCTGCACTGCGTAAATGTAGCGCAAGGATTAAAAGCGCCATTGATTTACTATCAACATCACAAAGAACAAAAATATGTTGATGCTGTAAAATCAGGGTTAAGCGCTTTAAGAGACTGCCATGGATTTGTAAATGGAATGTATGGAGGAGACGAACAATTACATGGGAATGAACCCTCTCAAGGTTCTGAACTATGTTCTGCGGTTGAGATGATGTATAGTTTTGAAAGTGTTTTGCCCATAATAGGTGATATATATTATGCAGATTACTTGGAAAAAATTGCATATAATGTCCTTCCAACACAAGTTACAGATGATTACATGGCTCGCCAATATTTTCAACAAGCCAATCAAGTGCAAATTACATTGGATGATCGCAATTTTATGAATCAAGCACGAACTGGGTTGGTTTTTGGGACGACAATAGGATATCCTTGTTGCACTTGCAACATGCATCAGGGGTGGCCTAAATTTGTTCAGAATTTGTGGTATGCAACTGCTGATGATGGGATAGCAGCATTAATTTATGGAGAGTCGGAAGTTACTGCAATCGTATCAGGTGGCCACCAGGTTCAGATCATAGAGCAAACAAAGTACCCATTCAAAGAGAATGTCAAATTCAATTTTCATTTAAAGGGTAAAGTTGAATTTCCGTTCCATTTAAGAATTCCATTATGGTGTAAGAATGCAACCATAACTGTTAATGGTGTGCTGCAGAAACCTCAAATAGAAAATAACATTGCTATATTAAAACGTGAATGGAGCAATGGAGATGTTGTAGAATTAAATCTTCCGATGGAAATCCAATATAGCCATTGGGCACAAAACTCATTAGGCATTGAACGAGGTCCATTGGTCTATGCTTTAAAAATAGAAGAAGAATGGCGTGAAATATCTCAAGAGGGATATGACGATACTTATTGGGAAGTAAGACCCAAATCAGATTGGAATTATACTTTATTAAAAAAGGAAATCGATAAATCTAATTTAAAGATAGAAATCAAAGATAGAATATCTGACTATCCTTGGAATCTTGAAAATGCCCCGATTAAACTTACCATTCCTGCAATGAAATTACCCTTATGGCAATTGGAGAGAAACTCTGCAGGGACAATACCTGCCAATGCTATAGATTTGCCCACAGATGGAGTCCTTAGGGATATAGTCTTAATACCGTATGGATGTACTACTCTTAGAATTTCAGAGTTTCCGGTAAGATGAGTAAAAATCAAGCAAAGAGATATGTTTTTTACAATTGAAAGATGATTAAATGAAATTTCTAAAAAGAAAATTCAAAATTAAAATGAGCTAATACCATTTCAGAGTTATAATTTGAAATATAAAAATCCCCTTGTTTTAT
>PPYF01221302.1_pt1 | contig 11367 bp, 10 predicted proteins | sample 1559871 | NCBI WGS metagenome assembly PPYF01 (sample SAMN08240021, study PRJNA423297) | Human gut metagenome, whole genome shotgun sequencing project. | reverse complement strand
ATCGGTGCGGACAGCCACACCTGCACCTATGGTGCACTGGGTGCCTTCTCCACCGGCGTCGGCTCCACCGACATGGCCGCCGGTATGGCCACCGGCATGGCATGGTTCAAGGTGCCCTCTGCCATCAAGTTCGTGCTCAAGGGCAAGTTCGGCCCCCGGGTGTCCGGCAAGGACCTGATCCTGCACATCATCGGCATGATCGGTGTGGACGGCGCACTGTACAAGTCTATGGAGTTCACCGGCCCGGGCGTTGCCAGCCTGACGATGGACGACCGCCTGTGCATCTGCAACATGGCCATCGAAGCCGGTGCCAAGAACGGCATCTTCCCTGTGGACGATGTGACCAAGGCTTACCTCAAGGGCCGCAGCCAGCGTGAGCCGGTGTTCTTTGAGGCCGACCCGGATGCCGAGTACGAAAAGACCATTGAGATCGATCTGGACAAGCTGGAGCCCACCGTCAGCTACCCCCACCTGCCCGAGAACACCCACCTTGCCAGCGAGGGCAAGGACATCAAGATCGATCAGGTTGTGATCGGCAGCTGCACCAACGGCCGTCTGGAGGACATGGAAGCCGCCTACAACGTGCTCAAGGGCAAGCACATTGCCAAGGGCGTGCGCGGCATCATCATCCCCGCCACCATGGCCGTTTACAAAGAATGCATCCTGCGCGGCTGGACCACTGCCTTTATTGATGCAGGCTGCATCGTGTCCACCCCCACCTGCGGCCCCTGTCTGGGCGGCTACATGGGCATTCTGGCCGAGGGCGAGCGCTGCGTTTCCACCACCAACCGCAACTTTGTGGGCCGCATGGGCCATGTGAAGAGCGAGGTCTACCTTGCTTCTCCCGCCACTGCCGCCGCCAGCGCACTGACCGGCTGCATCACCGACCCCCGCACGGTCTGATCGGAAAGGAGCACAACAATGAACGCAAAAGGTTCTGTTTTCAAATACCCGGACAACGTGGATACCGATGTCATCATCCCGGCCCGCCACCTGAACACGCAGGATGCTAAAGAGCTGGCCAGCCACTGCATGGAGGACATCGACAAGGACTTCGTCAAGAAGGTGAAGGACGGCGACATCATGGTGGGTGGCTGGAACTTCGGCTGCGGCTCCTCCCGTGAGCACGCACCGCTGTGCATCAAGACCGCCGGCATCTCGGTCGTGATTGCCAAGAGCTTTGCCCGCATCTTCTACCGCAACAGCATCAACATCGGTCTTCCCATCATGGAGTGCCCGGAGGCTGTGGATGCCATCAATGCGGGCGACACCGTGAGCGTAGACTTTGACACCGGTGTCATTACCGACGAGACCAACGGCAAGGTGTTCCACGCCGAGCCCTTCCCGCCGTTCATTCAGGAGATCATCTCCGCCGGTGGCTTGATGAAGTCCATCAAGGCGAAGCAGTAAGGCAAACTCCTTCCGTCTCGCATTCGCTCGACAGCTCCCTCACAGAGGGAGCCTCTGGCGAAGAGGGAAAGTTTCCGATTTTGCCAAAGCCTCCCTCTCAGAGGGAGGTGGCATCGCGCAGCGATGACGGAAGGAGTTTCATTCATAAAAGGAGTACCACCAATGGAAAAAAACATTGCTGTCATCTGGGGCGACTGCTCCAGCCCGGAGATCGTCAAGCAGACCATCCGTGTGCTTGACAAGGTGGCCGAAAAGTACGGCCACACCTTCCACTACACCGACGCTGCCATGGGCGGCGAAGCCATTGACAAGTACGGTGACCCGCTGCCCCAGCACGAGCTGGACAAGTGCCTTGCCGCGGACAGCGTCCTGCTGGGTGCCGTGGGCGGCCCCAAGTGGGAGGGCCTGCCCGGTGAGCAGCGCCCGGAGAAGGGCCTGCTGCGTCTGCGTGCAGGCATGGGCCTGTACTCCAACAACCGCCCGGCCAAGATCTGGCCGCAGCTGGCTCCTGCCAGCCCCCTGAAGCCCGAGATCGTGGCACAGGGCATCGATTTCATCATCGTGCGTGAGCTGATCGGCGGCGTATACTTCGGCAGTCACGAGACCCACACCCTCGCCAGCGGTGAGAAGCAGGCCATCGATTCCATGCCCTACGCGGAGCACGAGATCGAGCGCATCGGCCGCATCGGCTTTGAGACCGCACGCAAGCGCCGCAAGAAACTGTGCTGTGTGGACAAGGCAAACGTTTTGGACACCAGCCGTCTGTGGAGAAGCGTGATGCACCGCCTGCAGGCCGAATACCCGGATGTGGAATACAGCGAGATGTTCGTGGACAACTGCGCCATGCAGATCGTCAAGAATCCCGCCCAGTTCGACGTGATCGTTACCGAGAACATGTTCGGCGACATCCTGTCGGACGAGGCTTCCATGATCACCGGCTCCATCGGCATGATCCCGTCCTCCTCTCTGGGCGACGGCACCCGCGGCCTGTACGAGCCCATCCACGGCTCGGCCCCCGATATTGCGGGCAAAGACATCGTGAACCCCACCGCCTGCATCCTGTCTGCCGCCATGATGCTGCGCTACTCCTTCGGCATGGCCGAGGAGGCCGATGCCATTGAGACCGCCGTGAACAAGGTGCTGGACAAGGGCCTGCGCACCGCCGACAACATGAGCGAGGGCTGTACCTGCCTTGGCTGCACCGCCATGGGCGATGCCATTCTGGCCGAGATCTGAGTTTTTCCATAACGCACAAAGGGGAACGACAGCCGTCGTTCCCCTTTTCGTCTGCACAAAAAAGAGCAGCTGTTCCCAGCTGCTCTTCCGTGATGCAGTTTCTTACTTGGTGCCGTAGATGCGGTCGCCTGCGTCGCCCAGACCGGGAACGATATATCCGTTCTCGTTCAGGTGGTCATCCTCTGCACCGAGGTAGATATCCACATCAGGGTGTGCCTCGTGCAGGGCCTTGATGCCTTCGGGAGCGGCGATCAGACCGATGAACTTGATGCGCTTTGCGCCATGCTTCTTGATCTGGGTGATGGCATCAATGGCACTGCCGCCGGTAGCCAGCATCGGGTCCAGAACCAGAACGTCACGCTCTGCAATATCCTGCGGCAGCTTGCAGAAGTACTCCACAGGCTGCAGGGTCTCCTCGTCGCGGTACAGGCCGATGAAGCCCACCTTTGCAGCGGGCAGCAGGGTCAGCATACCGTCCAGCATACCCATGCCTGCGCGCAGGATGGGCACCAGAGCCAGCTTGCGACCAGCCAGCACCTTGGTCTTTGCCATGGTGATGGGCGTTTCGATCTCCACCTCTTCCAGCGGCAGGTCACGGGTAGCTTCGTAGCACAGCAGGGTTGCGATCTCGCCAACAAGGTCACGGAACTCCTTGGTGCCGGTCTGCTTGTTGCGCAGAATGCTCAGCTTGTGCTGCAGCAGCGGATGCTCAACGATCATCGGGGTCATAAAAACACGCTCCTTATTTTAAATAGATAACTCTATCGGGTCCAAGATTACGATTTAAAACAGCTCCGCATACGCTTCGCCATGATCAGCGGTTCTCCAGTGCGGTCAGCTTGTCGATGCGGCGCTGATGGCGGCCGCCTTCAAACTCGGTGTTCAGGAAGAGATCCACCAGCTGGCAGGCAAGGCCGGGGCCGACCACGCGGCCGCCCATGCACAGAGCATTGGCGTCGTTGTGGCGGCGGGTATACTCGCAGCTGAAGCTGTCAGAGCAGCAGCAGGCACGAATGCCCTTGATCTTGTTTGCTGCCATGCTGATGCCCACGCCGGTGCCACAGAACAGCAGTGCCTTGCTGCACTCGCCGCTCACAACTGCATCGCAGGCGGGCACGGCCATATCGGGGTAATCCACGCTGTCGGTGCTATGGGTGCCAAAATCGATGTATTCCAGCCCCAGCTCCTTCAGATGCGCCTTGACAGCTTCTTTCAGTTCAAATCCGCCGTGGTCAGCGGCCAGTGCAATGGGTTTTGCCATGGAAATGTTCCTTTCTCTCAGTCACGCAGGGTTTTATGCCTGCTCCTTGTTTTGGGCGGCATTGGCTGCAGCTTCTGCTGCAAGGCGCTCTGCGCGCTCCCGCTCGGCCTGACTCAGGCGGTGGTAGTCCGGCAGCAGAGCCTCCGGCAGCACAGCCTTTCCGGCTTCGGCCATCTGCTTTGCCACAAGGGCCACTGCAGCAGCACGCCCGCCGCGCAGGGCCGCAGGTGCCTGCAGCACGCCCGGTACACTGCCGTATTTATTATAGCACAGAGATGCGCCATCACCAACAAAAAACAGGGGCTTTTTGCAATTTTCTACAAAATCGGCCAGATCTGCCACCGCCCGGGCATCGTCTTCCAGCAGGCGGCTGTGGGTGGCAAGGTCGAACGCGGCACTGTATACCTGCGCACGGCGGGCATCCAGTGCGCACAGCACGGTGCCCTCGCCCGTGTGGGCTGCGGCCAGTGCTTCCAGCGTGGAGACCGGTGCGCACAGCGTTTCCCGCGGGAAGGCCAGACCCTTGACCGCCGCCAGACCGATGCGCAGCCCGGTAAAACTGCCGGGGCCTGCGTTGACACCGTACAAGTCAATATCTGCACAGGTCATGCCGCACATCTTCAGGCAGGTGTCGATCATGGGCATCAGCGTTTCGCTGTGGGTCATGCCTGCGTCCAGATACACCTCGTACAGCAGGCGGTCATCCTGCAAAAGAGCCACACCAGCCGTTTTGCCTGCTGTATCCACAGCTAAGATGTTCATAGCGTTACCCCCTCAATGGTGATCCTGCGGGTATTTTCGTCCACGCGCTGGATATCCACCCGGATGGGGTTTTCCAGTGCCAGCAGGTCTGCAAAGTTCTCGCTCCACTCTGCTGCTACAATGGCCCCCTGATCCAAATAATCGTAAAAGCCTGCAGCACACAGGTCGTTCTCAGTGGAAATACGGTACAGGTCAAAGTGCGCCAGCGGCTTTGGGCCGCGGTAGTAGTTCACAATGGCAAAGGTTGGGCTGGACACCGGGTCGGTGCAGCCAAGGCCCTCGGCAAGGCCCTCAGTAAAAGCGGTCTTGCCCGCGCCCAGCCCGCCGGTGAACGCAACCAGCGAACCCGGTGCCAGCACTGCGGCCATACGGGCACCCAGCGCCACCGTCTCGGCGCGGGAGTGGGTGATATATTCTGACATGAAGCTTACCTCATTTTATAAAGCAAAAGGGACGGCAGAATGCTCTGCCGTCCTTTAGTATAATATACTTTGTGCAAAAGTGCAATGCCGTGTGTTGCTTACGCCGCCGCATCCACATCCGCTGCCGTGTAGGGGTTGGGCAGTGCAGCGCTTCGGTCTCCGCTGAGCATCGCATAGGATGCCGCCGCATGGGACCGTCTGCCGCCCTGCTCGTTGTACCAGATGATATCATCGGTGCCGTAGATGCTCTTGGCATAGTCCACGGCCTGTTCCAGCGTTTCGCCCTCGATCATCCGGTTTACAGCGGCCCACAGCATACTGCGGGAATACACCGAGTAGACATTGTTCACATAGCCCATCACCGCCTTGGCACCGCCTGCCAGCAGGCCGTCTGCCATAGAGGTGTCCACATGGCCGTTCTTGCCGTAGAACTCGCAGGTCTCGCTGAGCACGATGCCATTGCCGCGGTAGGCACTGCGGAAGAAATCGCCGTTGACGGCATACATACCGTTCACCTTGACCACGCGGTGGGCCAGCAGGTCAAAGCCATAGCGCAGATCGCTCCAGAAATCCGATCTCTCGGTCAGCAAGATCAGCGGTTCCGTGGTGGTCTTTTTGAACAGCCAGCCGTATTCATAGGTGTAGTACGCGCCGTGGGTGCTCAGGATGCACAGGTCGTAACGGCCCATCCTGCGCAGGTCGGATACGGTAACGGTGGTATCCAGATCCGTCTGCAGGCCCACCGAATCCCAATAGGTCTGCATGTAGGCATAATACGGGTAGCGGGTGCTGTTGATCGTGTTGTCAAACGCATAATAGATCGCCGCCGTGCCCACCCGCTTGTTCTCTGCCAGCTCCTGCAGCTGGCTCTCGTCCAGCTCCGGCAGGGCTGCGGTGTTCTCCTCCTCCGGGTCGGTAAGCAAGATGCCGCCCAGCGCGCCGCAGCTGTAGGTAAAGCTGATCATGCCGTTCTCGGCATCGGTGTAGACAGACCCCTGCTTCACAAGGCCCTGTGCGGTCAGCGCATCCAGCTGCTGCAAAGCAGCATCTGTGCGCTCGTCCTCGGTCATCTGTGCATAGTCGCTGCCTCCGGTCAGTGCGGTCACAGCAGCATCTGCCTGCTGCATCTCGCGCACATCTGTGGCCGAAAGGCTCTGCTGCACAGCCGCCTGTTCTTCCGGCTGCTGTGCAAAAGCCGCTGTGGGCAGCGCTGTGAGCGCGAAAGCCAGAGCGCACAGTGCACACCCAAAACGGCGGAGCATATCGTGTTCCATTCCCATTTCCTCCGGGCATATCTGCCGCCCAATGCGGCACGCCGCCCTTTTCCAGCAGGCATCTTCCTGCCATTTTCTTTGCGCGGCAGGCGCTCTGCAAAGGAGCTTTCTGCTGCACCTTCATTGTAGATGGTGCGGTCTGCTTTGTCAAGCATTCGTGCGGATTTTGCAAAGCTGTCACACCCGGTGGATTGCAAACGGTGTGCAGGCTGTGTATAATAGGATAAACTGGGTTGGTATTGCCCGCTGCAGCGGCAAAACCCGGTGTGCATCTGGGAACGAAAGGTGGTGCTTTCTTGGAAAGCATTCGACAATATTTTAAACGAACGGATAAGATCTATCTGCTGCTGTGCATCTTCAGCAGCACCATGGCGGTGGTGGCTCTTGCCTCCTGGGCCGCAAAGCAGGGCAACGGTTTTGCCACGGACGAGATCACTGGTGCCATTACCGGCATCGGCGATTACCGCCGCGCGCTGGTGCAGGCCGGTGCGGCGGTGCTTGGCATCGTGATCGCGCTGCTGCTCTCCTGCATCGACTACCGCAGCCTTGTCAAGGTGTGGCCGGTGCATGTAGCCCTGACATGGGGTCTGGTGCTGCCCACGCTGTTCATCCGCAATGTGGCCATCGGCCCGCTGACCATCGGCTTCAACGCCGGTGACACCGACAACTACTCCTGGTACAAGCTGGGCGGCTTTACCTTCCAGCCCACGGAGCTGGCAAAGATCAGCTTTATCCTTACCTTTGCCATGCACCTGAACAATGTGCGCAGCCGCATCAACGAGCCAAAGGAGCTGGTAAAGCTTCTGCTGCATCTGGCCGTGCCCATCCTTATCATCCACATTCAGGGCGACGACGGCACCGCCATCATCTACGCCATCATCGGCTGCTGCATGATGTTTGCAGCGGGCTTGAGCTGGAAGTATATCATCGGTGCCATTTCGGCAGCAGCTGTGGCCGTGGCGGCGGCGTTTGCCTTTTTCAGCGATAAGATTGGCAAGGGCTACCAGTGGTACCGCATTCTGGCCGTTATCGACCCGGAGAATTCCACCGGCTGGGCACCCAACGAAGCCACTTGGAAAAACATCATCTACCAGCAGCAGCGCGGCGAGATCGCCATCGGCTCCGGCGGCATCTTCGGCAACGGCCTGTTCAGCGGCCGGTACTACAGCGTGCCCAATGCCCACAACGACTTTATTCTCAGCTGGATGGGCAATGTCATTGGCTTTGTGGGCCTGTGCATCGTGCTGGGGGCACTGCTGGCACTGGTAATCAAGACCTTTGCCACCGGTGCGCGCAGCGAGGATCTGCTGGGCAGCTATATCTGCACCGGCATCGGCGGTGCTCTGATGGCGCAGATTGCAGTGAATGTGGGCATGAACCTGCGGGTGCTGCCGGTCATCGGCGTCACCCTGCCCTTTTATTCTGCGGGCGGCAGCTCGGTGCTGATGCTGTATATCTGCGTCGGATTAGTCCTTTCCGTATATATGCACAATACAAAGAGCCTGTTCGGGTAAGGCTCTGGCGCACCAGTCTGTCTGTTCATCGTTTTCCACCTCTGTGATCCGTTTTTTCTGATATACCAGACAAAAAATGGTTCAACTCTCTTGCAATCCGCCTGTACACATGGTAAAATTGTACAGAAGTTTGCAGTTTTATTGTGCAATAGGTGCAATAACTGTGTGGGAGAGTTTGGGGCTCTCCTGTTTTCATGTTATAGGATCAATGGAGTGAATCTAAGTATGACAACTGTAACCACTGCGCCAGAAGCGGAATACTGGCTGCAGACCGGTTGGATGGAGGAGCCCGGCGCAAAGCTTGGCATCCGCAAGCCGATTACGATCGATCGTAAGACGAATCTTCACGAGCACCGCGCCTACTGGTGTGTGCGCCGTGCACAGGATATCTTCTTTTCTCTGCTGGCGCTGGTGGTGCTTTCGCCGCTGCTGCTCCTTACCTGCATAGCAGTCTGGATCGACAGCCCGGGTGCAAGCCCGGTGTTCAGCCAGCTGCGGGTGGGCCGCAACGGCAAGCTGTTCCGGCTGTACAAGTTCCGTTCCATGTGCCCGAACGCCGAGAGCAAGCTCAACGATCTGCTGCAGGACAACGAGATGGACGGCCCGGTGTTCAAGATGAAGGACGATCCCCGCATCACCCGGGTGGGCCACTTCATCCGCAAGACCAGCATCGACGAGCTGCCTCAGCTGGTGAACATCCTCAAGGGAGATATGAGCATTGTGGGCCCGCGCCCGGCGTTGCCCCGCGAGGTAGCCCAGTACACGCCCTATGAATGGCAGCGGCTGTACGTGACACCGGGCCTTTCCTGCTACTGGCAGATCGCCCCGCACCGCAACCAGCTGAGCTTTGAGGAGTGGATGGCACTGGATGTGAAGTATGTCAAGGAACGCAGCTTCCTGGTGGACTGGAAGATCATCTTTGCAACCTTCCGTGCGGTGCTGTTCGGCCACGGAGAATAATTCGGATCACAGATCGGCAGAGCCTGCGGGCTTTGCCGATTTTTTTACAGATAGCCTTCAGGAAACAAAAAACAGAGGAACGACGCGGGGTCGTCCCTCTGTTTTTGCTTAGATCATCAAATCACTTCAGCACAGCGCCCAGATTTGCACTGGTGACCATGCGTGCATAGCGGCTGAGCCAGCCGGTTTTGATGTTGGGTTCGGGTGCAACATACTTTGCCTTGCGCTGGGCCAGAACTTCGTCGCTGACCTCCAGCGTGATGGAGGCATTGGGGATATCAATGTTGATGGTATCTCCCTCCTCGATCAGGCCGATGGGGCCGCCGGAAGCAGCCTCCGGGCTGACATGGCCGATGGCTGCGCCGCGGCTTGCGCCGGAGAAGCGGCCGTCGGTGATGAGGGCCACGGTCTTGTCCAGCTTCATGCCGGCCAGTGCGGAGGTGGGGTTCAGCATCTCACGCATACCGGGGCCGCCCTTGGGGCCTTCGTAGCGGATGACCACCACATCGCCCGGGACGATCTTACCCGCGTAGATGGAAGCAATGGCCTCGTCCTCGCTGTTGAACACGCGGGCCGGGCCGGAATGCTGCTGCATCTCGGGGGCCACGGCGCTGCGCTTGACCACACAGCCGTCCGGTGCAATGTTGCCCCACAGGATCTGCAGACCGCCGGTCTGGGAGTAGGGGTTGTCGATGGGACGGATGGCCTTGTCGTTCAGGATGTGTGCGCCCTTGATGTTCTCGCCCAGCGTCTTGCCGGTAACGGTGGGCACATCCAGATCCAGCAGGCCCTTCTTGGCCAGCTCTGCCTGCACGGCGGGGATGCCGCCTGCGGCGTACAGGTCCGGCATGTGGGTGGGGCCGGCCGGTGCCAGATGGCACAGGTTCGGGGTCTTGGCGCTGATCTCATTGAACAGCTTCAGGTCGATGGGCACACCAGCCTCATAAGCGATGGCCAGCAGGTGCAGCACGGTGTTGGTGGAGCAGCCCAGAGCCATATCGCAGGTCAGAGCGTTGCGGATGGAGCGCTCGTTGATGATCTGGCGTGCGGTGATGCCCTTCTTGACCATATCCATAATGGCCATACCGGCGTGCTTTGCCAGCTGCAGACGCTTGGAGTAGACGGCAGGAATGGTGCCGTTGCCGGGCAGTGCGATGCCGATGGCCTCGCACAGGCAGTTCATGCTGTTGGCGGTGTACATGCCGGAGCAACTGCCGCAGCTGGGGCAGCAGTAGTTCATGCTGTTGGCGGTGTACATGCCGGAGCAGCTGCCGCAGCTGGGGCAGCAGTTGCAGGTGCAGTCTTCCAGCTGCTCGTCGGTGATCATACCGGCCTTGTAAGCGCCCACAGCCTCGAACATCTTGGAAAGGCTGACTTCCTCGCCGCCGTAGCTGCCGGCCAGCATGGGGCCGCCGGAGCAGACCACCGCGGGCACATCCATGCGGACCGCGGCCATGACCATGCCGGGCACGATCTTATCGCAGTTGGGCACCAGCACCAGGCCGTCCAGCTGATGGGCCATCAGCATGGTCTCCACGCTGTCGCAGATCAGCTCGCGGGAGGCCAGGGAGTATTTCATGCCTACATGGCCCATAGCGATGCCATCGCAGACACCAATGGCGGGGATCAGGATGGGGGTGCCGCCCGCCATCTCCACACCGGCCTTGACGGCATCGGCGATCTTATCCAGATTCATGTGGCCGGGCACGATCTCGCTGTAAGCGCTGACCACGCCGATCAGCGGGCGCTCCAGCTCTTCGGGGGTGTAACCCAGTGCGTAGAATAAGCTTCGGTTGGGGGCCCGCTCCGAACCCTTGGTCACATTATCGCTTCTCATAACATATCCTCTTTTCCTTATAACAAAAGACCCCCTCCCAAAGGAGGGAGCCTTTCTTAGTTTTAAAAGCAGCTTTTGGCTGAACTCCTTCCGTCATCGCTTGCGCGATGCCACCTCCCTCACGGAGGGAGGCTTCACACTGCGGTCAGACAAAAGGCTCCCTCTTTGAGGGGGCTGTCGCCGCAGGCGACTGGGGGAGTTAATTACTTCTTCAGCCAGCTCATCATGCTGCGCAGCTCAGCACCCACCTTCTCGATGGGGTGTTCGGCCTGCATCCGGCGCTCAGCCAAGAAGTGGACCTTGCGGCCGCCCTTGGGGCTCATCTCGGTCAGGAACTCAGAGGCAAAGGTGCCGTCCTGGATCTCGGTCAGGACCTTCTTCATCTCCTTGCGGGTCTCCTCGGTGATCAGGCGCTTGCCGGTGCGGTAATCGCCGTACTCAGCGGTGTTGGAGATGGAGTAGCGCATCTTGGAGAAGCCGCCCTCGTTGATCAGGTCAACGATCAGCTTCATCTCGTGGCAGGTCTCAAAATATGCCATCTCGGGCTCGTAGCCAGCCTCAACCAGCGTATCGAAGCCTGCGTGGATCAGCTCGCAGACACCGCCGCACAGAACTGCCTGCTCGCCGAACAGGTCGGTCTCGGTCTCCTCCTTGAAGGTGGTCTGCAGGATGCCTGCACGGCCAGCGCCGA
>PPYF01421986.1_pt1 | contig 11370 bp, 7 predicted proteins | sample 1559871 | NCBI WGS metagenome assembly PPYF01 (sample SAMN08240021, study PRJNA423297) | Human gut metagenome, whole genome shotgun sequencing project. | reverse complement strand
ATCTCATCTGCCTCCATCGGTGTGCAGATTGCAGTTGTCACAACCTGTTCTCCGTCATTGACAAACAGTTCAATGGACTGTCTATCCAGAATAAAACGAAGTTTCAATGTTTCTTTTCCTTCCGTAACTTTCCATATTCTTCTGCAGATTACATCTTTTGTCACTCCGCAACAAGTACGATCCACTTCCATAATCTGCTTTTTTCGATTATATGTATAAGTAGTCGTATATTCCATGTTATGTGCCAGTTCCAGACAAAATTCATCAAATTGGCCATTTTCGATTTCTACAGTCAGATCCAGCATCCTTCCTCTCACTTCATCAAACTGAACAGTTCCTGAAATCTCCTGGTCTTTCAAACAACATGGATTTTTACGATACTGCTTCAGTTCTTCCACCGGATTTTGATATAATCTTCCATTCATATACCGCAGTTCTCTCGGCAGTGTCATCATTCCCTGCCACTTTTGACCATCCGGAATCACACAGGCATCCCATGACTTCATCCAGGCGATTAGAATCCGACGTCCATCCGGAAGTTTTGTTGTCTGCGGCGCATAAAAATCCAGACCATAATCCAATGATTTTGGAGCTTCCTTCTGAAATGTATGCTCTGTTTCATTATATTTTCCTGCAAAATATACGGAATTATTTCCATTATGAAATTCATATTTCTGCGCTTTCATGTTCTGTGGCGAACAGATCAAAAAATGTGTCCCATCCAGTTCAAAAAAATCCGGGCATTCCCACATAGTTCCAATCTGACCTGTGCTATTTTCTGCCAACACGGTCTCAAATTTCCATTTCTCCAAATTTTTACTAGAAAAAAGTACAACCTGACCTTTCTGCTCTGAGTTCTTATTTCCAACAATCAGATAATAGTTTTCCCCTTTTTTCCACACTTTCGGATCTCTGAAATCAATCTTGCTACAATCCGCAGGCAGCATATCTCCGGTTATAACAGGATTTTGGGGTGATTTCACATAGATTTCTCCGTCTCCATACGCAATACACTGATTCTGTCGTTCTTGAATACTTCCATTCTCCATCTGCACATTGCTGACTCCGGTATAGATGAGTACATGTTTTCCATCCTTTTCCACTGCACTTCCTGAAAAACATCCTCGTTTGTCATATTCCTGATCCGGAGCAAGTACGGATGGCATATTTTTCCAATGAATCATATCATCTGAAACACTGTGTCCCCAGTGCATTGGTCCCCACTCAGTTGTATACGGATGATATTGATAAAAAAGATGAATCTGTCCCTGATACCAGGAAAATCCATTTGGATCATTGATCCATCCCACTGGAGCAGCTACATGAAATGCCGGTTTTTCTTCTACCGGAATTTTCTCTTGTTCTGCTTTTTCATATTCATTGGCTTTCTTTAATTCAATACTCATAATGTCTCCTATTCTTTCCCCTGTTCACTCTTCAAGGATTCTTGATACTTGTCAAAATACTTCTGCTTGATTGCAAGATAATCAGACAATCCATATTGTTCCATTTTCTTTAAATAGCTGTCCCACTCTTTTTCAATTCCGCCATTTAAGATCCAATCTGCTTTTTTCTGTTCTGCATATTTTTTGATATCTGTATCGTATTGAGTCACTTTATTTGTGTCTTCAATGCTCATAAACACATTTGGATATACATATTTACTGTGCATATCTTCCAAATAAGTCTCATGCATATTGTCCAGACGCCATTTTGCATCCGCAGGCTGTGTCACATAAACATCGTAATATTCATTTAATACTGCTAACGGTCCATTCACTGACTGAGCTTCTCTGACTTCTACCGGAGACTCATTTCCAAGATCCATATGCTTTAACATTTTCTCTCCATCCTTGTTCGTTCCCATCGCGAAAATATTAAAGGAATCTTTTTCTCCATATGTTCCCCAATTGTTCTGTGGAGATTGTAAAGGCGCATACATCTGATCAATCCACGCCGCTGCCAGTGCTGTGTTTTTACAGCTGGTTGTCAGCACACAGCGTCCTCTGTCAAATCCACTTGTCTCACTGTTATTCTGTCTGGTGATATTCACCAGACCATTCGGACCAGCCAATACCGGAAGCATCACATAATCCTCATAATTATCAATATTCGAGATATCCCATGTAAAACACAGACCATACCGGTGGCTTTTTCCTTTCGCCACATAAGTAGACCATTCCTGTGTAAAAGCTTCCGGATCAACCAATTTCTGCTCTACCAGTTCATGCAGCCACTGAATACCTTCTTTATAGCCTTCCTGTACAGTGGTATAAATAACCTTGCCCTCATCTGTCACTGCAAAGTGATCCCCAGTGTCTCCATATCCCTCACCAAATCCATTGATCAAAATTGCAGGATCCTGATCTCCATTGTTGATGATAAAGGACATCGGTATCACATCTCCCTCTATGTCAAATTCTGACTTTAGTTCTTCCGCATGATCCCGGAACGCAATTAATACCTTTTCCAGTTCCTCTGTTGTTTCAGGTACTTTCAATCCAAGAAAATCCAGCCATTTTTTATTGATATACGAAATATTCCCAATCGCCTGAATTGCTTCTTTCCCTTCCCCCAGCTGTTCGATCCAGGGGAAAGAATAAATATGTCCGTCCGGGGCTGTACACATTGTTCTATATTCCGGCCATTTTTCAAAAATAGCCTTCAGATTCGGCATATATTTATCAATCAAATGCTCTACCGGAATAATAATCCCCTGTTTTGCATAACGAAGGAGATCATAATCATTCATTCCCGCATTAAAGAGCCCATCCGGCAGATTTCCAAACTGTGCCAGTGCCAGATTTTTCTTATCCGCAAACTGATCTGCCACAAAGCAGGTCCAGTCAATATGTACATTCGTCTGTTTTTCCAACCGTTTGAAGATTGTTCGCTCGTTCGGCTCCTGTGTAGATGTTGCAGGAGCACTGGTGATAAATGATAATTCTGCTTTTTCTTTCAGAGGAAACTCCACGTCTTCGACTGGTGTATCCGGATTGATCTCTGCCTCCATCCTTTCTTTGCTTCCACATCCCGTCATTGAAAATACAAGCACAAGAGAAAGGCTTGCCGCAATAATCGATTTGATTCTTTTTTTCATAGCTGCACCTCCTAACCATCTAACCTTTTACCGAACCGACCATGATTCCCTTATCGAAATATTTCTGGAAAAACGGATACATGATCAAAAGCGGCAAACTGGATACAACAATCGTCGCATATTTCAGTAATTCTGCTACTTTTGCCATTTCTGCTGTACTCTGGATATCCGCAATCATACCCGGCTGTGGCGTATTTTGTACCAAAATCGAACGTAGTACAAGCTGCAATGGCTGTAAATTGGCATCATTCAGATAGATCATTGCATCAAAATAGCTGTTCCACATTCCCACAAAAGACCATAGTGCCAAAACTGCAATGATCGGTTTACACACCGGAAGCATGATCCGGAAAAAGTGCTGGATTTCATTTGCTCCGTCAATAGCAGACGCTTCTCGAAGTTCTTTTGGAATAGACTGATAATACGTTCTCGCCAAAATCATATTCCATACATTGAATGCTCCCGGAAGCAAAATCGCCCAGACCGTATTTACCATATGGAGCTGATTCACCAGAATAAATGTAGGTATCATACCGCCGCCAAAAAACATGGTGATGATAAAAACAGTATTAAAAAACTTTCTTCCCACAAATTCTTTTTTAGACATTGGATACGCTGCCAATAAAGTTACAAAAACTGAAATTACAGTAAATGCTGTTGAATAAAAGAACGAATTCAAAAATCCTCTCCATATCATTTCATTTTCAAGCACTCTTCTATATGCATCCAGTGTCCAGTCTTTAAATTTGAAGCTGATTCCCTGGCTGTTCAATACATTCGGATCCATAAAAGAAGCAACCACAACATAGACCAGCGGAATGAGTATCGCAAGTACAAAAATCCCCAAAACCGCATAACCAAACCCTAAAAGCACTTTATCCGAAGTGCTAAGTTTCATTTTTCTTCTTGTTTCCATCTTCGTACCTCCTAAAGACCTTCCCCGTCATTGAGTTTCTTTACAATCCAGTTTACTGCGATCAGAAGGATTACATTAATAATCGAATTGAACAATCCCACTGCTGTCGAATATCCATAATCTCCATTTAACAGACCGATTCGATATACATAAGTAGAGAGGATCTCAGATGCTGGAAGATTCATATCTGTCTGCAACGCAAATGCCTTTTCAAATCCAATGCTCATAATATTTCCTGCCTGCAAAATAAACTGGATGACAATAATATTTTTGATTGCCGGAAGTTCTACATACCAAATCTGCTGTAAAATATTTGCACCATCTGCTGCCTCTTCCAGATCTTTGCTCGCATTTGACAGCGCTGCAGTATACATGATCGATGCCCATCCTGCTGTCTGCCAGATTCCGCTGGCGATATAGATTGTACGAAACGATTCTGGCATTGTCATCCAATTGGTATCAATCCCCAACACCTGATTGATTGGTCCTACCGGAGAAAGAAACATACGGATCATACCACAGAGAACGATTACGGAAATAAAATTCGGTGCATAGATCAGTAACTGAATCTTCTTTCGAATTCCTGCTTTTCTAATGCGGTTTAAAAGTAATGCAAGAATAATCGGTACCGGAAAGCCCCATAGTAATCCATATGCACTCAGCTTCAACGTGTTCATCAGATAATTCATAAAATCTGGTGATGACAAAAAACGCTGAAAATATTCCAACCCTACCCATTCACTTCCAAACACACCGTCAATCACATTATAATCCTCAAATGCGATCAGCACTCCACTCATTGGAATGTACTTGAAAATAATCGTCAAAAGAAGTGCCGGCATTAGAAAGAATAAGTATAACTGCCAGTTTTTTCTGACATACTGTAGCTTTTGTTTTGCTGTCTGCTTCACCGGAACCGCTTTCTTGTTTGTAAATGTCCTCATTTCTTTTTTCCTCCCTGCTTCTTTTTAATAAACCGGTTATGCAACCGGTAAAGTAACCGGTTACTTTTAATTCGATATTACACCAGATTCTCTAACATGTCAACATATTTTCATAAATACACATTCTCTGTTCACCAAATTTTAGTCTTATTGCATAACCGGTTCCGTAACCAGTTATTTCTTAATTGCTTTTTTCTGCTGTTCTTGCTATACTGAAAGTAATTTACAGAAAACAGGAGTTGTTATATTATGGGCAAAAAGAAAGTAACCTTTGCAGATATTGCAAAATATACGAACTTTTCCAAAACTACGATTTCAAGATATTTTAATAGTCCAGATTCTCTTACTTTAGAAAATCAGGAAAAAATCGCAAAGGCTCTGGATGATCTTGGATATCAGGAAAATAAGCTTGCTAAAGTTCTGGCAAATGGGAAAAGCGAATTTATAGGAATCATTATTCCCAATCTATATCTGCACTACTATTCTGAGATGTTGAATCAGCTTTTGTCCAGCTACAGTGACTACCACTACAAATTCCTTGTATTCGTAAGCAGTGACAAAAAGGAACTGGAACAACAGTACCTGGATGAATTGATGGCTTATAAAATTGAAGGTCTGATTATATTGAGCCATACTTTTTCTTCCGAGGAGCTTGCTTCCTATCACATTCCAATCGTCGCAATTGAACGGGAAGCTGAGCATATCTGTAGCGTAGACACAGACAACTATATGGGAGCTGTACAGGCAACCAATCTGCTGATTCGCAATCAATGTGATGTACTGATTCATGTAAATGTTCCTGTACCTGAACACGTGCCTGCCTATAACCGTATCCGAGGATTTGAAGATACTTGTAAGGAACATCACATTCCATATGAACTAATGCTTCAGGATCTTGGCTATACTTATGAAACTACTTATGTAGCGATCAGACAGGTTTTTCAAAAAATAGACAGCACCTATTCTGGAAAGAAAAAAGGAGTCTTTCTTTCAAATGATACTTACGCAAATATATTTTTGAACCTGCTTTTCCAAAAATATGGAAAATTACCGGAAGATTACCAAATCGTAGGCTTTGATAATTCTCCGATTGCCAACGAAGCAATTCTCCCAATTACTACGATTGGCCAACAGATTGATAAAATTGCAAAAACTGCAATGGAGCTTTTGATTTTGCAGATGGATGAGATGAAAAAAAGAAAACCTATCCCTTTAGAAAATCCCATTCACAAACAAATCACCCCTGTTCTGATTCGCCGTGAGACTACAGATTCCTGATTAGAGATAACTTTTACTGGACTGATTTAAATTTATTTTCACAAAGGAGACCTGTATGAGCAACCGACATTATCTGATCAATTCAGAAGATCTTCAAAATCTGAATGCCAGATTACTTTCCATTGCTTTCTCCAAAGACGAAGGTGACTGGAAAAGTATTATGCATACACATCATTTTACGGAACTCTTATTTGTAGTCAGTGGAGAAGGCAGCTTTTCTTTTAACCAGGAGCAATCGCCTCTACGCCGGGGAGATCTGGTCATCATCCCGCCTTACACAGAACATACCGAACGTTCCTCTCAAAATCATCCGCTGGAATATTATGTGCTCGGAATTGATGGAATTTCATTCCTGTCCCAAAAAGACAGAGAATGCGCACAGGTATTCTGCAATTTTGAGCATGATCCCAGTATTCATGAACTGTTCCGCCAGATGCTCTACGAAATCCGGACCGCACAATACGGTTCTCAGACCATCTGCCAGCATCTGCTTGAGATCCTGATTCTGAAAATCATACGATCCCAACAGCTCATTCCAGTATCGATCAACTCGATCCGAATGACAAAGGAATGTGCCCAGATCAAAGAATACCTGGACTCGAACTATGCAGAACACATTACGCTGGACACGCTGACCGGTTTGACACATATGAACAAATATTATATGGTGCACTCTTTTACAAAATATGCCGGACTCTCCCCAATTCAGTATCTGAATCAGACGCGTCTGAAGCGCGCACAGCATTTGCTGAAAAATACCAACTATTCGATTTCTGATATTGCGTCCTCCACCGGATTTTCTTCCCAGTCCTATTTTACACAGATTTTCCGAAAGAATTTTAATATGACACCGGTGAAATACCGGCAGGAACATGCAAAGAATTAAATTTTATATCTGAATGCCCGGATGGGTACACAAAAAGGAACGCTCTCACAGAACTTTCTATGATCGCGTTCCTTTTTCTTTTATTTTATCAATCCCTAAATCTCATACCACTTAATTTCATTTGCTTCCATATCCAGATCAAAGCAACTTCCATCTCCCCGGTACACAGTTGTTCTCTGTGGCTCATAAGTATTATTTACTACACAGTATTTTCCATTCTTCACATACGCATGTACTTCTACATTGTAGTTTGTACTGAACCACTTATGCAGATCTTCTTCATCATGAGAAGACCAGATGATAGAACGATATAACAGTCTGCTGTTTTCAAAGCTGTATGGAAGTCCGCTGATGTAAACGCAGCGTCCCTGTCCAAACTCATTGACTGCAAGCTGTACTTCTTTGTCAATCTGTTTGACGATCGTTGTACCGTCCAGTGCAAAGATGCTCTTTTTGCCTTCTCCGAAGTCGATTTCCCCTTTACAGTCTTCTGTGATGAAGTGCTCATGCTCTTCCCAGTTGTATTTATCCATGTTCAGTGTAAATCCTGTCTCTTTTTCTACACCCATCATCGTTGCAAGCTGGAAGAAGTGACCTTCATACTGATGAGCAGCCGGCTCTCCGACTCCGATAAATCCGCCGCCATTGTAAACAAATTTCTTGATTGCTGTGACAATCGTCTCATCCGTCCAGTTGTCTCCGCCTGTGTATGCAGTATCTGCATCACCGATATTCAGTACCACATCGATGTCATCTAAAATTGCCGGATTCTCACAGATATCATCAAAACTGATAAATCTGACATCAAACGGAGCACCGCTGAGTGCTTCGATTACACCTGCATAAGAGTAGTTCTGTTTGTAGTAGATCGCATGATGTACCATATGATTTCCCCATGCACGCATCTTGCCCCAGCAGTTTAATACTGCGACCTTCTTGATGCAGTATGGCGTCGTTCCTTTGATATTTGTATACAGGGTACGGAATTCGTTGCAGACACTCTCTACATAATCGATAAATTCCGGGAACTCCATCGCCAGTTTTAAGTATCCGCCGTATCCGATACGGTCAATCGGTTTTCTTAAAATCGCACGTCTTGCAGTCACCCAGTTGACTTTTGCTTCCTTGACCGGATCTCCGCCTTCATGGAACGTATCCGGGAAGAAGTATGGCAAGAATCTTCCTTCTGTATATTTCACCCCGTCAATATCACTGATCAGACGCAGTGTCGCACCGTTTCCAACACTTCCTACGACTGCATCCAGACCGATGGTCTTGAACTCATCCATAAACGGTTCCATTCCGATCCAGTGATCTCCAAGGAACATCATGGCTTCTTTTCCACATTCATGTGTGATATCCACCATCTCTTTTGCAAGCTTGGCAACCTCTCTTCTCTGGAATGCCTGAAAATCCTTAAATTCTTTGGATGGAATCCGATACGTATTGTTCATATATCCCTGATCGATAATAAATTCCGGACGGAACTTATATCCGACCTCCTGCTCAAACTGCTCCAGAATATATGGACTTACCGATGCAGAATATCCATACCAGTCTACATAACGCTCTCTCGCCAGTTCATCAAAAATCAGTGTAAACTGATGGAAAAATGTCGTATAACGGATCACGTCGATATGTGAATTGTCCTGAATATATTTTCTGAGACGCTCCATGGAATATTTGTGTGTCTTTGGCTGACGCACATCAAATGTGATCTGCTTTTCAAAGTCTGTCCATCCGTTTGTCACCGCATTGTACATATGTACCGGATCCCACATAATATAGGCAAGAAAACTTACTGTATAATCATGAAATGCCTTTGCACTGTGAATCGTCACATCACCATTTTCACTGTCATAGCTCCACTGTTCTGTCGGAACTGCTTCTCCCGTGGTACGGTCAATCACTTCCCACCATCTTGTGATATCATCATGATCATTGACCTTCAGCATATCCGGATACAGATGGTTCATCAGATGAATGGATAACTCCTCTTCCACTGCTGTATAAAAAGGAGTCATAATATACATCTGCTGAATCTCTTCCGGATTTGCCTTCGCCCATGCGTTGTCTTTTCTGGTTGTATAATAAGTAGAATATACTTTTGCATCTACATTCTTTAATTCTTCCGGATAATCGGTTCCGTCACAGTCACGGATTGCATCTGCCCCCCAGCGCTTTACCAAATCCAGTGTTTCCGGCACAACGTCCACATCTGTAGGGATCGTAACCCTTCCGCTCGTACGCTCTTTCAAAATGATTCTCCTCTCTCTTCTCTGTTATAGTCTACTTTGTATAAATCAAGAATAGAAGAAAACCCTGCTTTCGTCAATTTGCTTCTTGCTTTCATTTTTAGCATTCTTGCTGTTGTATTTTTTTCGTGTTGAAACTGATAATTTTATTCGAATTTTACATCCTCCCGCTCCAGAGAAATATAAATTTTCGTTCCCACACCGACACGGGATTCCGCCCGGATGCTGTGTCCTAATTTCTGTATGATCGTCTTGCACAGGTACAGACCGATTCCCGTAGATTTCTGGTGCTCTCTTCCGTTATATCCGGTAAATCCACGCTCAAAAATACGCGGGAGATCTTCCGGGGCAATTCCGATTCCAGTATCCTCCACCACCAGTTCCGTGCCTTTTATATAAAGGGAAATGCTCCCTGCCTTCGGCGGGCGGACTTCGTCCGATGATGTGTATTTCAGGGCATTGGACAGTATCTGCTCGATCACGAACAGCAGCCACTTTTCATCGGTGAGCACCATCTGCCTGCTGTCCTGAAAATTCAAATGGATCTTTTTCAAAATGAAGATCTGGGAATATTTGCGAACTGCCTGCCGCATAATATCACCGATCGGATACCACTGGAATTTCAGGTCATTCCCCATATCCTCCATCCGCAGATAAGACAGTACCATTCCCACATATTCTTCCGTCTGAAAAATCTTCATTTTCATCTCATTTAGGAAATCCAGTGTCTCCTCTGCATGTTCCTCAAATTCCATTGCCTGTTCTTCAAAAGACTGGATCAGAAGATGCATGGCGGAAATCGGTGTCTTGATCTGATGCACCCACAGACTGTAATAGTCAGATGCATCCTTTTTGCTGAGGAGTACTTCGTTTTCCAGCATCTCTCTCCATGCAAAAATTGTCTCCGTGATTTCCTGATATTCTGCTTCAATCCGGCTCTTTGGATCCGGAAACTCTTTCAATTCATGCGGAAGTGCCGCAGACAGATCCAGCAGACTTTGATACCGCTTCCGATAAAACCAGAAATTCAGCGCTCCCACAAATAAAAGCCAGATTGCAGAGAGCTCTGCTCCATACCCGATCACGTCAAAAGGAACTTCTTTTAACCAGAGTAGTATACAGAAAATCACAAGCATTACGGCATATACTCCGATAACCGGAAGTTTTTCTTTCAAATAAGAAATCAACAATCTCATTCTATCACGTACCCGATTCCTTTCTTTGTAGCAATAAAATCACAGATTCCAATACTTTCCAGTTTCTTTCTGAGTCTGGTCATATTTACAGTCAGTGTGTTGTCATCAATAAACTCATCACTCTCCCAGAGACGTTCCATGATCCGATCCCTTTTTACGATCTTTCCCGCATTCTCCATCAGGATCTGCAGGATTTTGAAATCATTTTTCGTCAGCTCCATACGCTCTCCGTGAAATGTCACTGCCGCATCGTTCAGATTTAAGATCACATCCCGATACTCCAACACATTTAACTGCCCGGTAAAAGAATACGCTCTCCTTAATAATGCCTGGATCTTTGCAGTCAGGACATTCAGATCAAATGGTTTTTCCACAAAATCATCCCCACCCATGTTCATTGCCATCACGATATTCATATTGTCACTTGCGGATGATAAAAACAGGATCGGCACACTGGAGATCTGACGAATCTGGGTACACCAGTGAAATCCATTATAAAACGGCAGAATAATATCCATGATCACAAGCTGCGGATCAAACGCTGTATACTCCTCCTGTACACGTTTGAAATCCTGCACACATGCCACCTCATAATCCCACTTTTCCAGATGTTCTTTCATTTTATCCGCGATGACACGGTCATCTTCCACAATCAGTATTTTATACATCGTCTTCCCCTTTCACGCTTTTATATATAGAAATAATATCCTTGCTTTTGCTCACTGTCAACGACAAGAATGCTCACCTTTAGAAAGTCTTTAGAATTCTTAAGTTTATATATATTGACCGTATATA
>PPYF01017299.1_pt1 | contig 11371 bp, 8 predicted proteins | sample 1559871 | NCBI WGS metagenome assembly PPYF01 (sample SAMN08240021, study PRJNA423297) | Human gut metagenome, whole genome shotgun sequencing project. | reverse complement strand
GCAAGGGACCGCAGACCGGTTTCACCGTTTCCCATTCGCACCGTCGTACCAAGCGTAGCTTCCGCCCGAACCTGCAGTCTGTGCGCACCACGATTGATGGCGAGAACACTCGCCTGCGCGTGTGCGTCAAGTGCCTCAAGGCCGGCAAGGTTCAGCGCGTGGCCGCGTGAATCGCGTACTAACGTGGAGCAAAACCCGTTTGAGCTTCGGCTCGGCGGGTTTTGTTGTTTCTGCGGCCTAAAGGGGCCGTGCGAATAGAATAGGCCAATATGAGCATCACTATGGACACCACTCTCGCTTCGCTGGTCACCAACAAGCGTCGCGTGTCCGCGCTCAAATCGCTGGGAATCGTCACTGTCGGCGACGCCCTGACCTACTATCCCTTCCGTGTCACCGAACCGGTGCCGCTTCGCGCCATCCGCGAGGCCGCACCCGGCCAGCAGATGGCATTTGCCGCCGTGATACGAGACATGCGCGTGGTGCCGATGAACGCTCGCCGCGGCTACCGACTCGAGGCGACGGTCGATGACGCCGACTTCGCCCGGTCTCGTCACGTACCCGGCAGCACGGCTCGGCTCACGTTCTTTTCGTATCGTAAATCGTATGTGGATTGGGTCAGCATGCGGCTGCGCGCCGGCACGTCTGTGGTGGTCTCCGGTATGCCCAGCGAATACATGGGGCAGCTGCAATTCACGCACCCCGAAATCCTCACTGTCGCGCCCGGGTCGGCCGGAGCAGGAGCGGGGCTTGAGGGTTACGCTCGGGGTGCGGCATCCGGCAATGGTGCGTTTGCGGGAAGTACCGATCCGTATGCCAGTGTGCAGTCCGCGTATCCGCCGGCCGCGGCTGCCTCTTCCGGGGCCGCGCTGAAATACGACGCCGATACCGTGCAAGAGGCGCTTACCCGCGTCTGCCGGCCCCGCCCGGTATATCACGCCAGTTCGCGTATCTCGTCCGAACATATTCATGAGACGATTCTGGGATTGCTGTGGATGATGGGGGCCCGCACGTCATCCACGCCTGACGGGCAACTCGCTGGCGCTGGGTCAGCCGGCATTGTGGCTCCCACGACCGACACCATCGCCGTCCAAAACGGGGAAGAGAATTCCGGCACGACCGCCGAATCCGGTGCTGAGGCGCTCTCCCAATCCATCCCAGATGTGCTGCCCGAATCGGTGCGCAAGGCCAAGAACCTCATGCATCGGGCTGAGGCGTTCCTGGCCATTCATGATCCGGCCTCCACGACCCGGTTCAAGGAGGCCATCGAAACCCTGCGCTATGAGGAGGCTTTCGTTTCGCAGACCTCGCTGCTGAAGGCTCGACAGCACGCGCACAAGTCATCGGCGCATCCTTGCCCGCTGAACGAGGCGCTGGAAACAGCTCGAGCGTCGGTGGGCGAAGCGGCCGCGGAGCCAAGCGCACAACCGGGAGCATCGGAGCGCGGTGCTGCGACCAATCTGCCTGATCTGCCCAATTTGCGTGACCGTTTCATCGCCTCGCTGCCGTTCACACTGACAGCCGGGCAGAGTCAGGTGGTGGACGACATCGCGGCCGATCTTGAACGTGACTGGCCCATGCAACGTCTGTTGCAGGGCGAAGTCGGCTCCGGCAAAACCGTGGTGGCGCTCGCGGCCATGCTGCAGGCGGTCGGCGCCGGCTATCAGGCGGTGCTGGTGGCTCCCACTCAGGTGCTTGCCGAACAGCATTACGAGACCATCAGCAAGATGGTGTCGGGGCTGGCCCTTGCACAGCTGGGTGCCAAGGAGACCGATGCCGCGGCCGACGTTGAGGACGCGATGGGCGCGTCCAGTGCTTCGACAGTCTCTTCTTCCAAGGTGCCTGCGGAAATTCCCGTCACCCTGCTGACCGGTGGTATGAAGCTTGCCGCCCGGCGTAAGGCGCTCGCTGCGGCCGCCAGTGGCGAGCCGGGCATTATCGTGGCCACGCACGCGGCATTTTCCAAGACCTTCCAAGCCCCGCACTTGGCCTTGGTGGTAATCGACGAGCAGCACCGGTTCGGTGTGGAACAGCGCGAAAGTCTCAACGCCAAAACCGACGACGGCACCACACCGCATCTACTGGTGATGACCGCCACGCCCATCCCGCGCACTGCCGCCATGACTTGGTTCGGTGATCTCGATATTTCCTGGCTCACCGAATTGCCCGGCGGCCGCAAACCGATTCGTACCGTGGTGGTCAATGAGGCCGACGCCGCCACCATGGGGCGTATGTTCGCGCACATTCGCGCGCGAGTCGACGCGGGGGAGCGGGCCTATATCGTGTGCCCGCGCATTGATGCGGATGATGAGGAGAACGAAGGCGGTTCCGGCGTTTCGTCAGCAGCCGGTTCTGCCCGCGGACGCGCCGCAGCATCTGGTTCCAGCGCCCGCACAGCTGCGGGCGGCCGTGCGACGCGCGCGGCGGCCGACGCCATCGGCATCGACGATCCCTACGAAACCTTCGACGAGAACGGCGAAACCGTGGCTCGCCCGCCATTGCATGCGGTGGCCGAAATCGCCGACCGGTTGCAGAAACTTCCACAGTTCCAAGGCATTCGGTTTGCGACTCTGACCGGCCGCGACAAGGATGACGTCAAAACCCAGGTCATGGCCGATTTTGCCGGCGGCGAGACTCCGATCCTGGTGTCCACCACGGTGATCGAAGTCGGCGTGGACGTCAAGCAGGCCAGCTGCATCGTCATCTTTGATGCCGACCGATACGGCCTCTCTCAGCTGCATCAGCTGCGCGGCCGCGTGGGGCGTGGCGGCACCAACTCGTGGGCGTTCCTTATTTCCCGTGCGGAACCCGGCTCCCCGGCCGAGCAACGGCTTGAAGTGATTCACCACTCGCTCGACGGTGCCGAAATCGCCCAAGCCGACTTGGAATTCCGCGGTGCCGGCGATGTGCTCGGCGACGCCCAATCCGGCGGCAAGTCCAGCCTGAAGCTCCTGCGCGTGGTCAAGGACGCCGACATGATCGCCGACGCCCGCACCCGTGCCGGGCAGCTTCTGGCCGCCGACCCCGAACTGGCAGGTGAGGTCCAACTCGCCGGTGCCGTCTTCGACTTCACCCGAGGCAACGAAACCTTCCTGACCTCCAGCTGAGGCACCTCCAGCTGAGGCTAGGGCTGCGCCCCCGTAATCGCACGATATAGTTTTTCCGTATGCCGATCGTGAGGAAATCACGGTCGGGAAGCCCTCGAATGTGCTTCAGTGGAGGCAAGACCATTCGTACATGAGGTACTCGAAGTGCATATATCATTGGTGCGCTTCGAGCACCCCATTGTTGTTCATGATTGGTATGCGCAGATGAACCTGTACAGTGAAAGCTATGCGTGTAATTTCTGGACGATTCAAGGGTGTGGCGCTTGCTACGCCGAAAACGGGTACCCGGCCTACCACGGATCGCACCAAAGAGGCGATTTTCTCGCACCTCGACTCATGGGGAGTGCTGGATGATGCCCGTGTACTGGACCTGTTCGCCGGTACTGGTGCGTTGGGCATCGAAGCGCTGAGCCGTGGCGCGCGAGAACTCGTGGCCGTGGAAAGTTCCCGGCCTGCGGCGGCGCTGATTACCAAGACCTTGGCGCAGCTACAGAAGAATCGTTCGTGGGATGCTTCGCTCAAGGCCCGTGTGCTGGTCAAAAAAGCCGAGCAAGTGGCTGGCGGCTTCGGCGAACCATTCGACGTGATATTCATCGACCCGCCCTATGCCTATGAGACCGCTGAATGCAATCAGCTACTGTCCGATCTGGCGGCGGGCAGCGCCACCAACGAGAACACGGTGATCATGCTCGAACGCTCGGTACGCTCGGATGATCCCACTGCCCCCGGAGGCTGGCAAATCACCGAAAGCCGCAACTACGGCGAAACCGCCGTCTTCTACATCGAATCCGCGGATGACGACTCGGATATAGAGCGTTCCGACGATTCCGCCGCGTAGTGAATCTCCCCCCGTGTGGTGAATTAATCGGCGAGCCGGCGCGGATGGGCGGCGGAGACCTCCCAGCCCAAGGCCATCAAGGTCTTGCGGTCGGCCTTATCCAGCGCCTTGCAATCCAGTGCCGCGATAAGGTCTGGCCGAATCTCGGCGGTGCGGGCCAGCGCTTCGTCGCGGCGAAAACGGTCCACCTTGCCGTGGTCGCCGGACAACAGCACATCCGGCACCGCAATACCGCGCCACACGGCCGGCTTGGTGTACTGGCGATGTTCAAGCAGTGCGCCCTCGCCGGTGTAGGATTCCTCAACAATCGAATCTGGGTTGCCCATGAATCCGGGCATCAGGCGGGTGATGGCCTCAAGCATCACCGATACCGCTACTTCGCCGCCGTTCAGCACATAGTCGCCGATCGAATATTCGCGTACGTCGACGCCTTGGGCGCGGTAGTAGTCCGGGATGCGCGCATCGTAGCCCTCATACCGGCCGCAGCCGAACAGCAGATGGTCGGCATGGCTGAGCTCGGTGGCGTCGCGCTGGGTGAACAACGGGGCCGATGGGTTCGGGAAGATGAGCACCGGTGCGCCGGATGGGGCGGGGGAGCCGGACGGCTGCGAGAATCCCAGCAGTTCGTCCAGACATTCGCTCCACACTTCGGGCTTCATCACCATGCCGGCCCCGCCGCCGACTGGCGTATCATCCACCGAATGATGCACATCGTGGGTCCAGTCGCGCAGGTTGTGCGCCTTGATCTCCAACAATCCCTTGGCCTGGGCTTTGCCCATCAGGCTGAGGTTCATCACCTCAAAGTATTCGGGGAACACGCTCACGATATCGATCTTCATGTCATCCAGCCTAACGGTAGCCCCTCCCGCATTACACGGCCACCACTACACTATTGCGGTGATGAATACGACGATGAACCTCCCCACCCGCAAAAAGCCCGAAGTGTTGTCCCCGGCCGGCAACCTGAGGGGCCTGAAAACCGCGGTCGATTATGGTGCCGACGCCGTCTACTGCGGCGGCAAAGCCTTCGGCATGCGATCGGCCCCCAAAAACCTTAGCCTTGAGGATTTCGAGGAAGGATCGCGCTACGCCCATGAACGCGGCGCTCGCGTGTACGTGACCTGCAACGTGCTGCCGCGCAACAACGAGATCGAAGCCATGCGCGAGTACGTCGGCCAGCTCAAAGACACCGGCGTGGACGCGCTGATCGTCTCCGATATTGGCGTGATGATGATGGCCCGTCAGGTGGCTCCGAATCTGGAACTGCACGTCTCCACCCAGGCCGGCGTGACTAATTATCAGGCTGCGAACGCCTTCTACGAGCTTGGTGCTCGCCGTGTGGTGTTGGCCCGCGAGATGGACTTGCAGGCCGTGCGTGATATTCGCGCCAACATTCCCGATGACCTCGACATCGAATGCTTCGTCCACGGTGCTATGTGCATGGCCTTCTCCGGCCGCTGCCTGTTCTCCAACTATCTGACCGGCCGCGATGGCAATCACGGCGAATGCGCCCAGCCATGCCGCTGGAAGTATTCGATCGTGGAAGAGAAGCGCCCCGGCCAGTACTTCCCGATCGAGCAGACCGAGAACGGCGCCTATCTGTTCAATTCGCAGGACATGAATATGCTGGGGCACTTGGATGATTTGATTGACTCCGGTGCCACCAGCCTCAAAATCGAAGGCCGCGCGAAAAGCGCCTACTATATCGCCGCCATGACCAACGCCTACAAAACCGCGGTTAATGAATACATGATTCAACGCGGTTTTGAAGACGCTGATGGCAATGTTTTGAAGCCTTTCCATGACCGTGTGATTCGCCCGGGCGACCCCGATTTTGGCCAAGGAACCGAAGATCAAGTGATGCGCAATGCTGATGCCGCGTTCGCCGGTGTGGCCGATGAGGGATATGACCGTGGCTCTGATACTGCGGTTGCCGATTCGGTCACCGGCTCGGTTGCCGCAGAACGTGACCGCGTGACGGTTGCTGATGCCGTCGACTCAACTGCCTCTGGTACGCCGGCCGGCACCGCCGTCGAACCCGACGGCATGAGCTCTCACGCCCGTTCCACGCGCCGCAAGTCCAACACCGCGGTCGAACAGATTGAGACCGATTGGAAACATGCGGCCGTTCGCCCGGCCCCACACGTCGAACTGCCCGAATGGCTGCTCGAGGAAACCGACAAGGTGGCCCACCGCGACTACTCCACCGGCTTCTATTACCCGGAGCACAAGGTCACACAGAACACCGACCGCTCCGCCTACTTCCGCTCATGGCTGGTAGTGGACGAAGTGCTGAGCTGGAGCGCGGACGAAGACGGACGTGTCACGCTGATGAGCCGTAACAAGATTGAGCCCGGTCAACAGGTCGAATTCCTGCTGCCTGGCGAGAGACCATTGGTCTTTACCGTGCCGGAAACCGGCCTGCGCGATGCCGATGGCGCGCCAGTACCCGCCATCAATAATCCGGCGCACGTGTTCTCGATGCCCTGCCCGCACCAGGTGCCCATCAACGCCGCCATCCGCTCGCGCACCAAAAAGCCCACCCTCAAAGCCGAATAACCTACCACTCCGTCCCCGCTGACTGGGGGTGGTCATGAAAATCATGAACACCGCCCGCACCCAAGAAAGAATGCCTTATGCCTGAATACAGCGAAGAAATCCTCGATTCCAACAGCATCAGCTCTACCGATAAAGCCGGTCGCCCTATTCCGGTGACCATCCCCATCGCACTGGCCCCCGGCATCAAGGTGGTGTACACCACGCGACTGGGCGGCCTGAGCACCGGCGATTACGGCAACCTGAACCTCGGCGGCAAGTCCGGCGACGAACCTGAGGCCGTGCTGTCGAACCGCATCGCACTCGCCGAAGCGGTGCAAGCCCGCCTATCGCTGGTCTCCCAAGTACATTCCGGCGTGGCTGTGGACGTGGACGACTCGTTCGTCATCAACACCCCCTTCGGCTTCGACGTGTCCGGCACACATGGTGAGACTGACACTCCGCACGTCATCGAGGCGGACGGCCAGGTCACCGCACAATCCGGCATCGCCCTAGGCATGTTCGCGGCCGACTGTCTGCCGGTGCTGCTGGGCGACCCGGTCACCGGTATCATCGGTGCGGCCCACTGCGGCCGTCGTGGTCTGGAGCGCGGCGTGATCGGCGCCACGGTGGACCTGATGAAGAGCAAGGGTGCCGACCCGGCGAACATCGTGGCCACACTCGGCCCGCGCATCTGCGGCGACTGCTATGAAGTGGGCGACGAGATCGCCGACCAGTTCATCAAGCGCTTCCCGCTGACCAAGACGAAGACCCGTTTCGGCGGTGCCGGCATCGACATCGCCGAAGCCGCGATGATCGACCTCGCTTTCGCCGGTGTACATCAGGTGGTCGATTCGATGCCGCGCGTGCACGCCGCCACCCAGTACCTTGAGGAAGACCCGGAACTCGCCGAACTGTGCCGTACGGATGGCGAAGGCCCGGCCGAGCTCGCGGAGCGCATCGACAACATCAGCCACAGCATGTGCACGCTCGAAAACCCACTGTGGTACTCGCACCGCCGCGCCGCGCTCGCCAACAAAACACACGAAGGCCGCCTCCTCGCCCTCATCGTGCGTGACTAAACGGAGAATGCGAGCACATTCCGTGGAGAAGATGTGATGCAGTTCACGGACGGCCAGCCCTCACCCTACGGTGGTGCCTATGACTGAGAGAGATTTCGATACCCCCGTCGAGACGCCTACCGTCCAGCCGGCCCCCGCTCAGGGCGCCAAACCGGCGCAAACCGTGCCGGTGGTGGCCGTGGTGCTGGCCGCCGGCTTCGGTACGCGCTTCGACCCCGATAATCCCAAGCAGCTTGTCTCCGTGGGCGGCAAGCCTATCGTGTGCTGGAGCATTGATGCCTTTGAACATTGCGACCGCGTCAGCGACATCGTGGTGGTGGTCAATCCCAAGGTGCGCGGTGAAGTGGAAACGTTGGTTGGCGAGATGGGCTACACCAAGGTCCGCGTCATCATTGACGGCGGTGACGAGCGTGTGGACAGTACCGCCGCCGCGCTCGACATGCTGGCTACGGCTGGCATTCCGGACGATGCCAAGATTCTGATCCATGACGCCGTCCGTCCGTTCGTGGAACAGTCCGCCATCGACGGTTCGATTGATGCGCTCGACCAGTTCACGGCCGCAACCGTGGCCTACGCCTCAACCGACACCGTGCTGTTGACCGAGGATCTGGGCGATTTGAAAGTGGTCAAGTCGGTACCGGACCGCCCGAACACCTTCCGCGCGCAGACCCCGCAATCCTTCCGCTTCGCGACGATTCGTCACGCTTACGATTTGGCTGCCGCCGACCCGGACTTCCATCCCACCGACGACACGCGCGTAGTGGTCGATTATCTGCCTGATGAACCCGTCGCCATTGTCTCCGGTGCGGAAACCAACCTGAAGATCACCACGCTGGAAGATATTCCCACAGCTGAGCGTATCGCCGAGGAGATTCTCGGTCGTGATCCCAAGGAAGAGGCCCGCGCCCGCATGCACGCCCTGCTGGCCCAAGCGGCCGGCCAGATGCATCGCTAGACTGGCATTATGCGTGAACTCAATGTTGTGATCTCCGGCTTCGACCACTATGACGGCGTGGAGGTCAATCCCGCCGTCGAAGTGCCCAAGGCCATCGCCGAGCAGGGACTGGGCGTCTCCTCTGCTCCGGACGATCCGTTGGAGCAGGTCGCCGTCACCGTTCATGCTGTCAGCATCCCGGTGAGCTTCGCCAAAGCCTGGCCCACGCTGAAAGAGACGATTGAGGCCACCAAGCCCAATATCGTCATCGCCACCGGGCTCAAGCACGCAGCCCGAGGCGTGATGCTTGAACGATGCGCCACCAACCTGATGGACGCGATCAAGCCAGACGCGGACAACGTGATCCCACGCCGCGAACCCATCGATCCCAATGGCCCGGCCGCCTATTGGACCCGCCTGCCGTTGCGCTCGATCCTGAATGATTTCACGGACGATTCGATTCCGGCCACCTTGAGTTCGGACGCAGGTACGTTCGTATGTAATTCGCTGTTCTACAACTTGCTCAACTGGACCGCCACCCAGGAGCAGGTGCTGGGCGGATTCGTCAGCTTCCCTCCGGTCGTTCCGGCGCATTCCAGCCAGCATGGTCTACCACTCGACCAGCAGATCGCCGCTGGCCGTGATGTGGTGCGCGAAGCCGTGCGCTACTATCTCAAGCCCTCCAGCTCCGACATCCTCATCGCCTAGCACGCTGTGCGCCACGCCGGAATAGAACATGGTTCGCACGCATTGTAACGATTGCGCGTCGCTCAACGCTCAGCGCTAGTGCGATGCGCTAGAGTGCTGCAAGGATGTGCCAAGAGCTTTATGCGTGTGCGAAAGGAATAAACAGCGATGGTGGATCGTTTCCCGGTGGTGCTGCGAGGATATGACAAGGAGAAGGTTGATGCTGCCTTCGACGCTACTCAGGAGAGTATGAAGCGTGCGCAGCAGACGTTGGCCAGCATGCGTGAGCAGATTGCGGCGGATGACGACCGTATTCTGCAACTGCAGGCCCAACTTCAGGAAGAGAAGAACAAGAAGCCGGAAGGCAACAGCTTCGCTTCCTTGGGAGCGAACGCCCAGCAGATGCTTGCCTCCGCCGAACAGACGAGTACCGAACTGCTGGAACGCGCCAAGCAGGACGCGTCCTCCATCCGTACCACGGCTCAGGCTCAGGCCGAAACACTGATCAACAACGCCAAGCTGGATGCCCAGCATATTGTTGACGACGCCAATGCCAAGGCCGCCTCGATTCTGACGAACGCCAGCAATCAAGCCGAATCAGTGACCACCTCCGCCAACGAGGATGCCGCACAACTGCGCTCCGAAACTGCCAAGACCATCACCGAACAGCGTCAGACCGTCGAGCTTGAGCTCAGCAACGCGCGCGAAGAGCACACCAAGAAGATGGCTTCCGAACGCTCCACTCAAGAGCGCGAAATCGCCGACATGAAGGCGGAGGCGACCCAGCAGGTTGCCGCAATGCGCAAAAGCGCCAATGAGGAGATCACCAAGCTTAAGTCTGATTCCAACGATCAGATTGAGGCGGCGCTCGCCGAGGCCAACAAGAAGCTCGCCGACGTGCGCGAGCAAGTGTCCAAGATGATGACCGAAGCCCAGCGCAAGGCCAGCGAAATCATTGATGCGGCCAAAACCAAGGGTCAGGAAATCACTGATGAGGCCGAGGTCAAGCGCACCAGCACGATGAGCCAGGTCAACGCCGAGGTCGAGCAGATCCGTCACGACATCGCCGCTCAGCAGGATGAGGCCACGAAGAAGGTCAACGAACTGCTGCAGCACCTCGAAGAGCGTCGTGTGGCGGCCAAGCGGGAAGCCGATGAGTTGGTCGGTCAGGCCAAGAACACTCGCGACCAAGCCGATTCGTATGCCGCGTCCAAGCGCGAGGAGGCGGACATCCAGGCCGCCGCAATCGTACATAAGGCGGGCGAGGAAGCCGATGCGCAGATCGAGGAGCGTCGCGCCGCCGCCCAAAGCGAGCTTGACGGTCTGTCCAAGCGCATCGCCGATCTGCAGGAACGCGAGTCCGTCATCACCCAGCGTGTTTCGGAACTGCGTTCTATGTTCTCGCAGGCGTTCTCCGGATTCGCTTTCGGCGGTAATGCGGCGGCCTCTGGCCAGGATCAGGAAGCCGCTGCCGTGGCGGCATTGCCGGTGGTTGCGCCCGTCCCGGAAGTCAAGCCTGTACACAACGAGGCCGATGACCAGCCGGGTGAGTTGAGTGGAAACGAGTCGGCTGCCGACGATCACAATGAGACAGATGCGGCACCGGCTGATTCGGCTGATTCGGCTGATTCGGCTGCGCAGAATGAGCAGTCCGAATCGTCTGAGCCGTCCGAGCACCAGACACAGGGCGAACCGGAGGCCCCGACTCAGGAGAATCCGGCCGTATCTGAGCAGAACGGCGAATGACAGGCCTTCGATTAGACTACTAGCGGTAAGAATTACGGCACCTGCGCTTTCGAGCCAGGTGCCGTATTCGTTTGAATCTGCGCCACAAGCGCACCATCACAGAAGGAGTATGACATGAGTGAATTGACGCCTCTGACCGGTGAAGCGTTGAATACCCTGCGCGGCGATTTCGCACAGAGCGGCACCAACCGTCTGGCCATGAACGCGGTGACCGCCGCCGGCATCGACAAGGTGGCTCGCAATTATGACCGCGCTCGTCTGATGCAGCGTCGTTTCTCCACCATCGTTGACAATGGCGAAGCCACCCATCAGGATCGCTCCGGCCGCTGCTGGCTGTTCAGCTCCCTGAACGTGGCCCGTTTCGTGGCCAAGAAGAACATGAACTTGAAGGAGTTCGAGTTCTCCCAGAACTACGCGATGTACTACGACAAGCTGGAGCGCGTCA
>PPYF01594137.1_pt1 | contig 11372 bp, 10 predicted proteins | sample 1559871 | NCBI WGS metagenome assembly PPYF01 (sample SAMN08240021, study PRJNA423297) | Human gut metagenome, whole genome shotgun sequencing project. | reverse complement strand
CTTGAAAACATATATAAAATTATTATAATAAAACATATAAAAATATTACATAAAACAAGGAGGAAGCAAAAATGAAAAAACATGTATTGTTTGGGGTAGCAATGACACTGGCAGCGGTAACTGCAATGGGAAGTACGGTATATGCTGAGGACGGCGGCAGTAAAAAGATTGCAGTTCTCCGAAATATGACCAGCTCCGACCATACCACCCAGTTCTTCGCAGGTGCGGTTGATGAAGGCGAAAAGCTGGGCTACACAGTGGACACTTTCATGAGTGACGGTGATGATGTTAAGATGCAGAACCTGATGGACCAGGCATTAAATCAGGATTATGACATCTGGATTGTTTCCCATGCAAACGAAGGCTATCAGTTCGATTATCTTAGCAAGGCTGTAGAAAAAGGAATCAAGGTTGTTGGCTTTGACTGTGGCGGAGATCATGTTGATGGTGTTACCTACACAAGCCAGAGTGATCCGGATCTGACAGCAATTTCTCTGGATTCACTGATTGATAATGCCAAGGAAGAGGGAAAAGAGGAGCCAATTAAGATCGTGGAAATAAATACATTAGGCGCCATCGTTCCTTTTGATACCAGACACGCAACGGTTGAACAGTATGAGAAGGATGGAAAAATTGAAGTTGTAAAGATGATTTCTCCAAACCTGCAGGGTGACTATTATTCAGAGATTAACACAGCTCTTACCACAACTATTCAGAGTGGACTGGAGTTTGATGGAATCTGGACAGCGTCTACCGCTTTCCTGGATCCAATTTTTGATTCAATGCATTCTCTGGAAAAAGATTATGTGGTAACTGGAATTGATATTTCTGATACAGAGGTACAGAGACTGGCAACAGAGCCTGACTATTATTGCTGTGCAGCGGTTGACCCATATGTTATTGGTATGGTTGATGTACGAATTGGTGTTTCCAAGGTTCTTGGAGTAGAAACTCCGGAAGAATATAAATTTGATGCAGTAGGAGTTAGCAATGCAGATGTGACAAAAGATGATTCCATGGCAACTCTGGCAGAAAAGATTCCAGGATTTGGTTCTTCTGACGCATTCCTTTCCGACGAACTGAATGCGCTGTATAAATAAAGTAGTCTGGTAAAAACTGGCGCTTAGAAACGCCCCAAGGAAGGAAATACTTATGGATAACGCTGGTAAAAATGTAATTGAAGTAAAAGGGGTATCAATTGAATTTCCTGGTGTAAAGGCCTTGCAGAATGTGTCCTGTAAATTTGAAAGCGGCATGGCGAAGGCATTGATCGGAGCCAACGGAGCAGGAAAATCTACATTAATGAAAGTACTTGCAGGGGCAAATCCAACTTATACAGGTGAGGTCTATTTCAATGGTAAGAAAGTAGAATTGAGAAATCCTGTAGATGCAAAAGCCCAGGGGGTTGGAATCGTATATCAGGAAGTTGACAGCATTCTAACACCAAATCTGTCAGTAGCAGAAAACATCATGACGGATCATTTGATTTATGAGTTAAAAGGTCTTGGCGTTGTAAACTGGTCCAAACTGAACAAAGAAGCAGCGGCTGTACTGAAAGAACTGGATATTGATATCAATGTAAAAACGCTGGTATCGAACCTGACTCTGGCAGAAAAACAGATGGTTGTTATTGCAAGAGCCATGGTGCAGAACTGTAAATTCCTGATTCTGGATGAGCCCACAGCACCTCTTTCCCAGAAAGAAACTGAGACTTTGTTCGACCTGGTAAGAAGACTGAAAAAGAAAAACTGCGGTATTATTTTTATCTCCCACAGGTTAAATGAATTGTTTGAAATCTGTGAAGAGATCGCAGTTATGAAAGACGGTCAGATGGTTGGAGAACGGCAGGTAGATGGGAAACTGAGAATTGATGATATTGTACAGATGATGCTTGGCGGAAAGCACGTATTGGAACTGGATAAGTCCGGAAGAACTGTGGGCGAGGTTGTGCTGAAAACAGAGAATCTGAAGGACAAAAAAGGCAGAGTACATAATATCAATATGGAGATTCGCAAGGGCGAGATCGTAGGTATTTCCGGACTGGTTGGAGCTGGCAAAACAGAGCTTTGCAAGACACTGTTTGGAGAATTTGGAAAAGTAGAGGGAACCTATGAGGTTTGTGGAAAAGCAGTGAATCCAGTCTGTCCTGCAGATGCGATTAAAGCTGGCCTGGCATTAATCCCGGAGGAAAGACGTAAAGAGGGAATCTTTATCGAGGAAACCGTTAATCATAATATGTCTATCGTAACACTGGGGAAATTTTCCAAAGTTCTTACTTTTGTCAATCAAAGACAGGAGCTTGAAGCAGCAAAGAAGAAAATTGCCAGTCTTACTGTAAAAACTCCCTCACCTCACCAGAAAGTAGGTCTGCTTTCCGGTGGAAATCAGCAGAAAGTAACCATTGGAAAATGGCTGGATTCAAATGCTGAGGTTTATATTTTTGACGAGCCTACAAAGGGTATTGATGTAGGTGCCAAAAATGAGATATATAAGCTGATCGTAGAGCTTGCAAGACAGGGAAAGGCGGTTATCTACACATCCAGTGAGCAGTCTGAAATCCTTCTGGTGTCTGACCGTACTTATGTAATGTACGATGGCACGATTCAGAAAGAGCTGCGCACAGATCAGACAACAGAGGAAGAAATTTTATTCTATTCAACTGGAGGAAGTAATTATGAACGGTAAAATAACGGCGAAAAAGCTGGTAAGCAAGGGTGGAGTTGTCATTGCTGTTATTATTGCATTTATCATTTTTGCAATAGGGGCTCCCAGTGTGTTCTTAACACCAAGTAATATTGTAACGATTTTGAAATCTATTTCTATCACTACAGTTATTGCAATGGGTGCAACCATTGGATTTGCAACTGGCGTGTTTGATTTGAGCTTTGCTACGCTGGCTACACTTGGAGCGGCATTAAGCGTAACCTTTATTGGCTGGTACAATATGCCTATGCCGGTTGCCATGATCGCTGCAACTTTGATCTGTATGCTGGTTGGCGTGATCAATGCTGTAGTTGTAGTAAAATTTCATGTAACGGCTTTCCTTGCAACACTTGCGATGCAGTTTGTCCTGGATGGTGTGATTCTTACCTATTCTGGCGGAGCGCTGATCAACCCGAAGGTTTCTGGTGCAAATGGTCAGGAGGTTGTACGTGAGGTTCCGGAAGCCTTCTGGAACATGGGAAAATCTCCCTATATTATTATCATTATGTTTGTATGTGTCATTGTTGTGGAGCTGTTTCTTTCTTATACAAAGCATGGAAGAATGCTTTATATGGTAGGCTCTAATCCTGGTGCAGCAAGATTGTCCGGTATTAAAACTGGTGCATATATTGCCCTGGCATTTGTGCTGACAGGACTGTTCTCTGCTCTTTCTGGTATGTTAATTGCTGCAAGAGCCGGAACAGTACAGTCAACAGCGGGAAGCTCCTTCCTGATGCCGGCTATCGCAGCTGCCAATATCGGTTTCTCCTTTGGCGGCAGAGGTAAGGCGAATGCAATCGGAACATTTGTTGGCGCGGCACTGATCGGTGTTGTGGAAAATGGTCTGTATGCAATGGCTTTCCCATATTATTCCATCAATATTATAAAAGGTCTGATCCTTTTACTGGCGCTGATCATGAGTGCGGCTACAGCGAAAGCTCAGGACTGATGTCGCTGTAGCGACCCGCCACAGGCGGAGAATCCTGTAAAGAGGATTCATTCTTGAAATTTTGGTTTTGCAAATCCTGTAAAGGGCAGTTCCTTCGTAAAAACGAACCCTTTACAGGAGATTTTTAAGGATTTTGAAGGAAAAATTGACATTCTGAAAACTATCATGTAAAATTTTCACAGAATATAGATAGTATATGTACAGATGGAGGGCGGCTATGAAGGTTAATATGAAACAGATCAGTGAAATAACAGGTTTTTCTCAGGCAACCATATCGAATGCCCTGAATAAAAAACGTGGTGTGAATGCTGATACGGCTGCCCGCATCTTGTCAGTTGCCCGTGAGTTGGGATATCTGGAAGAGGAGAGCGTACAGAGAGTGAAGTTTGTAACTTTTCTCAAGGAAGGCCTGATTGCAGATGCTCCCTATTTCCCGCCGATTATAGCTGCGGCTGAGAAGGAATGCAGAAGTCAGGGAATGGAAATGGTTCTGCATAATATTAATAAAAGAAGTGCCGTTTATGAGGAGGAAATAGAGCAGCTGCGTGAGGATAAAAGTTCGGCTGTAATCTTACTTGGAACAGAAATGACAGCGGAGGATATGGATGTTATCCGGGCAATTACAACTCCTCTTGTGGTGATTGATTATTGGAATAAGGATGAAGATTTTGATGCGGTTCTGATCAATAATACAGATTCCGTTCAGAGGGCCACAGAGTATCTTTTGAAAATGGGACACAGGAAGATTGGATATGTGAGAAGTAAATTTCGTTATGTACCTTTTCAGGAAAGAGAGCTGGGGCTTCGCCGGGCGTTAGCCGAAGCGGGGTTGACCCTTCCGGATGAAATGATATTTGATGCGGATCTGAGTTTGGACAGTCATTTTGAAGATGAACTGGCAGAATATATCCATTCTCTTCATGAATTTCCAACGGCATTTTTTGTGGATGATGATACGATTGCATTGGCTGCAATGAAAGTAATCCTGGCCTGTGGTCTGAGGATTCCAGAGGATATTTCCCTTGTAGGGTTCGATGATATTCTTACTGCAGCGTATATGAATCCGGCTCTTACAACTGTGAGTGTTCCGAAACAGGAGATTGGCAGAGCAGCTGCGCAGAGGCTTTTTGATATTATCAGAAATGGCAGTGATGTAAAATACAAAATCCATATTTGTACGTCCCTTGTGGAACGGGAGAGCGTGCTGAAACTAAATTGAAAACCAGGTGAGCGCCTGGTTGTTAGGAGGCATCTCTATGGATTGGAAAAAAAATATGGAACCTATTGACTTTTCGGCATTACATGACTATCTTCTGGAAGATGAAGATGGAAATATCCTGCCGATGGATGTACCTTATTTTAAAGAGAAAAAAATTGCGCCAGGTACCTGGCAGATTTTAAGTCATGGTGATTACAGCTACTTAATCGAAGGTGACGATGAGGCAATTCTTATTGACAGCGGTATCGGATGTGGCAGTGTGAGAAAGTTCTGCGAGGAGCTTACTGGAAAACCAGTCTACCGTATGTTGCTTACCCATAATCATTATGACCATACAGTAAATAATTATTTGTTTGATGTGGTATATATGTCCCCGAAGTGTTATGAGAAGAGATGGGATGCCATGGGAAGTATGATGTCAGCTCTTGATGTTCCTGTGGATTATCCGGTTGTATTTTTACACGATGGCGACACCATTAATTTGAAGGGCCGTGAGCTTCAGGTGTTTAATATTGAAGAACATTGCTCAGGTTCTCTTCAGTTTCTTGATAAAAAAGAGCGAATCCTGTTCTGTGGGGATGAGCTGAATGGGAATTTCTTTGACAGCAGAATTTCTGTGGAGCATTCTTTCAGGAATGTGGCAAGATGGAAATCTTTTAGAAGTGAATATGATACCTTATGTGCAGGAAACGGAATCCATGATGCAGTTTATGTAGATCGGTATTATGATACTTTGAAGTATATTCTGGAGGGGCATGCAGGAGAAGGAGAAGAGTACTACGTACCTCATGAGGATGCCAGATCAAAGGTAAGTGAGCTGGATGGAAAGAAAGTCCATCTGCGCAGAAGCCCGGATATGGACATGGTTGCAGATGCCATGAAAGCAGCAGGTATGGAGAAATTCCTGGAGCTGACAGACGGAAGAGGCTGCTTCTGCTTCCTGAGAAAGCTCACCCCAGACGGAATGTTCGACCGACAGCTGGAGATGAATGACTGCAAAGTTTGCTATTATATGAATCGAATTTGGGATGAAAAAGAAGAGAGAGGCAGTGTAATTTAACCAAATTAAGTATATTGAGAATATCCGCTTAACAGGAGACAAACTTGGTGTTGGGGATTATGGAGACTATGAAGAAAAGTCTGTAAATAATAATTTTCTATGATAATGATTGAGCTGGAAGCGCTAAATTAGAGCTTCCAGCTCTTGCTATATATATACGACATGATTTCGGGCATGTCAAGAGTAGACGTCAAAAACGTCCTTCTCATCATGCATACAGATTTCCTTCTGTCATTACTACTTTGTGTACAGGTTTCTTTTCTCTTCTTGCCATAATAAAAGGCCTCCTATGATTTATATTTTACCATAGAAGACCTTGCTTTTATTAGCTATTTACAGAAAAAGTTTCACACACTCGGGCATGTCACGCTGGTGACATGCCCTGTTTTTTTATCTGAATTAAAGTTCCGAAGCATTCAAGATATAATTCTCCAAAGCTATTCGGCTAATCTTCCAGGTGGATCCCATGCGGAATCCTTTAAGCTTCCCGGTGTTAAGCAATTCATAAATTCTGTTCTTACCCACGCCAAGATACTCAGCAACTTCTGAGACACTTAAAACAGTCAAAATAGAATTTTCCTTCCCTGCAGGTACTGGATTAGATGTAGTGGACATAATTATTACCTCCTGTCTGATAGTTGGTTTTACTTATATGTGAGCAAGGTTAGTTTTGTAAGAAATAAATATAAGCAGAACAGTCCTGTAAAAATGCTATAGATGAATTTCAAATGCCATATAAAGTTTTTTCAAGCTCAAACACTTATATGAACCGTAACTGGAGCTATTGAGAGCTGATATGAGCAGATTGTAAGCAAAAGTGTATATTTATAGAAATCTCACAGGTTTAAATAGAGCATTCCCAATTTGCTTACAAACTGTCATGCCATGCTCCCAGAGTGACCAGTTTAGCTTGAATAAAGTATGTATCAGCATGAAATTTATCGGAAAGGAAGTACAATGTACATAAATATAGATTCTAACAAATATAAGGATATGACACTTGCTTCATTACATATGGGACTGATTGCTGATCGTTTTAAGAAGAGGCAGAGTATTAAAGACTTAACCATAAAAGAAATTATAGAGAGCGTTGGAAATAATGGACAGGCTTTTTGCAGGGCTTTATTAGATGGTGGAACAGATGAGGAAAACTTTGTAGGACAGACACTTTTGGTATTGGAATTTGATGGTGATCTGAAATATCGTGAGTTTAAAGAAAAATGTGAAAAATATAGCTTGTCCTATGCTTTTACATATAAAACACTTGGAAGCTGTGCAAACCAAAAGGGATTTGGAGCTGTTTTTTTGATGGATCGTTGGATAAAGAATCCTGCACTTGCGAAAGCTGCTAATATTCTGCTAAGGGCATTTTTTTCACCTGTGGGTGCAGAATGCCTTAATTTAGGCGGGTATTTTCTCGGAGGAAAAGGGATAATAGAGAAGAAGCCGTATGCAAAAATTAATATTGTGGAGCTTGCAAGGAATCTGGAAATTTATTATAGGGAGACAAAGGGGCGTAATAATAGTAAGGAACTAAAAAGACTTGGAAAAAAGAGCGGGATATGTGTTAAGAACGGAGAACTATGTATTTACAATGAGAATGAATTTGATTTAGAAGGAATTGAAGACAAAATTAATGATAACGGCATAATCATGCTTCCATATAGCGAAGGCAAAGCGTGTGAGGGAGATTCTGCGAAAGAGCAGAAAATAAGAAAGGATATTCCAACACTGACCGGATATAACCAGGAATCATTATGTAAACTATGTCCTCTGTTAAATGACTTTGTTAATGGAGAAGACATACATTATGATCAGGAGTTCCTTCTTGTGACCAGTCTGGTACATATAAAAGGTGGAAAAAAATTATTTTTTGATAATTTGCAGAAACGTACTGGTAAATGGAACCATACTTTAAACCAGAATAGAAAACATAATATATTAAATGGCAGCCCTATGTACTGTGAAAATTCAAAAACAACCTGTCCATATTATAATAACTGTAAAGGTAAATCCCTCTATGACAAAGCAAGCAGGAAAATCAGAAAATTAGAAAATACAGAGGTTTTTTACAAAATTGATAAATGTGTATCTGTGCTTAAAAAAATGCTTGAGGAAGCGGTAGCTGCCAGAAATGCAGATATCCACATTATAAAAGCACAGACGGCTTTAGGAAAAACGGAACAGTACGCTGAGATTGTAAAAAACTGGATAGGTAAGAAATTTATCATAGCAGTGCCTACAATCAAGCTGCAGCGTGAGGTGGCTGAAAGAATAGAAGCCAAAGGTGTTGAGTGTGAAATAACAGAAAGTATGTATACCAAGATTGCACAATTAGGTCTTCCGGATTTAGAGGAGAAACTTAACAAGGACTTTTCCAAGGGGTTCACCAAGAGAGGAAAAAAGACCATACTGGAATATAAAAAGGAACATATGGATGAACTATCCCCAAGACAGTTAGAGATATTTAACGAGATACTGAAAAAAAGAAAAATAGGCTACAGCGGAGCGCGGTGTATTGTTACGACACATGCGCTTTTTTTAATGAAAGAATTATACAAAATGCAGGACTATGAAATTATCATTGATGAAGACCTGCTTATGACATTATTTCATTTTACAAGTAGTTTACCGCTGTCAGATATTGAGAAATTATTGGAACTGCCATTTATAGATGCGGATAATAGAGAGCAGCTTGAGAGAATTTTAGAACTGGATAATGAAGAAACCATTCAGGTCAATTTCACCAGTCTGTCAGAATCAGTTTTGGAAAAGCTGTATGAGCAAAGAAATGAGTTTACAGGACCGGTTCCAAAGTTGTTTGATAGTACCCATGTTATCATGTGCAAAAATAAGAAGGAAATTGTGTTTATTAAGAAGTATGATTTCGGAGACTGTAGTAAGATGACTATATTATCAGCAACTGCTGACAGAGCTTTATATGAGGATTACTTCTCTGGAAAAACCATTAATTTCAGAGAAGTATACAAGGCTGAATATAAAGGAAAGGTGCTCCAGTACACGGCACATACTCTCAGCAGAGCTTTTTTCAATAAAAATGGAGGGACAGATGTTCTGGAAGAGATAAAGGAAAAGTATATCGGGGATATTCCGATTATCACCTTTAAAATGCTGGCACCAGACTCAGAAATTCATTTTGGTAAGACGGAGGGATTTAATGTATATCGTGGAATGGATATAGCTGTAATAGGTACACCACATAATTCACCAGTTCTGTATAAAATGGTAGGAGCAATGCTTGGATACGATACAAGTGGCAGCTTACACAGATACCGTGTGGAAAGAGGTGGATATAGTTTCCCTATGATGAGCTACGCTGATAAGAAAATGAGAAATATGCAGCTCTTCTTCATTGAGTCAGAATTGGAACAGGCTGTGGGAAGAGCAAGACTTTTAAGAGAGAATTGTACCGTATATGTTTTTTCTAATTACCCCTGCCAGCAGGCTGAAATTATTGAGAATCCATATCTGAGAGTAAAAACAGAAGAGGATACAGAGAAAAACGAAGATGAAATAATCCAGAATGAGACGATGGAATATTAAGAATAAATTCTTCAGAAACATATATGTGGCGGACTCTGATCGAACAGGGTTGACAGTCATCCCTTAAAATATTATAGGCAACATACTTAAAATGATAATATGGAGAGGAATATACGAATCGGGCACTGCCAGGATTGATACATCTGCCTGGCAGTTAGCCAGAAATATTATAATTTCTGGCTAGGCGGGAATCAGACACTTCGGTTGGACGGAGACATGTCTGGCAGTATCCCGGACATGTATGTTTGGGAGAGGGCGTATATTCCGTGAAAGAGATGTTGAGAAGGTCACAAATGTCATTGGCATTTGTGACTATTGATTTGCTAAAAGCAATAATATGTTAATATGCGACATGGGTAGAAATGTTTGAAAATTTCAGTGGAAAGGATTGAGGCAAATGCATAAAGACCAGGCTCGCGCGAAGCGATAGAGCCTGGTCGCCTAGGCATTTGTCTCAAGACTTTACAGTGAAATTTCTCAAAGATTTCTATCCGTGGAGCTGGTTATATTTAACTTGATAAGAGAAGGCTAATTATAATCTCCCACGAGGTTTTGGCACGATGCGATAGCAGAGTGACAATAACCGAGTCAATAAAACGAGGGCACTGATAATTACATTATTATTAGGCTACTTTTATGGCTAAAGAAATGAAAAAGATTCATCTTCAAATTGTGCAATGGAAGATTATTATATTAGACAAAATAACTCATACATGGTAGAATAAATTTGTTATTATAATTGGTATCAGTAAAACACGATACATAAGAACCGGAACATATCTTCGCTTTAATAAATTTTCTTTTTTTGTATAAATACTTTTTAAAACACAACTAAATGCTTGCATAATATACCTCTAATAAAATGCTGAGATTGAAGGTAAAATAAAACCAGTAATGATGAACGGAGGTGTATTTACTTGCAGATAGAAGAGTATGTTGCTGGGAATATAAAGGATTTATGCAAAAAACGTCATGTGAGTAAATACAGACTGGCACAGCTGACAGGAATTGCACAGTCTTCCCTTGGAAGGATTGTTGCAAATGAGAGTACACCATCATTACAGACGCTTGAAAAGATATGCAGTGCACTGGATGTAACATTGTCTCAGTTTTTCCAGGATGAAAAAGAAAATCATCTGACGGATAAACAGAATGAAGTGATGGAGATATGGAATGATCTGAGTGCTGATGAGCAGGCTGTTGTATTGGCAATGCTCCGAGGACTTAAGAAGTGAGGGAACAGTTCGAACGTATTTGTTTGACTGTTCCCTTTTTGTCTGTAAGGAGAAGATGAATGCTGATAGAATGTAAATATTATGACGTTGCAGCTAAGGAAATGGAAGAACTGGATAAGCAGATAGCAGAAGAATCTGAGAATCTTTCTGAAGGAGAATTACAGTTGGAAAATGACCGGAGAGATTTTCAGTTAGCAGAAATTATCAGAAGCTTTAAAGAGAAGGAAAAAATGAAAGAGATTGTTCCTGATCCAGAGAAGAATGCTTTGTTTATCAGACTGCAGAGAGCTTCGATGGAACTGGCTAAGTTATTGGAATTGAACATTGTGACCATGAAAAAAGATGATGATACCTATGGGTATATTGAATTATCTTATGGAATTTCCTGGATTCTTTCAGATTCTCCGAAGATGTGTAAAAAGACAATGGCAATGTTATATGAGAATGCAGATCAGATTTGTTCTGAGGTAAAGGATAACTGTGTTGTACAAAGGTTTGAGTTCGAATTGGAGAAATAGAAACGATAGTGGCAATATCTTTGACTGCAAGGTATAATATTACCACAAACTGTTAAGGAAACAATCGGAGTTGGTGTAAACGAAAAAGCAGCCTTGAGTTCTGATAAAAACTGCCCTTTCGTTT
>PPYF01671724.1_pt1 | contig 11374 bp, 8 predicted proteins | sample 1559871 | NCBI WGS metagenome assembly PPYF01 (sample SAMN08240021, study PRJNA423297) | Human gut metagenome, whole genome shotgun sequencing project. | reverse complement strand
AGTCTGCACCGGCGTAAGCTTCCTGAAACCGGGTGGCATCGCCCTGTGCCGCCTGCACGTTCCGCAGCCCCAGCCGCTTCACGTTGTCCTGTATCAGCTTTACCCGATGCTCCGCCAGATCAAAGGCATGTACGCAGCCGGTCTGCTCCATGCCTGCCGCAATGGTACAGGTTTTTCCGCCCGGTGCAGCACACAAGTCCAGTACTGTTTCGCCGGACGCTGCCCCCAGTGCCAGAGCACAGATCTGGGAGGAGAGATCCTGCACATAGAACCAGCCCTTGCGGAATTCCGGCAGTTTGCGAATATCGCCGGCGTGCAGTTCATAGGCACCTGTCAGATTTGTGGGACGAATGGCATCTCCCAATGCCTGTTCCAGTTCTGCACAGGTGCATGCCGCCGGATTCTGCCGGATAAACCGCGGAGCCGGCTGGAGAGCGTCCGCCAGAAATGCCTTTGTGGTATCCATACCATAAGCGTTCACCAGCTTTTCCAGCAGCCACTGGGGAACGGCATATTCCACAGCCATTGCCGCCTTGGGATCTTTCGGGTACGGAATCTTGCAGTCGTCCCGCAGGAAACCGCGGAGCACCGCATTGACAAAGCCGGACGCACTGGCTTTCCGGCAGCTTCTGGTCAGCTTGACGCTTTCATTGACTGCTGCACGGCTGGGGATCTGGTCGCAGTAGAGAAGCTGGTAAATGCCCAGACGGAGAATGTTCCACACGGTGCTGTCCAGCTTCCGCAGGGGCTGCTTGCTGTAGTGCGAAAGCACCGCATCTAATGTAATACGCCGTTCGATCACGCCGTAGTACAGAGAGGCACAGAGCCGCTTGTCCCGTTCGTCCAGCTGGGACTGGGACAGGGCACTGTCCAGCAGCAGATTGGAATAACTCTGTTCCTGTTCGGTTCGGTTCAGCAGCTGTACTGCCAGTTTTCTTGCACTCATCTTCGATTGTTCCTCTTTGAAATTGACAGCAGACGCAGCAGCTGTAAGATGCCATTGAGCAGGGCTGCCACGTAGGTGAGGGCTGCCGCGGTCAGCACTTTTCTTGCCTTGGTCAGTTCCTCACCGGAGAGAATATACCGGCTCTCCAGCGTCTGCATGGCACGGCGGCTGGCGTTGAATTCCACCGGCAGTGTCACCAGCTGGAACACCACGATCAGGGTGAACAGCAGAATGCCGATCATTTGCAGCGGAGCACCGATATAAGAATTGCTGAATATCATGCCCAGCACAAAAATGATATACCAGAAGCGGGAACCGATCTGGGTAATGGGAATAATGGCACTGCGTACCTGCATGGGGACGTAGTTCACCTCATGCTGTACGGCATGCCCGCATTCATGGGCGGCTACGCCGATAGCTGCCACAGAGGTGGAATTGTACACACTCTCAGACAGCCGGATCACGTTGCCGCTGGGGTCATAGTGGTCAGTCAGATTGCCGGCGATCTGTTCAATGCGAATCTGATACAGACCGTTGTCGTCCAGAATCTGCCGTGCCACCTGTGCCGCCGTCAGCCCGCGGCTGTTGCGGTCATTCTGATACCGCCGGAATGTGGACTTCACATTCCACGATGCCCAAAGGCTGATGATTAGGCCGACGATCACCAGTCCATATCCCACATCAAACCAACCATCGTAAAACTGCATAGGCTTCCCTCACTTTCGTTTACACATCTTATTCTGCGTTCCCCAGTTTTTCACCTTTTTTCAGCTTCTTGCCACGGAGAAAATCTGCCGTTGCCATGCGGCGTTTGCCCTCCGGCTGAATCTCCGTGAACCGCAGCCCGTTTCCGTCACCGCATGCAACGACGAAATCTTCCGGCTCTGCAATCGTTCCGGCTTCTCCGGAAACGCCCTCTACCACACGAGAACCATACACCTTCAGGCGTTTGCCCTCCAGCATGGTAAATCCGGTGATGCCGCGAATCAGGTTATGCAGTTCTGCCGCCGGACGGGTGAAGTCCAGTGCAGACATTTCCTTTGTGATACGCGATGCATAAGAGGACTGTGCATCGTCCTGCGGAGTGCCCTGCAAGGTGCCGGCTTCCAGCTGTTCCAGCGTTTCGCTCAGGGTTTCCACGCAGAGTTCCGACAGCCGTTCATACAGTTCCTCTGCGGTTTCCTCTGCTCCAATGGCGATCTCTTTTTTTACCAGCATATCACCGGTGTCCAGTCCCTCTGCCATTTGCTGGGCAGTGACACCAGTTTTGGTTTCGCCGTTCAGAATCACCCACTGAATCGGGGCTGCTCCGCGGTATGCCGGCAGCAGAGAAGCGTGGAGGTTGATGCAGCGATACTTCGGCAGTTCCAGCACTTCTTTCGGCAAAAGCTGTCCGTATGCCAGCACCACGATCAGATCCGGTGCCAACTGCCGCAGCGTTTCCAGAGCTGCCGCTGCATCTTCCCCTTTTCGCAGGGACAGGGGCTGGTATACCGGAATGTCATATTCCAGAGCAGCCGCTTTCACCGGCGTGGGAATGGTGTGGTGTCCCCGCCCCTTGGGACGATCCGGCTGGGTCAGAACGCCCACGACTTCATGCTTGCTCTCTGCCAGAAACCGCAGCGTCGGCACTGCGATGTCCGGCGTTCCCATATAAACGATTCTCATGCTTCTTCCAAATCCTCCGGATCTACAAATTCTTCTACCACATCAATGAACAGCTGTCCGTCCAGATGAGCGTTTTCATGGCAGACGCACTGTGCTCCCAGTCCGGACAGTGTCATTTCGTACCACTCGCCCTTACGGTTCTGGGCACGGAACTTGCACTTGTTCGGGCGTGTCACATAGCCCCACTTGTTGGGCACGGAAAGGCAGCCCTCCAGCACGTACTGTTTGCCGCTGGTTTTTTTGATCTCCGGATTGATCGCTTCGATTTTCACATCACCCAGATGCATAATGAAAAAACGGCGGCAGTAGCCCACCTGCGGTGCAGCCAGACCAACACCGTTCGCCTGTTCCAATGTTTCGTGCATATCGTCCAGCAACTGGTTCAGCTTTTCCCCGAACTCGGTCACCGGACGGCACTTCATGCGTAAAATCGGATCGCCCTCTTTTACGATACGTCGAATTGCCATAGATATTCCTCCTATTGCCCCGCAACTTCAGGACAGCCTTATATGCCCACATCTCCGTTCATGTCCGCATACAGATGCACGCGGGCAAAGCTGCGGTCTGCACCGGCTTCGGTCAGCACCGCATGAATCAGATCACGATAGGGCTTGGTATTCTTACATTTGATCACCAGCTGATACCGGTATTTTCCGTTGATCCTGCCGTAAACACAGGGCACCGGTTCCAGCACCCAGATCGGATAGGAAAAGCCGGTTTTCCGGATCTGATCTTTGAGCACGTCTGCGGTGTGCATTGCCGCTGTCCGCACGTCCGGTTCCCGCATGCCGGTAAAGCCGACCACACAAATATCACAGATCGGCGGGAAGATCAGCTGCCGCCGCAGGGCGATCTCCTGTTCGTAAAACGCCGGATACGCCTGCTGTGCCGCCAACCGCAGCACATAATGCTCCGGCATGCTGGTCTGCAAAATGGCACGGCCGGCTTTTTCACCTCTGCCGCCCCGTCCCACGACCTGTGTGATCAGGGAAAAGGTTCGCTCATAGCTGCGGAAATCGCCGGCGTACAGAGCCTTGTCCACCGACAGCACACCTACCAGCGTGACATTGGGGAAATCCAGCCCCTTGCCGATCATCTGCGTTCCCAGCATGATGTCATACTTGCCCTGCCGGAATTCCTGAAACCGTTCCTCGTAGGCATAGCGGGACATGGTGGTGTCCGCGTCCATGCGGAGTATCCGTGCTTCCGGCACGATCAGCCGGAGTTCTTCTTCCAGCCGCTGGGTGCCAAAGCCCATTTTCCGCAGGTGCTTTCCACCGCAGGAGGGACAGGTTTCCACCATGTCCTGCGTATGTCCGCAGTAATGGCACATCAGGCTGTTGTTGACTTTGTGATAGGTCATGGGGATACTGCAATTGGGGCAGTACACCGGCTGATTGCAGGACGCACAGCTGATAATGGTATGATACCCGCGGCGGTTCAGCAGCAGCAGCGACTGGCTGCCCGATTCTAAGTTGTCCCGCAGTGCCTGTGCAAGCGTTTCGGAGAACATGCCCTCTTTGCCGAGAGTTCTCTCCTCCTGCATATCCACCACTTCCACGTGGGGCAGCGGTGTCTGATTATACCGCTGGTGCATCTCCAGCAGGGTATAGATTCCCCGTTTGGCAAAGTAGTAGCTTTCTACCGAAGGAGTTGCCGAAGCCAGCAGCAACGGGCAGTGATGGGTCTGACAGCGTTTTTTTGCCACGGAGATCGCATGATACCGCGGGGCACTGTCCGACTTATAGGTACGCTCGCCCTCCTCGTCCACGACGATCAGCCCCAGATTCTGCACCGGTGCAAAAACGGCACTTCTGGTGCCGATGATGATCTTCACCGCACCGGAAGCGATGCTACGCCACGTTTCGCTCCGCTGCCCCAAGGACAGCTCACTGTGAATCACCGCCACGATATTGCCGAACAGCTGATAGAACTGTTCCACGATCTGGGGCGTAAGAGCGATTTCCGGCACCAGCAGGATCACCTGCTTTCCACGCTGCACCACGGTGTCGATCAGCCGGATAAACACGCTGGTCTTGCCACTGCCGGTAACGCCGTGCAGTAAAAAGCAGTGCATGCCCTCGCCCAGTGCAGCGACCATGCGGTCATATACTGCCTGCTGTTCCGCGGACAGCACGATGTCTGCGGGCTGGCGAGTCTGACCGCTGGCGGCATATGTGTGCAGCGGCGGCTTCACCGTATAGGATTCCACCACGCCGTTCTGCACCAGCTTTTTCGCCACCGCTGTAGTCACGCCGCTGAGATAGCACGCCTCTTTTTCCGAAACGGCACCGGTTTCCTGTAAGATCCGCACCAGCTTCTGCTGGGTTTTGGTTACAGGCGGCACTTCGTCCGGCGGGACTGCCATTCGCAGCATCTTGATGCCGGTCTGTCCGTGGGTCTTTTCCTTTACCGTTTCCTGCCGGAGCAGAAAGCCTTTCTGCACCAGCGTATCCACGATTTTTTTCCCCTGTGTGTCTGCGTCCGCCAGAATCCGCCGGAATTCCTGCTTGGTCTTTGCTCCCCGCAGGAAAAACAGCAGGTGTGCTTCGGCATCTGTCAGCGGGCAGTCCGGCTGCGGCTCTGCCAGCGAAATGGTTTCCACCAGCTGCACCTGCATGCCGGCAGGCAAAATGGTTCGCACTGCATCGTAATAGGTACAGAACGTCATTTCCTTGAGCCAGAACACCAGATCCAGCATTTCCGGCGACAAGATCGGCTGTTTGTCCACCACCGCAAGCACTGGCTTCAGCTGCTGTTCGGGCTGGGCAGCCTGTTCTGCACAGGACAGCACGATTCCCACACGTTTGGCATTTCCCTTGCCGAACGGCACGACTACACGGCAGCCGGCAGGGATCTCCTGCATGGCAATGTAGGAAAACAGCCGGTCAAACGTATAAGAAGCCGCACAGACTGCCACGCCTACGCACCAGATTTTCGGCAATTCCGCTTGTTTTTCCATTTACTTAGTGGTTCTGAGCCGGTTCTTCGAAGTTGTCTACGATACGATATTTTCCGGCAGCCAGTTCGCGAATGGCTGTTTTCACCGGCTTTTCCTCTAATGTTTTTCCATTTTCATACAGTTCATCGGCAATCTCGCGGGCACGTTTCGCCACGCCGATTACCAGAGAATAACTGCTTTCATTTTTTGTGATCAGCTGATTGACAGACGGTCTTAACATATTCATTTTCCAAGCACCTCTTTGATTTCTTCCAAATTTTTCTTTGTTTTATGAGATTCTGCACACAGGATTGCATTGACATCAGCAATCGCCGCAGACAAGTCATCGTTAATCACAACGTAATCGTATTTTTCCGCAAAACCGATTTCCCGTTTTGCCTGTGCCACACGCTTCTGCACCACTTCTTCTGCCTCAGTGCCACGACCGCGAAGCCGGTTTTCCAGTTCTGTCATAGACGGCGGCAGGATAAACACGAACACTGCGTCCGGACGAGCCGCACGGACTTTCATAGCACCCTCGACTTCGATTTCCAGAATGACACTTTTTCCCATTGCCAGCTGTTCTTCCACCGGCTGTTTCGGCGAACCGTAATAGTGGTCACAGTAGCCGGCATATTCCAAGAAACCGTCCTGTTCGATCAGGGCTTCAAAGGCTTCGTTGGTCATAAAGCGATAGTTGACACCGTCCACTTCGCCAGGGCGGGGATCACGCGTGGTTGCCGAAACAGAAAAATACAGGTCAGGATTTTTCAGCACCTCTTTCAGCACGGTGCCTTTTCCGCAGCCCGACGGACCGGAGATGACAAACAATGTTCCTTTTTTCATGCTGCATACTTCCTTTCTCATTCGATATTTTGAATCTGTTCCCGAATTTTTTCGATTTCAGACTTCATATCTACCACCAATTTGGTGATTTCCAAATGCTGCGATTTTGAGCCGGTGGTGTTGACTTCCCGATTCAGTTCCTGCACCAGAAAATCCATTTTTCTGCCTACCGGTTCCGTACTGGTCAGGAATACACGGAACTGTGCAATGTGGCTCCGCAGCCGCACCAGTTCTTCGTCTACCGCGATTTTTTCCGCAACCACGGCAGCTTCTGTCACCAGACGGGATTCGTCCACAGTCCGGTCGCCCAGCAATTCCGTGATTTTCCGGTACAGCTTTTCATAGTACTGCTGCACGGTTTCCGGCACCAGCTTTTCTACAGCATCGGTCATTTCCGCCAGACGATCCAGATGAAATGCCACATCATCTGCCAGACGCTTGCCCTCGGTTTCCCGCATTGCCACGAACTGCTGCAACGCTTCTGCCATGACTGGCTGGACTTCGCTCCAGATCACATCGGGATCATCTGCCACCTGCTGCACCTGAAAGGCATCGGGAATCCGCAGCAGTGTGGAAAGCGGCAGGGCATCTGTCGCATTGCTGTTTTCGTCCGCCGCAGTGCCCAGCATGATCTGGTTCCTGCGGAAGCCGGACTCCCGAAGCAGTGCATTTTCCGCCGCAACGGCTTGCAGATATGCCGTCACCACGTCGTGATTGATTTCCACTACAGTGGATTTTGCACCGATCGTCTGCATGGTGAGCGTTACCTCGACCTTGCCGCGGGAAATTTTCTGCTGCACCTGTTCTTTCAGTTTTTCTTCCAGATAGCTGAAGCTGCGGGGCAGCCGAACAGAGGTTTCCAGAAACCGGTGGTTCACGGAATGCACCTCTGCGGTGATCTCATAGCGTTCCGTCCGTGCCGTCGCACGACCGTATCCCGTCATACTTTTCAAAAATGTCACACTCCTCCGGAAACCGCCAGAGTTTCCATGCAATAATATTCCATAGTATCTTATTATAGCATTTTGGCACAGAAAAATCAAGTCATATTGTGAAACTTTTTCCGTGCCACCCAGACAGCAGACACTGACAATACAAAAAGGCACTACAGCCTTTACAGCCATAGTGCCTTTTGTAATAGATGAAAATCGTTGAGATTCGTGATTCTCTTATGCGTTCATGCTGGAGTTTTCCGGCAGACCCTTCAGAATGTGAACCAGGAACTTCAGCAGAGCAGTTGCATCGTTGCCGTCGATTTCGCCGTTCTGATCGTAGCAGTCGCCGTTCAGAGTCTGCTGTTCGTTGAAGGATACAACATTTGCAGCCTTCTTGTTCAGCAGAACTGCGTCTGTAACGTCTACAGAGCCGTCCAGATTGGTGTCGCCCAGCAGCAGCTGACCCGGAGTGATAGATACAGAAGAAACAGAAGTAGATGCAGTAGTTACATCAGAATCTGTAGCGTCAGTAGTTACATCAGTGGTAGCAGTTGTTTCAGTAGTAGCAGCAGCCTTAACAGTTACCTTTACTTCAACAGTCTTGCCGTCCTTGGAAACCTTGATTGTGGTTTCGCCTTCGGAAACACCAGTTACGTTACCATCAGCATCTACAGAAGCAATGGTAGAATCAGCAGAATCGAAAGTGCAGCCAGTCTGATTCGGCTTCAGGGTTTCGCTTTCGCCAACAGTGATCTCAATATCAGACGGTGTTACAACCAGATCTTTAGACGGAGTATCGTCATCATTAACCGACATATCCGGATACAGTTCATACATAGTACCCAGAGCCATCATGATGTCACCTGCATGCCAGAATCTGTGCAGAGTGAAGTAGTAATCATCGGTGTTGCCCTTTGCATCATAGCATTCCTTAGCATAATCGTACATGGTCTTGCCGTTAGCGTCCTTGCTCATGTACTCGCCAGTGGTATCCTTATAGTTGGAACGAATGTCTACGAATGCTACGCCGTCCTTAACGGTATCACCGTTCGGCATAGTACCGGTGTAACGGCTAGCGGACAGAACCTTGTTTTCACCGTTTGCACGAGTGCCGTCCGGCAGAGCCAGCTTGGTTTCCCACAGTCTCTTCAGGTTGGTGTTGTGGTCGGAAACGCCCAGACCAATATCATCACGATACTTGTTCCACTCTCTGTCGAGGAGCTGTTTGCCAAGGTACAGGGACTGCTGTGCCAGTTCTGTAGCAGAAGCAGCAGATGCAGTAGTCTTGTTCTCATAAGAAGTCTTTGCAGCAGCCATGTCGCTTGTTGCAACGCCCTTTGCCTTTGCATAGTAGATCAGAGTGTTTGCCAGAGAAGATACACAACCCAGGTCACCGTCGCCGTAGCCAACGATGGTGCAGGTCAGGTTGTTGTTATCCTGATATGTGCCCTTCCAATCGTTCGGCTGACCAGACCAGATCAGGCTGGACGGGATCGAGAAGGATTCGCCGTCATCAGTTATACCCTTAGACAGATCCGGAATTGTAAACTCTGTTTCAGTAGTATCATACGGCTCATACTTTGCAGAGAATGTCTTTTCGCCGTTTGCCTTACCCAGAATGGTGTTGTCCATGAACCAGCCTACCCAGCGATCCAGGATCTTTTCCAGAGCTTCGCTCAGCTTCAGACCAGTCTTGCCGACCTGCGGATCATTTGCATTGTCGCTCTTTACAACATAATACAGTTCAGCCAGACGCTGTACAGCCCATACCTGGTTACCGATCCAGTGGTTGGAACCCGGGTCAGCGTATACAGGGTGTTCCAGATAAGCCATATTATAGAAAGTAGCCTGACCGGACGGATACTGCTCATAACGGCCGTTCCAGGAGTTGGTGCAGCCGCCGGCGATCGGGCCGTCCTTAGACATCAGCCACAGGTACAGTTCCATCTGTCTGCTCAGAGAAGCTTCGAAGTCCTCTGTAGCACCCTGTGCTTTCATGCCTGCGTTCAGTGCAGAGTCATTTACCAGTGCATATGCAGCCAGCGGGTTCTGATAGAATTCGTGGCAGTGAGATGCACCGATCTGCCATGCCCAGGAGCCGTCCATTGCACCGCCCCAGGAGGTGTACCAGTTCATCAGATAATGCTTACCATTATCACTGCCGCCCTTAGCCCACTTGTCCTGGCAGCCAATTGCCTTGTAGTACTTATCGTACATATTGTTACGGGTTTCGTCACCCATCTTACCAGCCAGTGCAGAGATGGACTGACCGCCGCCCCACTTGGAGTCAACAGTCTGGTCGCCGACACCCCATCTGTTTGCATCGTAAACAGCCTGAATTGCACGGTCTTCTGCGTCCGGTGCGTTGGTGTAAGACCACTGCTGAGCCGGATTCTGTTCGGTGTTGAAGAAGCCCTTCATACCGCCGTTGCCGTTCAGACCATAGCCTACATCGTGCAGGTCGGTACAAGCGTGCGGAATGGTTTCCCAGCAGGATTCCTGTTCACCACGCTGGAAGGTGTTGATCAGTGTGAACTGTCTGCTGCCGGAAGTGGTAACGCCGCTCTGTGCACCCTTAGAGCCGTTCTTGCCGCCGAAGCCATACCAGTCATCAACGTCAGCCAGCCAGTGCATCAGGTACAGACCCTTATCGCTGCCGTATGCGGAGCAGAAGCTCTGGTGGATCGGGTTCTGTGCGGTGTTGCCCTGTGCCATATCGGTCGGATACTGTTCAATCTGACCCCACTCGTCGCTGTAAGTAGCACTCAGCTGGCCGCCCTTCTGCATGAAGTTGCCGCCCTGCTGATCCGGGATCATAGTTGCTTCCATGGTCTTCCAAGCCTTAGCCAGATCGCCGATGGATTCGGTAGAAGCATCCTTGGTGTTCTTTACGGTTACTTCGCCCTTGCTTGCATCGTTTACGATGTTATCACGCATTGCAGCAGCCCATACCAGGTAGGACAGTGCTTCAGAAGTAGTTTCGTGACCGTAGTCCGGAGCTTCGATGCACAGTTCTTCTACCGAGTGGAACGGGATACCCAGACCACCGGAAACGGTGTTTGTGCTGGACATATAGCCGTTTTCCACACCGTTGGTTACAACGTCATCATACAGCGACATAAAGCGTGCTGCATAAGAGTCATCACCGTAAGCCTCGTCCTTAGTTCTGGAGCCGGCAGCAGATGCAGCAGTCGGCAGGATTGCCGAGCATGTCATTGCAGCAGCCAGTACAGCAGCCAGAAATGTTTTGCTTTTCTTGAATTGCATGTTTAGAAATTCCCCTCTCTGAAAGATAAATGTAGGAAATGGTGGAATGCCGCAGGCTCGCATCCTTTCTTCATGGCAGGACCCGGCGAACAGGCGACACATAATTTTGAGCGTATCCTTTGTCCATTTTCACAGAACGCACACAAGGATACCCTCTTTCATACCAAAAATTATACACCCCTTTGCAATCGATGTCAACCCTTTGCACAAATTCCTGCTGTTGAAAAACGCATTTTTGTAGCAATGTACAGATTTTCCATCGGTGTTTTGTGCAAGTTGACCTATATTTTTATGGCATCACATATCTTTTCCGTAGTTTTTTGTACTTTCGCCGGTTTTCCGTCTGTTTTTCACAGCCCTATCACACAAATATGGCATACTGCTTTTTGCGATACGCACAAGCTTTTCTGCCAGTTGCAGAAGCCCTTTTATCCATTTTTTCTATATTTCATGATATGGTTACATTCTGTATATGACAACAACATATTATTTTGCGATAATAAGAGGAAGGTGCAAACTGCCTACAAAATGGCTTTTTGCAGAAAGGAGCATGATATGGTTGAAATTCAAAACCTGACCAAATACTATGGAAATAAAGCTGCTCTCAAAGGCATCAGCTTTACCATAAAGGAAAACGAGGTACTGGGCTTTCTGGGGCCGAACGGTGCCGGCAAATCCACTACATTAAATATTATGGCAGGTGTCATTCCCGCCACCGGCGGCAGCGTCAAGATCCAGGGCTATGACATCGCCCAGCAGCCTGTCAAAGCA
>PPYF01066532.1_pt1 | contig 11374 bp, 8 predicted proteins | sample 1559871 | NCBI WGS metagenome assembly PPYF01 (sample SAMN08240021, study PRJNA423297) | Human gut metagenome, whole genome shotgun sequencing project. | reverse complement strand
TCCTAGTAAATCCTGCTCTATACTGTAGCGTTCTGTCTGACTATAGTCTTCATACTCCACCCAAGAATAAGACGACTCTGCAAACAAACTCCCTAATTCATTAACAAAAGTAAAGAGGTTGCTTAAGTTTCCGATGATTTTCCGTCTATTAGGCTCAAAACGATCAAATAATCCTATTTGGATCAAAGGTGTCAAAATATCTACTTTTTGATATTTACTAGGAATACGTGTCAAAAAATCCTCTATAGAAATGTATTTACCATTTTGTTGGCGATCCTCAATAATCCAAAGTGCAAAATCTCTGGGCAAACCTTTTATGGTTTTTAGACCTAGTACAATCTTTCCATCGGAAATCTTGTCCATATAAGGAATTCTATTAATATCCAGGCTAGCTAAGGAAAAGCCATTTTCAATTGCATCCCTAATGTAATCACTTGACGAATAATTTAACATGACGTCATAGAATATCTGAGGATAATGCGTTTTAAAATAAGCTAATTGGAAGGCTAGGGATGAATAAGCATAGGCATGACTTTTATTAAAACCATATCCTGCAAACTTAGTTATCATACTAAAGAGACGTTTAGCAACCTGTGGGTCACGCCCTAACTGACGACTTCCTTCCATGAATTGTTCGGACATTTTGGACATTTCATTGGCATCTTTTTTAGACATTGCCCGACGAAGCAAATCGGCCTTTCCAAGGCTAAAGCCAGCAAATACTTGGGCAATCTGCATAACCTGCTCCTGATAAAGCATGATACCATAGGTAGGTTCAAGAATTGGAGCAACCACTGGGTCAATGAGATCTACTTTCTCCTTACCATATTTACGAGCAACGAAATTATCTGTATAATCGCTAGCTCCTGGACGGTTGAGAGAGGTTGTCGCTACTACTTCTTCGAACTTAGCAGGTTTAATCCGTTTAAGGAGATTTATAGCACCTGCCTGCTCGAATTGAAAAATTCCCTTTGTCTTACCACTGGCAAAAAGCGCTAGGGTTTGTGAATCTTCCAAGTCAATGGATTTGATATCGATAGCGATTCCCTGTTCTTCTTCAAGCTTCTCCTTCATTTTTTGAACAAAGGTCAAATTTCGAAGCCCCAAGAAATCCATCTTAAGCAAACCATTGGCCTCGACTGCGGAAGCATCGTACTGTGTAACCATCATGTCCTCACCTGCCTTAAGAGGAATATGATTGGTCAGGTCATCATCGCTCATCACGATACCTGCAGCATGTATGGAGGTTTGTCTTGGCTGGCCTTCAATAGCCTTAGCAATTTCAAAAGCTCTCTGAAATTCCTGCCTCTGATTAATTAGCTGTCTGAATGACATATTTTTCTCATAGACAGTTGTCAAAGTATCTCGAAAAGATATTTTTTTACTGAGTTGGGATAATTCAAATTCCTTAGCTCCAAAACGTTTAAAAACATCTCGGATAGCCTGCTTAGCCCCAAAAGTTGAAAAAGTAACAATCTGTGCAGAGTGCTTACTACCATAACGGTCTCTAACGTAATGAAGAAACTCACTTCGATAAATATCAGGTAAGTCTATATCGATATCAGGCATACTATAACGTTCCTCATTTAAGAAACGCTCGAAAAGTAAATCATTTTTAACTGGATCAATTCCAGTAATATCAAGGACATAAGCTACCAAACTCCCTGCAGCAGACCCACGTCCCATTCCCATATAATAACCTCGACTACGACCAAAACGTAACAAATCCCAAACAATCAAGAAATAGTCATCAAAACCCATTTGATGTATTATTGACAATTCCTTGTCTAAACGTTCCTGATAAGCTGGTTCTCTTAACGCTTTACTATCTAATCCAGATTGAGCTAACTGACGCAATTGATCAACTGCTGGCATTTCACGATTAAAACGAGGAAGCTTGAGATTTGTATCAAATTGATAAGAGACGTCTGAAACAAGCTGATTCAAATTGTTTAAAGCCTCTGGAAGCTTACTATAAGCTTCTTCCATTTCTTTGGCCGAGAAAAGGAGCTGATTCATAGGACAGATGGATACCTCAGACAAGGACACATTTTGTGAGATAGCATGTAACGTCTGGATAGTCGAGCGATCTGCATTTTCAAAGTAACGCACTGTATGTAAAGGAACCACAGGATAATCAAACTCTTTACCAGCATCCTCAGGTCTTACCCCAATGAAAACTTCTGAGCCAAGACTCATCCCAGGCTCCCAGTCCTCACTTGGAAGAATTAGGGCAATGTCATTCAGATAGTCTGAAAAATATGTAAACTCCCGCTGTCCTGAAGACAGCTCTGTTGCCAACTTCATCAAGTTTTTATAGCCCTGATTATTTTTAGCTAATAGGCGAAAGGGAATTTTTCTCCCTTCATAGAATAAATTAGCTTCTGTTCCAATTAAAGGACGTAAACCATTTCTGATTGCAAGCTGGGCAAAATGATAGGCCGCATAGAGATTATCACGATCCATCAAACCAATGCTTTGATAACCAAGCTCTTTGGCACGTTTTACATAGGTGTTTAAATCTACAACACTGTCCATGAAGCTATATACTGATTTTGTATCCAATTGTGCAAACATGAAGGGCTCCTTTCAACATTATTTTTTGTCAAATAATAATTTAGGTTTCTAGAAAAAATTAAAGAAATCTATTCAAATAGTATTATATCACAAGTTTTTAAGCATATTAAAAGCAGAACCAAGGGTTCTGCTTTCTTGAAGACATTATTTTCTTAATAATACTCACCTTGACGGTAGTTCCAAGAATTAAAGTGGTCTGAAAGGTTCATCATAATTTTATCTATATCAAGACCCTTACGGATAACTACTGGACATGGTTCTACTGAACGGCTTCCCTCACCTTGTTCAGGAATTAATTTACCGCCTGCATCAACCATTGATACCATAACACCTTGTTCATAACGTGTTTCAACAGTTTTATCAGGCTGAATTGACGCAACGTATTCATCAGCTTCAATGACAAGGTCAACAGCATTTTCAATACGTTCACCAATACCTTCAACCTTACCACGGTTACCTTTACCTGAAGGGTTTGCTGATGAAGTATAAACCATTTTACCTTCTTTTTCCCACATTTCTTTAGCAATTTGCTCACCAGGTTTACCAAATTTAATAACGAAACATGATGTTCCACGTGCATCAGTCATAAGCTCTTCACGGCCATCACCAAATGCTTGGAGTTTTGCGTAAGCATCCTCACGCCACGGAAGAATACATCCAAGAAGAATGTCTTCATCCCAGTGCTTTTGATAGAAAGCATCAATTTCAGGAGTCAATTGTGCCAATGCACGCAACTCATCCATGCTTCCGCAAAGAACAACACCTGGTTTGTTACGGTTACGTTCCTTAGCTTCGAATTTACGTTCCAAACCAGCTTTATCGCTAGTCATAATAATATAACCAACTTTAGTTGGTGTAACGATACATCCACCTTCACCTTTAAGAATTTCAAAACCTTCTTGGTTAAGGTTACCATCCCATTGGACATGTTTAGTCATAATGTGTGTTCTCCATTTAATTTATAATACATATATTTTACCATGTTCATAGCTATCAGGCAAGTAATTTTCGGAATATTCGAAAATATAAGACTATTACTGCCAATAGCTTGGACGATGTTTTTCGTACTCGGTTATCAAATCCTCATACTGCATGGTAATCCCTATATCATCTAATCCATTTAAAAGTTTATGTTTCCATTCACCATCAATTTCAAAAGTGAACTCACCAACCGGTGAAATAATTTTTTGTTGTTCTAAGTCTACCGTCACTTCATCAGTAGGTTTTAATTGTTCCAATTTTCGACGTACTTCTATCGGTTGAACAATTGGTAACATCCCATTATTAAGTTCATTATTATAGTGAATGTCTCCGAAGGAACCTGCAATAACAACTTTAAATCCGTAGTCAGCTAGGGCCCACGCAGCATGTTCACGAGATGAACCTGCACCGAAATTATCGCCTGTTATTAAAATAGTTGCTTTACGATATTCAGGTCGGTTAAAAACAAAATCAGGATCCTCAGTGTATTTGTTATCTTTATAACGCCAAGAATACATCAAATATTTTCCAAAACCTTTTTTGTCAATCAGTTTGAGAAACTGTTTGGGAAGAATCTGGTCGGTATCGATGTTATCATTCATCAATGGAACTGTCGTACCGGTATAAATGGTAAATTTTTCCATGTTTCCTCCTTATTGTACTTCTGGCATTCGGCGAACATCAACGAAATGTCCGGCGATAGCTGCTGCCGCTGCCATTGCAGGACTACAAAGGTGTGTTTTTGCTCCAAACCCTTGTCGATCCTCAAAATTTCGATTACTTGTTGAAGCACAATGGACCCCATCAGGCACTTTATCTGGATTCATTCCAAGACACATTGAGCATCCTGGCTCTCTCCATTCAAAACCAGCATCTTTAAATATCTTATCCAACCCAATTTTCTCTGCAGCTCGTTTAACAGGTCTAGAACCTGGAACCACAATAGCTGTCAAATTAGGGGAAATCTTCTTACCTTTAACAATTCTGGCTGCCAACTGCAAGTCACTCAAGCGAGCATTAGTACAAGACCCAATAAAGATATACCCAAGATTAATGTCTTCTGCTTTTTGACCCGGACGAAGACCCATATAATGGTATGCACGCTCATCATTCATATCTCGAACTTCAGGGAAAGGCGTATCAAAATCTACCCCCATAGATGGATTAGTTCCCCATGTGACCATTGGTGCCAACTCAGAAACATCCATTCGAATGACTTTATCGTATTCTGCATCATCATCACTAACTAGTGTCTTCCAGTCAGCTACTGCTGCATCAAAATCCTCAGGAACACATTCTCGACCACGCATATAATCATATGTTGTTTGGTCTGGATTCATAATTCCCATTTTCGAACCAAATTCAATTGACATATTACAGATTGTCATACGTTCTTCCATAGTCAAACGGTCAATTGCCTCACCGCGGTACTCTACAACATAACCCACTCCACAAGCAACCCCATATTTAGCAATCAAGGCGAGAATGTAATCTTTTGAATAAATGCCTTTCTGAGGCTTCCCAGTGAATTCTACCAACATCTTTTTAGGTTTGACTTGCCAAAGTGTCTGTGTAGCAAAGACATGCTCAACCTCACTCGTTCCAATACCAAAGGCTATAGCTCCAAAGGCACCGTGGGTAGCTGTGTGACTATCCCCACAAACAATAAACTTACCTGGTTGCGTACGTCCTGTTTCTGGACCAACCATATGTACAATTCCTTGCTTATCCGAACCATGTGACGCATTGTCAATACCAAACTCAATGACATTTTCAGCAAGTTTATCAATTTGTGCCTTAGAAATAGCATCTCTAATATCAAAGATATTCACAGTTGGAACATTATGGTCAAAGGTCCCAAAAGTCAGATCTGGACGCCTTACTTTACGTCCAGCATCACGAAGACCTTGAAAAGCTTGAGGACTAGTCACTTCATGAATATAATGTTGGTCCACGTACATAAGTTGGGGTTGCCCCTCATCACCCGTAATTACGTGGCGGTCCCAAAGTTTATCGAAAATTGATTTTCCGCTCATAAAATACTCCAATTATAATCTAAGGATTGGTTAATCCGAAAGCTTCGTTAGGATAAGGTATAAAAGAACGACATCTATAACAATCCCTGAAAGCCAGCAGAACTTAAAGTACCATTTGTTAATTTTATGTCTAAATAGTCTCCCACCTAGAAAGGCACCAATACCACCAAAGATAATAGTCTGCAATAATAATGACTTCTCAGAAATCCGTCTCTTATGTTGAATAGCCTTATGTTTATCAAGTCCATAAACGGATAAGATGACTAGATTCCACACCAACAAAACACTTAGTAACACTAATTTCAGTGTCATGATTTTAGAGATTGCTAATAATAGCTGCTGTCATTTCAGCAGTCGAAGCCTGACCACCCAAATCACGTGTCAAGATTCCTTGATTCAAGGTCTTATCAACAGCATTTTCAATCAATTCTGCCCCTTCAGTTTCATTAAAACTTTCACGTAACATCATAGCTACTGACAAAATCATTGAAATTGGATTGGCAATACCTTGACCAGCGATATCTGGTGCTGAACCATGAATCGGTTCATAAAGACTTGGACCGTTTTCAGAATGACTAGCAGACGGCATAACACCTAGGGTACCTGGAAGAACACTTGACTCATCAGATAAGATATCACCAAAGAGGTTTTCAGTCACAACAACATCAAAGCGAGCTGGGTTGGTAATCATAATCATTGCTGCACTATCAACGAGCTGGTGTTCAAGAGTTACATCTGGAAACTCCAAAGAAACTTCATCAGCAACCTTACGCCACAATTTAGAGGTCGCCAAAACATTTTGTTTATCAATGCTAGTAACCTTTTTGCCACGACCTTGGGCAATCTTGAAGGCACGACGCATGATGCGACGAATCTCATCAGCTGAATAATCATTTATATCACGAGCCTTATCTTCCTCTAAAATGTGCTCACCAAAGTAAATACCACCTGTAAGCTCACGAACAACGACAAAATCTACGCCTTCAATACGCTCCGGTTTAAGAGGTGACAAGTGTTTCAAAGCATCAAAGATACGAACAGGACGGATATTAGCAAAGAGATTCAACTCCTTACGAATGGCCAAAAGCCCTTGTTCGGGACGAACTGGTGCATTATCATATTTAGGTCCGCCAATAGCAGCCAAAAGGATAGCATCTGCCGATTTAGCAGCTTCTAGAGTAGCTTTAGGAAGTGGATGACCCTCAGCATCAATACCAGCACCACCAAAAGGTTTAGCATCAACATCATAATCAAATTCAATTTTTGAAGCTACTTTATCCAGAACTCCAAGACCTGCTGCCATGATTTCAGGTCCAATACCATCACCAGAAAGTGTTACAATTTTTTTTGTCATGTTTAACACCTCTTAAGTTTGTGGAAGGTCACGGTAAGAAACTTTTCGTGCCATCTCACCAGCATTTTCTTTTTGAACCAGCGTATTCGCATTAATATATGCAATTGCTGAAGCTTTCAAGACGTCAAAATCCAAACCTGAAGCGTTGAAGATTGTATCTGTGTCCACATTTTCTACAGATACAAGTACACGTGCTTGGGCATCAATACCATCAGTTATGGCATCGATATTATAAGAAATCAAGCGGACTGTTTGATTGAAGAACTTATCGATAGCATTGAAGATAGCTTCAACTGATCCTTGGCCATTTGCCAAAAATTCTACAGCTTCCCCGTCTTCATTTACCAAGCTAACTGCAGCAGTAATTGTTTCATCAGGATTAGTTGTCAAGCGAAGATCTTGGAAATGGAAGCCTTCTGGATTTTCAACATTAGTCCCAGCAACAAGTGCACGAATATCAGCATCAGTAATTTCATGTTTTTTATCAGCCAAGCGCTTGAATTTAGCAAAGAGTGGTTTGATATCTTCTTCAACAAAGTCAAGCTCAAGTTCTTTCAATTTTTCAATAAAGGCATGGCGACCTGACAATTTACCAAGTGGAAGTGAGCTTTTCTTAACCCCAACCAACTCGGGTGTAATGATTTCATAAGTAAGAGGATTTTTAAGGAAACCATCTTGGTGGATACCAGATTCATGAGAAAAGGCATTCCCACCAACAACAGCTTTATTCTTAGGAATAGCGATACCTGAATATCGAGATACAAGTTCAGCAGTGTTGACTGTCTCATTAAGCACAATATCACTTGTTGCTTGATAGTAGTCTTCACGGATATTAAGTGCCACTGCCACTTCTTCAAGCGCTGCATTTCCGGCACGTTCACCGATACCATTCACAGTTCCTTCAACACGGCCAGCACCATTTTTAATAGCTGCAAGTGTGTTAGCTACAGCCATACCAAGGTCATTGTGACAGTGAGGACTAAAGATAATTTCACGATCTGATTTAACATTTTCAATGAGATATTTGAAAATATGACCGAACTCTTCAGGAGTTGTAAAACCCACTGTATCCGGAATATTAATATAAGTCGCACCGGCATCAACTGCTGTTTGAACAACTTCCAAGAGATAATCGAGCTCTGTACGAGTAGCATCTTCAGGTGAAAACTCAACAACATCAAAACGTTCACGCGCATAAGTCACATGTTCTTTGATAATCTCAAGAATTTCTTCTTTTGATTTCTTCAACTTAAATTCACGATGAATAGGACTTGTTGCAATAAAGACATGACATTGTGGGAATTTTGCATCCTTAATAGCTTCATAACAAGCATCAATATCAGACTTTACAGAACGAGCCAAACCAGAAACTGCTGTAGTAGTCATAGCAGCTGAAATTTGTTTTACAGCCTCAAATGAATCTGGACTAGCTGCAGGGAAACCAGCTTCGATTGAAGAAATTCCCCATTTTTCAAGTTGCTTTGCAATAGCAACTTTTTCTTTGATTGAGAAGTTAACACCTGGTGTTTGTTCCCCATCTCGAAGGCTTGTATCAAGAAACTCCACTTTACGCATAGACAATCCTCTTTCTAAAAGTAAAAACAATAGTAGTAAAAAAACATCTCACTCGGAAACCCAAGCGAGATGTTTTGAACTCCCGCTTGGTAAACCAAACAGGACTAATGCTTTTGCACTAGCCCTCATTACGCAATAGCAAGATAGTTGTAGTTGCGAATGTCATCTGATTTATTTCCTTTCGATGTATCTTGTTTTATATGATACATCTTTCAATTTCGAAAGTCAAGGAAAAAATACTGAATTGACTGACTTTTCTGACCGTTTTTTATATTTTTTTTCAGAAAAACAAAAAAGCTGACCAAAGTCAACTTTTCTAATTGTTCTTAATATCTACTTTTCTTAGCTTATTTTCCGAGGTAATATTCAGAAACAACGTTCAATTTTTCGTCAAATTCAAATACCAATGGTGGGAAGTTTGGAATTTCAACATCCATGATTTCGTCATCTGACAATTTTTTGATGTGTTTTACAAGGGCACGGATTGAGTTACCATGTGCACCTACGAATACGTTTTTACCATCTTTAAGAGCTGGAGCAATTTTATCTTCCCAGAATGGAAGGGCACGTTCCAAAGTTACTTTCAAGTTTTCAGCATCTGGAATTACTGAATCGTCAAGTGAAGCGTAACGACGGTCTTTGTGTGCTGAGTACTCATCATCACGGTCCATTTTTGGAGGCAATACATCGTATGAACGACGCCAGATGTGAACTTGCTCATCACCAAATTGTTCAGCAGCTTCTGCTTTATTTTTACCAGTCAAACCACCGTAGTGACGTTCGTTCAAGCGCCATGATTTTTCAACTGGAACCCAAAGTTGGTCAGAGGCTTCAAGCGCAAGGTTAGTTGTTTTGATCGCACGTTTCAATACTGAAGTGTAAGCTTTGTCAAATTCAATACCAGCTTCTTTAATCAATTTACCAGCGTCAATAGCTTGTTGAGTACCTTTTTCAGAAAGATCTACGTCAGCCCAACCTGTGAAAAGATTAGCTTTGTTCCATTCAGACTCACCGTGGCGAGCGAAAACCAATTTTACCATTAGTTATGTCTCCTTTTTATTTCGGGTTAAACCCATTTACTCTATATATTCTACCCAAAAAACATTGAAAAAGCTAGCAAAATATCAAAATTCTGTAAAATTCTACTGTTCCTTTCCTTTGCAAATTAAAACTAATCAGATTTTTAAGTCAGAAGCTTATACCTATCCATTATTTCCTTGTTTTAAGCCTTCTTTCATGCTAAAATGAAATGAAAATAGTAACATTTTACTTTGTGATACTTAAGGAGGATCTTATGGTTTCCACTGCTACAAAAGTTGGTAACTTTACGTTTGATAACTGTCTTATGAATGCTGCTGGTGTTTACTGCATGACCAAAGAAGAGCTGGCAGAGGTTGAAGCTTCAGCTGCTGGTTCATTCGTCACAAAAACAGGGACACTTGAGGCCCGTCCTGGTAATCCAGAACCTCGTTATGTCAATGTACCCCTTGGTTCAATCAACTCAATGGGTTTGCCAAATAACGGTTTTGAATATTATCTTGACTATGTCATTGAATTGCAAAATCAACCCAATACAAAAAACCATTTCCTCTCACTAGTGGGACTCTCACAAGAAGAAACACACACTATTCTTAAAAAAGTTCAAAAAAGTGACTATGAGGGACTCGTTGAACTCAACCTCTCATGTCCTAACGTTCCAGGCAAACCTCAAATTGCTTACGATTTTGAAACCACAACCGATATCCTTACTGAAGTCTTCTCTTACTTTACGAAACCTCTTGGCGTGAAATTACCACCATACTTTGATATTGTTCACTTTGATCAAGCAGCTGCTGTTTTCAACCAATTCCCTCTTGTCTTCGTTAACTGTGTGAACTCTATTGGTAATGGACTTTACATTGAAGATGAATCTGTTGTCATCAAACCAAAAAATGGCTTCGGTGGTATTGGTGGTGATTATATTAAACCTACTGCTTTGGCAAACGTCCATGCCTTCTACCAACGTTTGAAACCTGAGATCCAAATTATTGGTACTGGTGGTGTAAAATCTGGTCGTGAACGAGACTATCATCGTCTCGTTCATCCCAGACTTCAAAAGTATCCTTCCCCTCTTTTTGGGCTTGAATACGCTTTTGACGAGCTTCTTCGATCTGTTTTTCACTTGGCTTCATCAGTTTACTAATTGTAACAATAGCTGATAACTTAATAACAGTAAAAACCAAAAGAAAGATCAATACCACTGTTATAGTTTTCATAATTTTCCTTATATTTTTTGTATAAATCAATCCCCCTAAAAGCTTAGGGGGATTAACATTATTTGACTGCGTCTTTAAGAGCTTTACCAGCTTTAAATGCAGGAACTTTAGATGCTGCGATTGAGATAGTTTCACCAGTTTGTGGGTTACGACCTTGACGAGCAGCACGTTCACGTACTTCAAAGTTACCGAAACCAATCAATTGTACTTTTTCACCTGCAGCAAGGAATTCTTCGATAGAAGCAAAAACCGCATCTACAGCTGCTGCTGAATCTTTTTTTGTAAGCTCAGTTGCTTCTGCAACTTTAGCGATCAAATCTTGTTTGTTAGCCATTGTAACAATCCTCCAATTTATTCATAAGCGAATGATATTTCTAGCGCTTTAACAAGTATTATCTTATCCTAAAAGCCTTATGAGGTCAAGTAATAAATGCTAATTTCATCGCTTTTTTGTAAAAAGTAAAGCGTTTTTAATTTATTGTCTTATAGATGTCAAATTCGATACGATCATTAACTAAATCGAAACTCTGAGCACGTGCTGTTATTCCCTTATCATTCTTCATAGACTGAATATTTAGGATAACCTTACCCTTCTT
>PPYF01547253.1_pt1 | contig 11375 bp, 7 predicted proteins | sample 1559871 | NCBI WGS metagenome assembly PPYF01 (sample SAMN08240021, study PRJNA423297) | Human gut metagenome, whole genome shotgun sequencing project. | reverse complement strand
TATTCCTCTTTGAAGGACGTCTCATTTCTCTTTTTGGCGCTATCTCCGGTATTGCCCTGGGCTTAATCCTATGTTTTATCCAACAGAAATTTGGTATAATTTCATTGGGAGGCGGTGGTGGTACTTTTGTTGTAGACGCCTATCCTGTCAGCGTTCATGCTTGGGATGTGGTACTTATTTTTATCACCGTTTTGGCAGTCGGATTCCTTTCTGTGTGGTATCCTGTACGTTATTTAAGTAAGAGGCTTTTATAAATCAATATTTGGGTCTTTCAAAAGTCCCGATGCTTTCTGATTGCTAAAAGCATCACTTTAAGTGACCATACAGGAAATGTTGAGAACATACCCTTCACTCTTCACCTTTTCTTCGAAATCCTTTATTCATCAGCGATAGCGGGTGAAGGGGCACTCCTTCACCTCGTATTTAATTAGAAAAATGAATTGTACCGGATGCAAATGCATGAATGATGATTGAGTCATTCTTTTATGTAATTTAGTAATAGCTTACATGTAGTCTATTACTGGATAAGTTGCTTTTGCTCCTATGCAAACTTCTTTTGGTCTAGGAGTAAAGTTGTTTTTCAATGGATGCAAACTATAAATGCAAGTTTTGTTTTTATAAATGAAACTTGCGTTTATAAAAACAAAGCTTGCATTTATATGATCAGAATTTGCGTTTATAGTTTCCGTACTATCGGAAATAACTTTACTATTAGACGAAAGTAACTTTACTCCTAATGAAACAGAACTTATCTATTAATAGATTGGAGATGAAGTAGTGGGTTACAATGACTAGTCAACTAAATTGAAAAAGAACCACTAGAGTAAGGACGATACAGCATTCAGAGAGAAAAATTCGGTGAAAAGAAGAGCCTTCACCCGCTACCATCGATGAATAAAGGGTTTCGACGAAAAGGTGAAAGGTGAACCCCATGTTTGAAAACTTATTGCGTGAGGCGTAAAAGAATCTGTCTCTGATGGCACGTCCTACCAAGTTACTTTTTAATCTTTCGTAATTGATAACTTTTAATTCGTTTTTGTGGTTTTTTATTTTTATAATTGCTAATATACTACTATATTTGGCACAATTTTGTTAATTAGAAATAATCTGTAAAACACTTCCGTGAAACCTGAAAGTAATGACATAGACAGAATTATAAACAGTGATGAAGCGGCTTTTTGCCGTTTTATGGAACGTTATTCTTCACGTCTATATCATTATGTTTTTGCTTTGATTGGTCAAAAGGAACCGGCTGAAGAGGTTGTAAGTGATGTTTTCTATGAGGTTTGGAAAAACAGAAAAACCTTGGGTGGTATAGAAAATATGAATGCCTGGATACAGACGATTACTTATCGGAAAGCTATTTCTTATTTGAGGAAGGAAACGGGAAAAACTGAATTATCGCTTGACGGTATAGGGGATTTTATATTTGCTCCTATCCAGTCACCTGACGAGGCGATGATTAGTAAAGAGGAGATGGAGAAAATAAACAATGCTATCCAACAGCTACCACCTAAATGTAAACATGTCTTTTTCTTGGCGAAGATAGAAGGGTTACCTTATAAAGAGATTGCAGACATATTAAATATATCTGTGAAGACTATCAATAATCATATTGCTTTTGCTTTAGAAGAAATTGCTAAAAATTTGAATCTGGTTTTGCGTAAGAAATGATAGAAGGTATACTGTTAATTGTCTGTATTTTAATGGCTTAATTGTTTAAAAGAGCTTCTTGCTATTTTTACTTTTCGAGAAAAATAAAAAAAGTTCATTTTTAACTAGGAGATTTTTTTTAATGTTGCGTCTTTATTTATAAAACAACATTAAAGAAGATTATGGACTTAAAAGGATACCATTGCCTTGCTGATTTATTTGGTAAACTGAATTCTCAAGAAAAGCTTGAGGATGATTTTACTACTATACCTGAAGGCGGGAAACTGAAATTCTTTTGGGAAAAATGCGGGCATGAAAAGATTGATGCTTCTTCTATAATAGAGCGAACCAAACAAAAGATCCGGAGAGATGTAATGAGGCGTCGAAGAAATTATTTCTTAGTAGCTTCTGCTTCTGTCGCAGCTTCTATTTTAATTTGTATTTCAACCATCCACTTCTTAACTCATAGTGAAAACACTAATTTAGATTTTCAGGCTATTGCCGAACAGATGGACAGCCAGTCTGTTGAAGAAGTGACTCTTATCACTGCTAAAGAACAGCTCAATTTGGATGAGGATGCTTTTGTTACCTATTCAAAAGAAGGAAAGGTTACTGTTAATTCTAAAGTAATAAGAGAAAAAGAGGAAAAGAAAGTAAAGGCCGAACCGGAATATAACCAGTTACTTGTTCCTGCAGGGAAAAGAGTGCGGGTTGAACTGTCTGACGGAACCCGATTGGTTGTCAACTCTCAATCAAAGGTGATTTATCCTTGTCGTTTTAATGGAGATATTCGTAAAATATATGCCCAGGGAGAGGTGTTTCTGGAAGTTGCTCATGATAAGCAACACCCTTTCATTGTAGAATCTGAAGATTTCAAATTACGGGTATTAGGTACGAAGTTTAATATTTCAAACTACAAGGGGAGGGCAACTAATATTGTATTGGTGGAAGGTTCTGTTGAGGTGACCGATAGGAATGAGAGAAAAGCGCAACTGGTACCTAGTGATTTGCTGAATATAGCCAATGGCGCAATTGCCTATCAGAAGCAAGTGGACGTAGCCGAATATATTAGCTGGGTGGATGGTGTCATGTTGTTAAATGGTAATGATTTATCTCATATCATTCAGAAGTTGAGTATTTATTATGGCATTCCTATTCAATGCGATCCGATGGTAGGTAAAGAAAAGGTTTATGGAAAACTGGATTTGAAAGATGATATTGATGAGGTGATTGAATGTATCCGGCAGACAATCCCTATTGAAGTAGAAAAAAGTGATACTAGTATATACTTGAGTAAATAATGACAATTTAATTAATCTTATAAAACCAATATAGCCTATGAGAAACAGATAATACTATTCATGATACACAAAAAAATCGGATAAATATTGGCGTATTTACCCGATATTAATTCCTTCGTTAAATCAATAAATCCAAAATTGTTAACCTAAAAAGAAATTTTTATGGTAAAGAAAAGTATTTTTTTACACTTAAAGAAAAGACTTAAGCTTTTTTGCATTATAAACGTCTTTTTTATGATTCCATTTTCTTCATTCGGTGCTAATTCTATTAGTTGGAATTCCGAAGAAGATCTATTCTCAGTACAGTATGAGAATGCTACAGTTAAAGATATCTTAGATTATATCGAGAAACATAGTAAGTACATATTTATTTATTCAGAGAATGTGAAAAAGAATCTGAATAACAAAGTCTCCATTTCAGTTTCCAATAAGAAAATAGATGCTGTATTAAATGAGCTGTTCTCAAAAACGGGGTTGAATTATAAAATGTCGGGAAGACAGATTACGATTTCAGTGCCGGAACAGGCTCCTGCGATAAAGCAAGTTCGAGGTTTTAAGATTGTGGGTAACGTTACCGATGAGAAGGGTGAACCTTTGATTGGTGTTTCAATCTTTATGAAAAAAGACTCTACGGTGAATGCGATAACAGATATGAATGGTGCATATAGCATTGCTGTGCCGGATAAATATGCTGAACTTTCCTTCCGCTATATCGGCTTTGTCCCGAAAGATGAAAAGGTCAATAATCGTAGAGTACTGAATGTGATAATGGTAGAAGATGTTGGTCAGTTAGATGAAGTTGTTGTTGTGGCTTATGGCGCACAAAAGAAAGAGTCTGTAGTGGGTTCTATCACAACTGTTGAACCGGCAAAATTGAATGTTTCTACTTCCCGTTCATTGAGTAACAATTTGGCTGGCACAGTGACAGGTGTGATTGGTGTGCAGCGTTCCGGAGAACCGGGATACGATAACTCTTCGTTTTGGATCCGTGGTATCAGTACCTTTCAGGATGTGGGTAAAGACCCATTGGTGCTGGTAGATGGTATTGAACGTAGCCTGAATAATATTGATGTAGAAGAAATCGAGTCGTTCTCCGTATTGAAAGATGCGGCTGCCAGTGCAGTGTATGGTGTACGTGGTGCGAATGGTGTGATTTTGATTAATACCAAGCGCGGACATGTGGGTAAGCCTCGGGTAGTGGTGAAATCGGAATTTGCGTTCACGCAACCGATAAAACTTCCCAGCTATATCGGGGCTGCCGATTATATGCAGTTGCTGGATGATGTATTGGATGATACCGGACAGTCTCCGATGTATGCCGACCGGATTGCCAAAACACGTGCGGGATATGACCCCGATTTGTATCCTGATGTAAACTGGATTGATGCTATTTCTAGAGACCATGCTGCCAACCAACGTATTACAGTAGATGTATCCGGTGGTTCGGAAAATTTGCGTTATTCGTTTGTGGCTGCGGTTTACAACGAACGTGGCATTCTTACACGCGACAAGAGCCTGGATTGGGATCCTACTATCAAATTGCAACGTTACAATGTACGTTCCAATGTTGACTTGAAACTCTCTCCCACCACTCAAGTTCGTTTTAATATCGGGGGATATCTTCAGGATCGTAACTCTTCACCTGAAAGTACGGACCAAATTTTCAGCCGTGCGTTCCGTTTCACTCCCTTCATGTTTCCCATCCGCTATTCATCCGGTGAGATTCCTGCTTGGCAGGAAGAGGGTAATCCTTGGGCAATGGCTACTCAGAGCGGTTTCGCCCGTTCCACTGCCAGTAAGATTGAGACGCTGTTTTCTCTGGAGCAAGACCTGAAATTTTTGACTCCCGGTTTGAAAATAAAAGGAACTTTCTCATTTGACCGTTATTCTACCGGCAAAGTGACACGTTCCAAGAAAATAGAATATTGGAATGCCGCTAGCGGCAGAAACGAAGAGGGCGAATTGATTCTGGCCCAAAAACAACAAGGTGGTAACTTCTTGGGTACTTCCAAATCGGCAGAATATGGTGACAAGAGTATCTATATGGAAGCCAGCCTGAATTATGACCGTACCTTTGCTGACAAACATGCCGTATCTGCCATGCTACTCTTCAACCGTCGCCATTACGATAAGGGGGAATCGCTGCCTTACCGTAATCAGGGATTGGCCGGACGTGCTTCATATACCTACAGTGGAAAGTATGTAGCCGAATTCAATTTTGGGTACAACGGTACTGAAAACTTCGCCAAAGGAAAACGCTATGGTTTCTTTCCGTCGGCTGCTGTTGGCTGGATTGTTTCGGAAGAACCTTTCATGCAGCCTTTTCGCAACACGATTTCTAAATTGAAGTTGCGTGCTTCCTACGGACAGGTAGGTAATGCTAATCTGAAAGGACGTCGTTTCGCCTATATATCCACTATCCTTGATCAATGGAATGATGTGCCTGACTTATACCGTTGGGGGTTGGACGGAGATTATGGACGTAATAACATGGTAGAGGGCGACTTCGGTATTCCTGACTTGACTTGGGAAATTGTAAACAAAGCCAACGTTGGCTTGGAACTGGGTCTGTTCAATGGTATGGTAGACCTTCAGGTAGATTTTTTCGACGAACGCCGTAACAACATCCTTGTAGAGTTGAACTCTATTCCTGCTACCTCCGGTTTCTATAGGAACCCATGGGGCAACCGTGGTAAAGTGAAGAATCAGGGAGCGGAAGTAACGTTGAATGTCAACAAGCAAATCGGCAAAGATTTCTTTATCGGTCTGATGGGTAGCTTCACTTATGCCCATAATGAAATCATCGACAAAGATGAACCTTTGGGAACCATTGGAACAACTCGTGCTGAAACCGGTCATCCGGTAGGGCAGATTTTCGGCTATGTCCACGACCGTTTGTTTACAGAAGATGATTTTAAAGATGTGGAGAACGGAGTTTTGAAAGATGGTGTTCCGAAACAAACTTTTACAGCAAAAGTTCGCCCGGGTGATATCAAGTATGTGGATCTGGACAAGAACGGATTTATCGATACTTATGACCAAATGGCTATCGGAGGTACCGAGAATCCGGAGATAGTTTACGGATTCGGAGTGAATTTACGCTGGAAAGAGCTTGACTTTGGAGCAATGTTTCAGGGTATTGGACGTACTTGGCGTATCCTTTCTTCAAATATTATGCCGGCATCCAATAAAGGCTCCATGTATAATATCTTTGATAACTATCAAGACCGTTGGACGGTGGATAACCAAAGCCAGGATGTATTCTATCCGCGTGCCGATTACGGACCGAATGCCAATAATAGCCAGAAGTCTACCTGGTGGTTGCGCAATATGAGTTTCCTGCGTCTGAAAAATTTAGAATTAGGATACTCCTGTCCGAAGAAATGGTTGCAGGGGTTTGTGATTTCCAATGCCCGTGTTTTCGTGCGTGGAACGAACCTGCTAACCTTCTCCAAGTTCAATCTGTGGGATCCGGAGCTGGCAACCGGTGACGGTGCTAAATATCCGGCTATGAAATCAGTATCAGTAGGTTTTGACATTACTTTCTAAAATAAATATGATATGAAAAACAGAATTATTACATATATATTATTGGGCGTTTTGGGTGTATTGCCTTTAACTTCATGCTCTGATTATCTGGACAAAATGCCGGATGACCAGCTGACATTGGAGAATGTATTTTCCAACAGGGGCAATCTGGAACGTTGGCTTTCCTATCTCTATTCTGTAATGCCGGAGTTTTATATTTATGACGGTCCGGACGCCATTGGTGACGAACTTGCACCTTCTGTAGGGTGGGAGTCACAGGGATTTAAGGCGATTCAGTATCAGAATGGAAACTGGACGCCTATCAGTCCGGGAGTAGTGACTTATTGGGATAAGTATCCAAAGGCAATTCGTCAAGCATACACTTTGATTAAATATGCGCATCCTTTGTCCGATGTATCTGAAAAGGAGATTAATTATATGAAAGCGGAGTGTCGTTTTTTCATTGCTTACTACCACGCTATGATGGCGATGACGTACGGAGCAGTTCCTATTATTCGGGAAGCGGCTGTAGAACTATCGGGGGAATCTTTATTACTGAAACAAGAACCTTTTGATGTTGTTGTAGACTGGGCGGCTAACGAGTTGTTGGAAGCTTCCCGACAGTTACCCGCTTCTTATGACGAAGCCAATAAATACGGTCGTATCACTTCACTGATTTGTCTTGCTATGCGTGCCCGTTTGCTGACGTTTGCTGCCAGTGATTTGGTGAATCCTAGTCCTGGGAAAGATATGGATCCTGAAATGCAGGCTATGACTAATGTAGATGGAGTGAAAATCTTTAATTCCACTTTCAATGAAAATCATTGGAAACGGGCAAAAGACGCCAATAAACTGCTGATTGAAGAAGCCGAGAAAGCGGGACACGCTTTATATAAGGAATATTTGTCTGATGGAGTAACTATTGATCCGTTCCTTTCTTATCAGAACATGATGATGCTTCGTTATAAGGAAGGCAATACGGAAATTATTTTCCCGCGTACTAAGGATAATGCAGGTTGGTTTGACGACCAAGCTCTTCCTCGTGGTGCTGGTGGGTCTGGTTCGCTAGGTGTTACTCAGTTGCTGGTGGACGATTTCTTTATGAAAGACGGTAAAATGCCTATCTTAGGATACAACAATAGTGGTGAAACACAAACAGCCATTGTTGATTTGGAGTCCGGATATAGTGAAACAGGTTATTCTACAGAAGATGATGTGCGTGCTACTAATTGGCATTATGCCGTAGCCGGTTCCAAAGCTAGTGGAGACCGTCATGTCGTTGCTCCAAAGAATACGTTGGGCAGCCGTCGCACGATAACCCGTCAGCCGGTTACCTGATTCGGAAGCATGTTGATCCTACTTTCGTTCATTCAACGAATACCGGTAGCTATAAGTCGCGTCAAGGTATTCTTTATCGCCTTGCTGAAGCCTATCTGAGCTATGCAGAATCAGCACTCGAGTATAGTATTGCTAAAGGTACTTATGATGCCGACAAGACAGATATTGTGAAATACATTGATAAAATTCGTGAAAGAGCCGGCATTCCGCAATATGCAGCAGGAGAAAAAAAGCTCGGAATTCCTACCGACCCGGAAGAGATGCGTAAACTGATTCGTCGTGAGAGAAGAGTTGAGATGAACTGCGAAGGTGGTTTGCGCTGGTTCGACCTGCGTCGCTGGAAAGAGGCGGAGAATGTGCTGAATGGTAACTTCTATGGTATGAACATGCTGGCTGAAAAGGGGAATAGAGATGAGTTTTATAAACGTGTGCGTTATCAAACTCGTAAGTTCAAAAGTTATTGGTGGCCGATACCTCAGGATGAGATAGACAAGAATCCGAACTTGAAACAGATGCCGGGTTGGATGAATTGATTAACACTATAAAATCAATAAGAAATATGAGAAACAAACTATTTTATGCATATCTGCCATTGGTAGTACTGTTTATCCTTGGCGGATGTAAAGATGATAAAGAAGCTGATTTGACATGGCTCACCAACCCCGGTGAGAAGATGGAACTGACTGTTTCGGCTACCGATATAGAATTAGATAGGGACAGACCGAATGAAGTGGCGGTGAGTTTTGAGTGGACACCGGCTCGTGAGATGCCCGAAGACTATGCTATCTCTTATGTGACTAAAATAGATATTGAAGGACACGAGTTTGAAAGCTGTGTACGTGTTGATGAGGACTATGGAGTATTTAATAAGAGTTATACCACTGAAGAGCTGCAAATGTTGCTGGTGGATAAGTGGGGACAGAACTACTCCAAAGTGGTGCCCGTGCAGTTTCGTGTCATTGCAAAATGGGAGGGTGGTCCCCGTTATGCTATGCCCGAAGTGCGTACTGTTACTGTAAATGTGCGTCCTTACCGTCCATTGGTATGGGAAGCCAATCGCATTGTTCTTTCCGGAACTTCTACCGACAATGATAAGCTGGTAATGAGCAAAACCATGGAGAATGAGTTCCAATATGCGTTTGTACAAGATTTAGTGCAGGGTGAGATGGGGATTGCTTTGGAAACAGAACAGGGTGAATCTTATATCCAACTGGCAGAAGGCGTTAACAACTGGGTAGACGGTGAAGAGGTAGATGTTGTATTGGGAGATGAGCCTGCGATGCTGAATTTGCCTAAAGACGGAGAATATCGTGTAATATTGAACACGGAAACCCGGAAACTGAAAATTTACTCACCGGATAAGAAGCTGGAACCATATAAGGCGCATTTTAAGGATAAACTTAATGGATGGCATGATGTAGATGTTACCAACCTTTGGGCATATGGCGACATTACCAAGTGGGGGAATGATCTGAAGGGCGGCGGCTTCAAGCCGAGTTTGGTCGATCCGCAACTGCTTGTCGGCAAGATTTCATGGACTTCCGCTTGGGGAGGCGGTTCGGATAAGAAAGAAAACGGTAAGTTTGTTCTTGATGTTCCGCATTTCGAAGGCGGTTATCCCGGTGGTCCCCATTTCTCATGGTGTCTTGTTCCTGTAATTCCTGACGATATACTTGCGCTGGACAAGAGTGATAGCCGATGGAAATACAAGCAAGAGTTGAAACTGAACACCTGGACACCTATCCATGCGGAAAGCGAAGCTCGTGAACAGTATCGTGAAGCTATGTTCACATGGTACATGAGACCGTTGCTCACCATCGTCGACTTAAGAAATATGCGGATATACATGAGCGAATATTAAAGTCATTTACTGAAGAGGGTGTGCCTGCCCTGTTTTTAGGGCGGCATATCCTTCTTTTTAAAGAATAATTATATGAGAATGAACTGGAAACGAATAATGATGCCTTTGGGAGTGTTGCTCTTCGGGGCTATGGTAGCAATTGCCTGCTCGGATAGTGAAAGTGAAACGGGAAATACCGGTGATGGGGATTTGCCTGCCGAGAATGTAACGGTGCGGATTAACCCTAATAAGACACGTGTTCTTCGGAATCCTCTGAATGGCTGGGTACTGTATCTGGCGCGTGAGAAAAACGAGACATTTTGGGAAGAAAGAGGCTATGACCACATGTATGTACCCGATCTGGCAAAATACGTAAAAGTCTCCGATTACGCTTCTTCCTGCTACTTGCGTACGAATTGGAAGACATTGGAGCCCCAAAAGGGAAAATATGCTTGGGATGACCCTAGCTCCGATATCTCACGTATCATTAAAAGTGTACATGATAGAGGATTACGTATCGCCTTGCGTGTACTGGTGGATGGGCGCGACCAAAAACAGAATACTCCTGAGTTCGTATTCGATGAAGGCTGTAAATGGTATAATACAGCAAACAATAAGTGTCCTTATCCTGATGACCAAGTGTTCCAAAAGCACTATGGAGAGTTTATCGAGGCTTTTGCCCGCCAATACAATGACCCCGATAAGGTAGATTTTATTGACGGTTACGGATTGGGTAAATGGGGAGAGTCGCACGCTATGATTTATGCTAACGATGGAAATAAGTTTCAGGTAATGGAGTGGATTACAGCGTTGTATGCACGTCATTTCACGAAAGTGCCTCTGGTGATCAACTATCACCGTATGTTGGGCGATACTTATCAGGATTCTTGGCAGGAAACAGTGCCGCCTGATGCGGAGCCGTTGCTGAACATAGCCCTCAATAACGGATACATCCTGCGTCACGACGCTTTTGGTATGAGTGGCTATTATAAAGATTGGGAGAAAAATATTGCCTTGAAATACAGATATAAGCTTCCTATCATTATGGAAGGTGGATGGGTGACCGACACGCACCGTTATTGGTATTTCGATGATGCTTATCGTTATCGGGAAGGTCATCCCGAAGATGTCCGCAAGGGAGAGTTTGAAGATTCCATGCTGGCATGTGTCAATACGATGGACTTCCGTTTGGGTGAAACGGAATCATGGTTTGAAAAAACGTTCTCTTATGTACAGCGTTTTATAGCGGAAGGCGGTTACCGTCTCTATCCGGACATGGTTTCTTTGCCTGTTTCGGCAAATGGTGGTCAGGATGTTACTGTTGTTCACCGCTGGCGCAATATGGGTTGGGGATATTGTCCTACTAATATCAGAACTTGGAATCAGAAATATAAAGTGGCTTTTGCATTGCTGAATGATAATAATGAAGTGAAAAAGATATTTGTGGACGAGCAAACCGACCTGTCGACTTGGCTGAAGGAAGCCCCGACTACTTATACCACCAAGTTGAATCTGAAAGGCGTTTCTGTTGGTGCCTATTCATGGGCGGTAGGTTTGGTGGACGTTACCAAAGACAATGAAATCGGACTCGAAATGGCCGTGAACAAGGATGCCAACCTACTGGATTCCGGTTGGTTGAAATTACAGACACTTACGGTAAAATAAGTAAATACGTATAATGAGTTGTATGATTAAAGGTAAAATGAGATCAGGAC
>PPYF01612530.1_pt1 | contig 11377 bp, 5 predicted proteins | sample 1559871 | NCBI WGS metagenome assembly PPYF01 (sample SAMN08240021, study PRJNA423297) | Human gut metagenome, whole genome shotgun sequencing project. | reverse complement strand
CGGGGTGGAGCAGCCTGGTAGCTCGTCGGGCTCATAACCCGAAGGTCGTCGGTTCAAATCCGGCCCCCGCAACCAATTATTGAACACCCTAACGGGTGTTTTTTTGTTTCTGGTCTCCCATAAAAAAGCGCCATTCAGCGCCTTTTTATCATCCCCTTCTCGCCAGCGTCGCCCCATCGGCAAAATACGCTTTAATCCCCGCAAGAATAGACTCCGCAACTTCCTGCTGGAAAGTCGCCGTTTTCAGTTTACGCTCTTCCTCAACGTTACTGATAAACGCCGTTTCGACCAGAATGGAGGGAATATCTGGTGCCTTTAGTACGGCAAACCCGGCCTGTTCAACTTGATTTTTATGCAGCTTGTTGATTTTACCGAGCTTATTCAGTACCGCTTTACCAAACTTCAGGCTGTCGGCAATGGTCAGCGACTGTACCATATCGAACATGGTGTGGTCGACATAGCGGTCACCGCTTTTGCTCACGCCACCAATCAAGTCCGAGGCGTTCTGGGTTTGTGCCAGATATTTTGCCGCAGTACTGGTTGCACCTTTGGTTGAGAGCGCAAACACAGAGGAACCGCTCGGCTGACGACTGGTAAAGGCGTCGGCATGGATAGAGACAAACAGGTCAGCACGCTGTTTCTGGGCTTTTGCTACGCGCACTTGCAATGGAATGAAGATGTCTTCATTGCGCGTCATGTACACCTTCATATTGCCCTCTTTCTCGATCAGAGAGCGCAAACGGCGAGCTATTTGCAATACCACATCTTTTTCGCGCGTTTTGTATTTCCCCACCGCACCGGAGTCTTCGCCACCGTGGCCAGGGTCAAGCATAATGACAATCGGACGATCGCGCCCTGCTTTACCCGGTTGTGGACCACTTTGCGCTGGCGGCACCTGCTTTTCGAGGTCGCCTTTGTTGTAATCCTCCAGCAGCGCCAGCAGCGGGTCCTGCATATCCTGTGCATTGGCCGGATAGAGGTCCATCACCAGACGCTCTTTAAACCCGGCGACCGGCGCAAGGGCAAACAGCTGCGGTTTTACGTTTTGCTTTAATTCAAAAACCATCCGTACGGTTTGCGGGTCAAATTGCCCGACGCGCGCCGACTTGATGAACGGGTCGTCTGCACGAATTTGTGCCGCCATCCCCTTGAGTACCGAGTTCAGGTTTACATCTTCGATATCCACCACCACGCGTTCAGGGTTACTCAACGCGAACTGCTTATATTTCAGCTGACGATTTGATTCCACCGTCACGCGGGTGTAGCTGGACGCAGGCCAGACGCGCACCGCCACGACCTGGCTGACCGCAGCCAGACTGACCTGACTTACGCTCAATAGCCACATGGCACCCGCGCCTTGCAGTAAACGACGACGGCTGATTGCAGTGTTGGATCCTGACATGCCTCTCCCGAGCAAAAGAAATCTAAGCTGTGTAACAAGTAAACGACTAATTTGACCGGAAACTTTAGCGAAAGACGCATAATCTGTCATCTAATAAACGGTAAACATTCTTTTTATATTCACGGCATTACTGATAAAAAAGTCGCTCTCGCATAAAATTTACACTTGCACCCTGCGAAAAAACAGAATAAAAATACACTAATTTCGAATAATCATGCAAAGAGGTGTGCCGTGGTAAAGGAACGTAAAACCGAGTTGGTCGAGGGATTCCGCCATTCGGTTCCCTATATCAATACCCACCGGGGAAAAACGTTTGTCATCATGCTCGGCGGTGAAGCCATTGAGCATGAGAATTTCTCCAGTATCGTTAATGATATCGGGTTGTTGCACAGCCTCGGCATCCGTCTGGTGGTGGTCTATGGCGCACGTCCGCAGATCGACGCAAATCTGGCTGCGCATCACCACGAACCGCTGTATCACAAGAATATACGTGTGACCGACGCCAAAACACTGGAACTGGTGAAGCAGGCTGCGGGAACATTGCAACTGGATATTACTGCTCGCCTGTCGATGAGTCTCAATAACACGCCGCTGCAGGGCGCGCATATCAACGTCGTCAGTGGCAATTTTATTATTGCCCAGCCGCTGGGCGTCGATGACGGCGTGGATTACTGCCATAGCGGGCGTATCCGGCGGATTGATGAAGACGCGATCCATCGTCAACTGGACAGCGGTGCAATAGTGCTAATGGGGCCGGTCGCTGTTTCAGTCACTGGCGAGAGCTTTAACCTGACCTCGGAAGAGATTGCCACTCAACTGGCCATCAAACTGAAAGCTGAAAAGATGATTGGTTTTTGCTCTTCCCAGGGCGTCACTAATGACGACGGTGATATTGTCTCCGAACTTTTCCCTAACGAAGCGCAAGCGCGGGTAGAAGCCCAGGAAGAGAAAGGCGATTACAACTCCGGTACGGTGCGCTTTTTGCGTGGCGCAGTGAAAGCCTGCCGCAGCGGCGTGCGTCGCTGTCATTTAATCAGTTATCAGGAAGATGGCGCGCTGTTGCAAGAGTTGTTCTCACGCGACGGTATCGGTACGCAGATTGTGATGGAAAGCGCCGAGCAGATTCGTCGCGCAACAATCAACGATATTGGCGGTATTCTGGAGTTGATTCGCCCACTGGAGCAGCAAGGTATTCTGGTACGCCGTTCTCGCGAGCAGCTGGAGATGGAAATCGACAAATTCACCATTATTCAGCGCGATAACACGACTATTGCCTGCGCCGCGCTCTATCCGTTCCCGGAAGAGAAGATTGGGGAAATGGCCTGTGTGGCAGTTCACCCGGATTACCGCAGTTCATCAAGGGGTGAAGTTCTGCTGGAACGCATTGCCGCTCAGGCGAAGCAGAGCGGCTTAAGCAAATTGTTTGTGCTGACCACGCGCAGTATTCACTGGTTCCAGGAACGTGGATTTACCCCAGTGGATATTGATTTACTGCCCGAGAGCAAAAAGCAGTTGTACAACTACCAGCGTAAATCCAAAGTGTTGATGGCGGATTTAGGGTAAGCGATGAAAATCGTCGGATGCGACATGCGTAACACTCGTACGTCGCATCCGGCAATTACGTTTATTCCCGTGAACTAAACAACGCCGCCAGACCACTGCGCCGCTCAGTACGAGTGGCGATTGCCGCACTTAATATGCGCTCATCGGCATACAGCGACAGACGGCGACGCGCGCGGGTCACCGCGGTATAAACCAGCTCTCGCGTTACTACCGGCGTGCGTTGGCTCGGCAAAATCAACGCCGCATGGTCGAACTCCGATCCCTGCGATTTATGTACCGTCATCGCCCACGTAGTTTCGTGCTCTGGCAAGCGACTCGGTTGCACAGACTTAATATTGCCGTCCGGCATCGCAAACCAGACGCGCGTCCCCTGCCCGCGATCCAGCGCAATACCGATATCGCCATTAAACAACCCAAGCGCGCTGTCATTACGGGCAATCATCACCGGTCGGCCTTCGTACCAACGAGAGTGCGGATGACGATGAATTTTGCGCTTCTGTTGCATAAACTGCTCAATTCGCTCATTCAGTCCAGCCACGCCAAACGGCCCTTCCCGCAGGGCGCACAAAAGCTGGTACTCATTGAACGCCTGAATGATTAAATCCGGCTCGGCACGCGCTTGCAGCAGATCCAGATAACGTCCGTAACCCGCAAGAGCTTCCTCAAGCATCGCAATATAATCTTCGCCGCTCTGTAAAAGCCGTTTTTCGATATCAGTAAAATCCTGCTGAAAAACGGTTTTCACTGCCGTTTTATCACCACGGTTGATCGCCGCAGCTAACTGACCAATGCCAGAATCGCTGCCGAAACGATAGCTTTTTTGCAGCAGGCAGAGACTGTCGCGCAAAGATGCCGCTTCTGTGCCGGTTCCTGCCGGAACGTGAGTCCCCGTCAGGCGGCTTAGCTGCCTGGCACGCTCGGCGGTAAAGCCCGCGTTGGCATAAGCGCAGATATCGCCCAGCACAGCCCCAGCCTCAACCGAGGCCAGTTGATCACGATCGCCGAGAAAGATCACTCGCGCATGATCGGGCAAGGCGTCGATCAGTCTCGACATCATAGGCAGATCGATCATTGACGCTTCATCTATCACCAGCACATCAAGATGCAGCGGGTTACCGGCATGATGACGTAAACGCTGGCTACCCGGCTGCGCGCCCAGCAATCGGTGCAAAGTGCTGGCATCTTCCGGAATGCGTTTCTTTTGTTCATCGGTCAGCGGTAACTGTCGCAAAGCCTTGCCGAGAGATTCGGTTAAGCGCGCGGCAGCTTTACCCGTTGGTGCAGCCAGACGGATACGGCAGCGTTCGCCGTCGGCCATTTGAATTAACGCTGCCAGCAACTTCGCTACGGTGGTCGTTTTACCGGTGCCAGGGCCGCCGGAAATCACCGAGATCCGCCGCGTCAGCGCCACTGCCGCCGCAACTTTTTGCCAGTTAATTTCATCGCTTACTGGAAAAAGTTTGTCCAGGGTTTGCGCCAGTAGAGCTTCATCAACCTCAATGGCATGATTCACTTCGTTGAAAAAGCGTGCCACTGTGCGCTCGTTACACCACATGCGATTCAAATAAAGACGATCGCCACAGAGGATCATCGGCGTGGGTTCATCTCCCCTGCTGACCGCTTGAGAAGCCAGCAAGCATTCTTCCCAATTTTGTAGCTCACCGATTTCACTGACACAGGTCGCCAACAGCGGATGCGACGCCTCGTTATTTTCCAGTCGTGAAAGCGGTAAACAGACATGCCCTTCCCCGGCGTCGTGGCTTAACAGGGCTGCCGCGAGGGTGACGGCAGGATGTTCATCTCCCGCCACGGTCAGGGCAAATTGCACATCCAGCGGGCGTAGCTGTTTGTGCTCCACAGCTTCCAGTAATTGCTTTTGCAATTTCATTACGCCTCCTCCAGGGTCATACCGGCAAACATCTCATCCATCAGGGCAATCAACCCGGCGTTGGGTCGGGTTGTGTAAATCCCCTGTTGCGGATGTTCTTTATCAACGCCACGCAGGAACAGATAAATAACGCCGCCAAAGTGGTGCTCATAGTCGTAATCAGCAATGCGATGGCGCAGATAACGATGCAGCGCCAGGGTATAAAGCTGATATTGCAGATCATAGCGGTGTGCCTGCATTGCCGCTGCCATAGCCTGTTGGGTGTAAGCCGAACTGTCTTCACCCAACCAGTTGGATTTATAGTCGAGCAGGTAATAACGCCCTTCGTGGCGGAACACCAGGTCGATAAAGCCTTTTAACATGCCACGTACCTGCATGAACTCCAGCGGCGGGCAGCCTGCGGATAGCGGGTCAAACTGGCGGATTAACGTATCAAGCTGACTGGCGATAAGCGGTTCACTAATCGGCAGATAAAACTCCATCTCCACCTGTTTATTGCGGGCGGAAAGTTGACTCAGGCTTACGCCGGTTTCATTGAGAGGTGCCTGGAGGACAGCCGTGATCCACTCGGTCAATACCGGTTCCCACTGCGATTCAAAGCCGCCGAGTTCCAGTTTTTCCCGCACCCAGTTCGGGTCAACCGGCTGGGTAAAATCCAGGTCTTCAAACAAACTGTGCAAGAACGTCCCCGGTGACGCACCGCGCGGAAACTGATGTGGTGTTAACGTCGGTTCTTCAACGACGCTGGCAACGCCTGCAGCATCGACATCCAGCCGAGGCATCAAATCCTGGGCGATACCGTGACCACGCTGTTGCAAACCAGAGTAGCTGGTGACGCGCCAGTTATCGCCGGGCAATCGTTGTAACGTCTTCGCATTCAGCTCTGCTGTAGAAACATCATTAACCTGCCAGGGTTGGTTATCACCAGTTTGTGCCGTTTGCCAGGCAATATCATCATCGCATAACGCTTCAATACAGGTGCGAAGCCCTGCCGCATCTTGCGGTTCCCCTTTTTGCAGCAAACGCCCGAGCGCACTTTGGTGGACGTCGGTGTCACCTTTTTTATCGCTACGACGGCGCACCAGCGGTGCAACGCCGAGACTGCAATGCCAAACCGAACGTGTCAGCGCCACGTAAAGCAAACGCAGATCTTCCGCCAGACGTTCGGCCTCCGCGAGGTCGACGCTTTCTGGCGCAGCATTAAGATCCAGAACTGCCTCAAACGAGTGGCGATCGTGATAAAACGCCTGCTCCTGGACGCGGAAATTGGTGATAAACGGCAGCCAGACCAATGGATATTCCAGCCCTTTCGATTTGTGGATCGTGACAATCTGCACCAGATGTTTATCACTTTCGAGACGCATTTGTTGGCTGGAGGCATTACTGTCTGGCTCGAGGATATGTTGCGATAACCAGCGTACCAGCGCATGTTCACTTTCCAGCTGCGTTCCGGCTTCTTGTAGCAGTTCGCTGATATGCAAGATATCGGTAAGACGCCGCTCACCGCCTGCCGTTGCCAGCAAGTTTTCAGCAATGTTACGCGCCGACATCAGCGCCCGCAGCATCGGCATAACGCCACGTTTGCGCCAGATTTGCCGATAACCATCGAACTCTTCGACTACCACATCCCACGCATGTTCGTCATTGTTCAGCGTTTCGATATCCAGCGCGTTCAGCCCCATCATTGACGTTGCCAGCGCACTACGCAGGGTGTTCTCACGTTCGGGCGTCATCACCGCCTGCAACAACCAAAGCATTTCCTGCGCTTCCAGAGTTTCAAAAACACTGTCGCGGTTCGAAAGGTAAACGGAAGGGATTTCCAGCAACGTTAAGGCATCGCGCACCTGGGCGGCCTCCTGGCGGCTGCGCACCAGCACACTGATGTCCGAAGCACGCACCGGACGCGCGTCGTCGCCGTTCATCAGCAACGCTTCGCCCCTCTGTCCGGCTTGTAGCCAGTCGCGGATTTGCGCAGCACATACCTGCGCCATGGTACTTTGATAATCGCCAACGCCGCAGCTTTCGCCTTCCATCAGCCACATTTTCATCGCAGGCTGCGTTTCACCTTTAAATACAAAACGTAACGCCTGATTTTTCCCGGCTGATTTCACTGGAATAAACGGTATTTCGCGAAACATGAACGCGTCATCAGTCTGGCTGAAAAGCTTATTCACGCTGTTCACCATTCCTGGTGCGGAACGCCAGTTGGTGTCTAAAGTGTAGTGGGCGTGAACTTCGCTACGCGCCTTCATATAAGTGAAGATATCCGCACCCCGGAATGCATATATGGCCTGCTTCGGGTCGCCAATTAGCAACAATGCGGTTTCCGGCTGATGGTGCCAGATACGGCGAAAAATTCGGTACTGCTGGGGGTCGGTATCCTGAAATTCATCGATCATTGCCACCGGGAATCGCGTACGGATCGCCGCTGCCAACACCTCACCGCTTTCGCTACGCAGCGCGGAATCGAGCCGACTTAACATGTCATCAAAACCCAATTCGCCACGGCGGCGTTTTTCACGCGCTACTGTTTCGCGGATCTCAGCCAATGCGCGGGTGATCACCAGATCGCGGATCGACAATGGTTCTGCAAGCAGTTGATCGATCGCCTCAAACAGTGGATGTCGCGGGGTTTCCCCCCCGGCCTTCGTGCGATCTTCTAAGAAACGCTGGGAGAATTTTTCCAGCGACTCCGGCAACTGATAACTGTTTGTCTCTTCTTCTGCCCAGGCGCTGATCTTGTCGATCCATTTAGCCTGATTGCTACGGTTAAACTTGCGTCGATCAATACCAGAAGATTCGATCAGCGCATCCAGTTCACCCACTGCGTCGCGCCACTGCTGTTTTACCGTATCAATACGCGCCACAATTTGCGCGTGACGGGAAGCCAGCGTTTCATCATCGGGCGGCGGTGCTTTGATAACCGGCGCTTCGCCTTGCAGATAACGATTAATATCGCGCAGCAACGCCTGCGGCCCTTTCCAGGTTTCAAAGACGACCTGGGCTATTTCACGCGGCAGCGGGTAGCAGTGGCGACGCCAGAAATCGGCGCAGGCCTGGTAGCGTAGCAGAGACTCATCTTCAATCAGCTGCTGCTCAAACAGCATGCCGGATTCAAAGGCATTCAGGTTGAGCATGCGCTGGCAAAAGCCGTGAATAGTAAAGACTGCCGCTTCATCCATCTGCCGTTCGGCTAACAACAACCACTGCGCGGCTTGCGCTTTATCGTCGATCTCTTCCAGCAGGCGTTCGTACAGTGGATTGTCGGTGGTTTCACGCAGACAGGCGATGCGCAACTCGTGGATATTGCTACGGATACGACCGCGCAATTCTGCCGTGGCAGCCTCGGTAAAGGTGACCACCAGCAGTTCTTCAACGGTCAGCGGGCGGGGAAAGGCGGCGGAACCGCCTAGTCCAAGTAACAGGCGCAAATAGAGCGCCGCAATCGTAAAGGTTTTGCCTGTGCCGGCAGAGGCTTCAATCAGGCGCTCACCCTGTAAGGGCAAGCGCAAAGGATCTAGTGTCTCGGCGACATCACTCATTCTTTTCACTCATCAGGGGCATTGTTTGCTGCAACGCGCTGACGTTCTCCCACACTTTCCAGCCTTCAGGGTGTACATATTCGGCTTTCCCGTTCTGGCTGCCGGAAATCTGCGACAGAATAGCCATGCCTTGCGGCTCGACCACCGCCTGATGGAAGAAATCAGCAAGTTTTTGCGGCGTCAGCAGTTTTATCTGGGCCACGATTTTATCACGCGAATCGAAGCGCATATTGCCGCGATCAAAATCTTTACTTAACTTCGATGCTTCTTCGCCGAGCGTTTGCGGTGCCTGCAGCATCTGGGTAATTACCGCCTGCTGGATTTGCGCAAACTCATCTGGCTTCATCGCTCGCAATTTTGCCTCTGCGGTTGGGAAAAACGCCTTGTAACGCTCCCACAAGAATGAAGGCTGTTTATCATTGCTTTGCAAAAGGAAGCCCATGCCCCACTGACGCCCCACGCTCATTGGAAACGCAAACACGGCATAGCCCAATTGTTCTTCGGTACGCAACTGATTGTAGAACCACGGCTGTACGATCTGCCCCAACAGAGAGCTATAGGCTGAGCTGGTGTATTCATCGTAGCCAGTCGGTACAAATACCGCTGCCAGTGCGGAGTCGGTGCTGTTACCGGCTTTTTCAAAGATGACGGATTGTTTTTTATCGACCACTACATCTTTGTTTCGACACCACTCTGAACCATCAGCGCCCAACTGTTTTTGCACATCGCGTGCCAGCGTTGTTGCCTGGGCCTCGGTCATGTTGCCGATAACCATAAACTCTGGTCGAGCCCCTGATTTTAAGGCGTCGCGATAGGCCAGCACCTCTTTCAACGTAATGGAGGGCAAAATTTTACGCCGTTCATCTCGCGAGAAGTACGGCACTTGCGAGAGCATCTGCGCGGGCATAATCGCCTGCTCAAACGCTTTACCCTTTTCTGCGGAATCCATCATCTGGTTATACCAGGACTTCGCCTGCTCAAGCTGATCTTCCGTAGCGGTATAGCTAAAGTACCCCTCGAGCAATGCCTGGAACAGCTGCGGCAGACGCTGGGTGTAACCATTAGCATTAACCATAAGGCCGTTGTTAGCGTTGGTGGAAAAACTTATGCCACCAACCGACGCCTGGTTGCTTAACTGATCAAGCGCCAGCCCTGCGAGATAATCATTGAGCGCAAACATCACCTGATTGCGGGCGCTGTCCATGGCTTTCGGATTACGCAAAATCAGGCTGACATCAGCTTTGGGCTCGCTGGCAAAATAACGGCTTGGCGCATACACCACGCGCAGATTCGACTCATCAACAATCAGCTCTGGATGGTCGTATTTCTTCTCTGACTTAATCAGCGAGAAATCATCAGGAATATAAGGGTTAAGCTCTGGCAAAGAGAGCGCAATGTCGGCGGCTTTTTTCTGCCAGTCGGCGAAAGTTTGTGCGCTGATTTTATCGACCTGATACGGCGCATCGACAAAGTAAGCCGTTTTGTTGTGCGGCTCTTTCGGGCTGATATACCAGATACGCGCATTCTGCGGCGTCATCATCGCCAGACGTTCCTTTACTGCTTTAGCATCGTACCGATCGGCAATATTGACTGCATCCAGCGTATGCTCAACAGGAACGCGAATCATGGTATCTGCCAGCCATTCGACGTAATCCATATCACGGGTGATCGACGGATAACGGAAGTCGATATCCAGCACATTCGCCAGTTCATCGAAGTATTGTTTATCAATGCCTTTTTCACGTAACAGATTGAGATAGCTAAAAATTGCCGCCACAACCTGATCGCGATTAGCCAGGCCTTTATCGGTTAAAGACGCAGAGATCGCTAATACGCCGCTGTTGCCGTTGACGATAGGATCGGAGTTGGCGCTAATGCCCTCAACTAATCCCTGCTTTTGCAGCCAGTCAGAAAGTGTACCTGGGCTGCGATTGCCAATCAGATAGGTAATCAATTCATCGGTTTTACTACGGAACTTCGCTGAGTTGTTATCGATGCGAAACTCAACGCGCAACACTTTACGCGGCAGCGCAGGGACGTAATGAATGATAATGCCCTTTTGCGCGTCGGTGACTACCGGCACGGTGATTTCCGGTTTTTTGCTCTCTTTGTTCGGCACGCGACCAAAGGTGTCCGCCGCCATTTTTGCCAACTCCGGCAGCGGTTTATTACTGTAAATAACCGCCTTCATCAAATTGGCGGAATAGTACTTCTCGTGGAAATCTTTCAGCGCCTGCTGCACCGGATTACCAGGTTTGTCGCTTAAAGTTTCGAGGTTACCACCAGAAAACTTTGAACCGGGGTGTGCCGGGTTAATGGTTTCTGCGCTGACCTGTGCCATGCGCATCCCGTCACGCGTACGCGCCATGGTTAATTCAGCGTTCACCGCATTACGCTCACGTTCGGCATATTTCTTGTCGAGCAGAGGTTCAGCAATAGCATCGGCCAGGCGGTATACCGCACCAGGCAAGGCGTCGTTCTCAACTTCCAGATAGAAAGCCGTGCGATACGGCGCAGTGCTGGCATTGTGACTACCGCCGTGCATTTTGAGATATTCGGCCAGACTGTCAGCCTGCGGGTACTTTTTCGACCCCATCAGACTCATATGTTCAAGGTAATGTGCCAGCCCCTGGTACGCCTCGGGATCTTCCAGCGACCCAACGGGCACCACCAGCGCCGAGAGCGATTTAACTGCCTGCGGATCAGAAACCAGCAAGACCACCATACCGTTATCCAGACGTATAGCCTGATACTGGCGGTTATCTTTATCACTTTTACGGATGGTTTCCTGAATCGGCTGCCATCCCGTTTCTGCCTGACTTAAGGGTGCCCAAAGGGCAACTAACAACAATAATGCTTTGAACCAGGTGCTGCGGGGCATTCACGGACCTCATAATCAACTTAATTTTCTGTCCAGATTCAACACGTTAACGCAAATCATCTGCCAGAATTTAATCTTGTGCTGCACGAGTCAGCCTATGT
>PPYF01545961.1_pt1 | contig 11377 bp, 10 predicted proteins | sample 1559871 | NCBI WGS metagenome assembly PPYF01 (sample SAMN08240021, study PRJNA423297) | Human gut metagenome, whole genome shotgun sequencing project. | reverse complement strand
GAAATAACCATCAAAATAATTGTTTTTATAGATAAAATAAAATCATTTTAATGGCTATTATGATTGCTATTATGATTTTTCCTTTTTATAATTTTATTGCCCTGTTAAGTGATATAATAATATGGTAAATTATTACAATACAGTTATAAAAAGGACGATAAAAATGTTTTTTGCATACGGAGAAAAAGAGATTACATACCTCAAACAGAAAGATAAACGCCTCGCAGAAATTATCGATAAAATCGGAATGATTGAACGGGAAGTTGACACTGATTTATTTTCAGCCGTGATTCATCATATCATCGGTCAGCAGATTTCAACAAAAGCACAGGCAACCATCTGGAAACGAATGAAGGATCAGTATGGTATCATTAACGCAGATACCATACTGAGTGCCGGAGTTTCCAATTTACAGTCACTGGGAATTTCCTTCAGAAAGGCAGGGTATATTACCGATTTTGCCCAAAAAGTAAAGGACGGAACTTTTGATATTGACGGAATCTGGAAAAAATCGGACGAAGAAGCCATAAAAGAATTATCTTCTTTACAGGGAATTGGTGTCTGGACCGCGGAAATGATTCTGTTGTTTTGTATGCAGCGTCCAAATGTATTGAGTTTTGGTGATCTGGCAATCCAGCGCGGCATGCGGATGGTTTATCACCACAGAAAAATTGACCGCAAACTGTTCGAAAAATACCGGCGGAGATTAAGTCCGTATTGCAGTGTGGCAAGCCTGTATTTCTGGGCTGTAGCCGGAGGTGCTATTCCTGGCATGAAGGATTTTGCACCAAAAAAGCAAAAGTAAACGAAAGCATAAAACTCCTTCTTGCAGATCAAAACAATATGATTAGCGGCTACATATTTCCTCCCAATGCTTTTTTGTCATTATATTCGTATGTTCAACTCTTACTTCGTTTAAAAGAGGCACCGGGACTTCGCTGCAGGTATGATGAAAAACAAAACCTAATTTTTGCTGTACACGTTCTGATTTTTGGTTTCCATCATAATAGCCACACCAGATTGTTGTCATGCCAAGATCTTCAAATCCATGCCGTAATAGTTTCCTGGCAGCTTCCGGCATATAGCCTTTTCCCCAAAATGGTTGTCCAAGCCAGTACCCCAGTTCACACTCATCGTCTCTTTGTGTCATATCCGTATGACCATTCAGTTTCAATTCCACTGCACCAATTGCAATATTATTCTCTTTTTCGCAAATTGCATAGCACTCTGGTGCATTGAATACATTTCTGATTACTTCTTTACTTTCTTCTACGCTTTTATGCGGAGGCCAGCCTGCAACAGGTCCTACTTCCGGATTCTTTGCATATTCAAATAAACTGTCTGCATCGGCCTCTGTCCATTTTCTCAACACTAATCTTTCTGTTTTCACTCTTCTATCTGCTCCTGTAAGGTTTCCAGTTTACTTCCACCGATTTGTGTTAGCATAACATTTAAAGTCAGCTTCAGGTCAAGACCTAGCTCTCAAATGACTGCAACATATTATGCAAAATCCGGTACAAATCCGCTATAAACACATATTTGAGCAGCCAGAAAAATCCAGATCAGTCACTCACGGGCAGGACAATCCGCGAACAGTAGCGCCGTGCTTCGATCTCCCGCCCCGTATAGGGCGCAACGATACCCAGCACACGCGGCAGACCGGCAGGTGTCAGTCCCCGCTCCTTCACTTCGCGTCCCAGCGTCAGCCATGCCTCATCTACGCCTTCGTCATATTCACCGTAGTACAACACGGACAGCACACGGCATGCCGGCAGCACGACTGCGTCCTCCGGTGCCTGTTCCTTCCGAACCGGTACGCAGACCCAGTAGGGATAGGGCTTCTCTCCGATATAGCCCTCCAGATAATCGTTCCGCTCCTGTACCACGAACATCGGCTCATCAGAAAGCACACAGCCCTTTCTGATACACTCGCTGTAAAACCCATACATGGCGGCATACTTTTCTTCCACCGTACGTCCCATACACTTCTTCATACAGCAGGTCACGGCGTGGAGTGATGTCAGCTGCACCGACATACCGCTGCGATTCCCCGCCCGCAGCCGCAGCTCCTCCACACCTTGCAAAAGCTCCTGCAGGCGTTCCTCCAACACCGCGAGCAGCCCCGACACCTCGCCGCCCCTGACAAAATAGTCCGCGATCTCCTGTGCGCCCAGTCCCATGGATTTGAATTTTTCGATCTGTAAAACGCGCGCGATGTTGTGGTTATCGTAGTACCGCCGCCCGCTCTCCGGCGCGACATAGGCAGGCGCGAGCAGCCCCTTTTTCTCCATGCGCATCAATGTGCTGCGGGAAACGCCACAGGCGTGCGCTGCCTCCGTGATCTGAAAGAGGCTCTTTGTATCTGTTTCCATCCGGTACCTCCTAAAAAACACTTGCTTCGTTCATGGGTGAACGGGTTATAGTGATACTACCATTATAAAAAAACATCGGTTGCTGTCAAGTCTGACACAGCAGCCATCAGTTAAACATTAAAGGAAAAGGAGTGAAGAAACCATGAAACTTTGGAAACGACTATTAGCGATCCCTATTGCAGCCTCTCTTGTGATGGGGCTGCTGCCTGCACCTACGCTGGCGGCGTATACATCAGCACACAGCCACCCCATCTGCGGTGCAGCGCATGCCGATATTGGCGACCACACAGGCGCGTGTGACGCTGTCGCATGGACCGCGTGGAATGGAACAGACGAGATTACATACGATGCTAACAAGACCGCCTATGTCTATCTGGAGAAGGATGCGACACGAGACGATTACCTTGATATAGAAGCAGGCCACACGCTCTATCTCTGTCTGAATGGCAAAAAACTGGAAAGTTCCTTAACAAGTTCCGACGCTTGGCAAGGGATGAGTCAGGTCATCAATGTCTCCAATGGTGCGCAGTTCATACTTTGTGACTGCAAAGGCAGTGGCACGATCACTCACTCGTCCGGTGCAAAAGGAAAAGGAGTGCGGGTTGGCGGGTCAGACACCGCTGCCGCCACATTTTCCATGTACGGCGGAACGATCAGCGGCAATCATACCGATGCGAATTGCTGGGGACCTGATGGTGCAGGTGTGGAGATACAGAACGGCACTTTTACAATGTATGGCGGCACCATCAGCGATAACCATGCGGAATATGCAGGGTCTAACTACGGTGGCGGTGGTGTATGCGCGCAAACCAGTGGCACATTTACGATGTACGGCGGTACCATCAATAATAACCACTCCGCAACAGACGCCGGCGGCGTGATGGTGTGGGGCGGTGGTGCTATGAATATAGACGGCGGCACCATCCGTGATAACACAGCGGACGAAGCTGGCGGCGGCATCCGCACGAACAGCTACAAATTCATCATATCCGGCAACAGCGTGATTGAAAACAATACGGCTGTAAAGGGCGGTGGTGTTTACTATGGTTCTTCTAGTAATACTATGACCATTTCCGAATCGGCGCGCATCTCCGGTAATACTGCAACCCGTTATGGCGGTGGTATTTATTTCGATAAGGAAGGCTCGCTTACAATGAACGGCGGCAGCATCACCGGAAACACCGCGACAGGCGACGGAGGCGGCGTATATTTTGGCGGCGATACATTCAGTATTTCCGGTAACTTGGACATCAGTGGCAATAAAAAAGCGGGCGCAGACAACAACGTCTATCTGCCAACCAACAAATATATCACTATTGTGGGTGCACTGACCGGCAGCAATCCAATCGGTGTGACGACGGAAAAGACGCCGGATGCTTCTAACTATGTTCGCATAGCTTCGGGTTCCAAAAACGATGCCGCTCCGGAAAAATTCAGCTACGAGAACGACAGCACCCCTGTCAGTGCGACCAGCCAAAATAACAGCACCGCTGACCTCGTCGTGTGTCAGCATAACTTGAATTCAACTTGGAGTTCAGATTCTTTCTCTCATTGGCATGAGTGTTCCATCTGCAAAGGCAAAGGGGATATTGCTGCGCATACCTACGACCAAGAGACCGTAAACGAGCAGTATAAGGCGTCCTCTGCGACCTGCCTATCTGGGACGACTTACTATATGTCCTGCGTCTGTGGCGCAAAAGGTGCGGATACGTTTGAAATCGGCGACAAAGACCCTGACAACCACAGCGGCATCTTAAATAATGATTGGAAATCAAACGACACCAAACACTGGAAAGAGTATGCCTGCTGTGGTGCCCACGCAGAGGAAGCTGCCCATTCCGGTGGCACAGCCACTTGCCAGAACAAAGCAGTATGCTCTACCTGTAATAAGCCTTATGGTAATCTCGGCAGCCACGTTCCGGCAAGCACTTGGAGCAAGGACGCAAGTGGTCACTGGCACGCCTGTCAGACACCGAATTGCAACGAGCAGCTTGCTTTTGCCGCCCATACGCCCGGTCCTGCGGCCACCGAGGATGCTCCGCAGCTCTGTACGGTATGCAGCTATGAGCTTGCTCCGGCTTTGGCACACACCCATGTCTGGGGTGCATGGATCTCCAACGGTGACGGAACACATACCCGCACCTGCGCAAAGGACGGCAGCCACACCGAAACAAATGCCTGCTCCGGCGGTATCGCTACTTGCCAGAACTCGGCAATATGCTCTGTCTGTAACACAGCTTACGGCGCCAAGGATATGACCAACCACACCGGCGGCACTGAGGTACGCGGCAGCGTAGAGGCAACCACCAGCACAGAGGGCTACACAGGCGACACCTACTGCAAGGGCTGCGATACCAAGCTCGCTGACGGCAAAACCATCCCGAAAAAAGACAGCGGCTCCAGTGGAGGTAGCAGCACCGGCGGCAGCAGCTCCGGTGGCACATCCGGCGGCACTGGCAGTGGCAGCTCTGGTGGTAATACTACCCCCTCCACCTCTGTGACCGTCCCGGTATCCGGCGAGGAAAAAACGATCCGAGTGAATTCAACTGTCAGCAGCACGACTGCCACGATTGAAGATATTGACCTCTCCAAACTGAATACTGTCATTGGCAATGATGTGAAAACAGGTGTTGTGACCATCGACTTTTCCGTACTTGAGAAACAGATCGATACTGTAAAGCTCCCCGCCAACGTCATAAAGCAGATCGCAGATGCGGTGAAAGACCCGTCCAATGATGCGGAAAGCCTCTCGATCGTACTTACCGATGGTACATCCATTGAATTTGACGAAAAAGCGTTGTCCAAAAAGACCGCACAGACAAACCAGACCGACATTACCATATCCATCAAACGCACCACGGACAGCGCCCTGAGCGCCCTACAGCAGCAGGCAGTGGGCAGCCAGCCCGCGTGGGATATCAAGCTCACCAGCGGCGGCAAAAACATCTCTGACATGGGCGGCGTGATTACGCTCCACACACCCTATGAGCTGCGCTCCGGCGAGCAGTCCAATGGAATCGTGGTCTATTATGTAGACGAGAACGGTAACAGGGAAAGCTGTGAAACCAGCTATGATCCGGTAAAGAAGCTGATCAGCTGGAAAACCAGCCACCTCTCCGTCTACATGATCGGTTATGACGAGAACAGGGTGACTCCCGATACGGACACAGAGGATCAATCAGCGCTCAACGGCAGTCAGGTATCAAAGCTGAAGCTTCCGATCCTGCTCGCAACAGGAAAAGGCGGCAACCGGAAGATCACTATCTCATGGCGCTCCTATGAGGACGCAGACGGATATGACTGCTACTGGTCATACTGTGACGGAAAACGCAGCTACAAGAAGCTCGCCACGGTAAAAGCGGCAAAAGACCGTGTCACCAGCAGACGCTTAGACAACAACAGACGGTACAAATATTTTGTAGCCGCCTACAAGCTGATTGACGGCAAGAAGGTATACATCGCCAAGTCCAATCCGCTCCATGTCGCATTAAAAGACGCGAAAGCAACGAACGCAAAAAAAGTGACTGTCAATCAGACAAACGTCCGGCTCAAAGCAGGCGATACATTTGTGGTCAAGAGCCGCACCAGACTCGAAAACACCAATAAAAAAGAGCTGCTCCACGTAGCAGCATACAGATATTACACCTCCGATCAGAGCGTCGCTTCTGTATCGAAAACCGGAAAAATAAAGGCATTGAAATCAGGAACCTGTGTGATCTATGTCGTCGCAAACAATGGTGTTTACGGAACAGTTGAGGTTACAGTAAACTAGCATCTTATTTCATATTTTAACAAACACAGCCCCACCGCACAATATTTGCGCCGGTGGGGCTGCTAATCTTCGTAGTGATATTTACACGCATATATAATTAGATTTTGGTTACTATCCATGTTATAAACGAATCTGTGTTCAATGCCATTCAGTTAAGCATCATTTCCGTGGTTTTCTGTCATAGAAAGCCACTGTTTTTATGCCTAAAAACTTTAAAAATATTAGTGAGGTAAAAACATCTAAAAATACCAAACACGTCTATAAAATTAATTTTGCCACCGCAGTAAATATATGCAGGGCATATCTCAAACACGGCGGTGACGAAACAGAGACCATGCTTCTCATACAAAAGTATCTGACACCTGTTAGGTACAATCGAAAATATCCTATCCACCCCCATCCAAAGAGAAATAGGGATTTCATGTATCGGGTTGCATAAATCTCGTCACCATGATACTGCGTTATGAGGCAGATATGCAATCTGTCTTTTTGTCATACACAAAAAATGATTTGAACTCGTTACAAGTTTACCTCTGAACAGTAACGATATGCCTAATATGTGAAAACGTTTACAGTTGTTTTTTATTGCCAAATAATCCCTTTTTTCCTATAATAAAGGATACTAAGACCATATTCCTTTCCATGGTCTGACCTCATAAGAGACGGCAGTACCGGGAAAGTGTTCAAAACCGCTTCCTGATATGAAGCAAAAAAGGGGGAAATCATGGAATTTAAAGAAATCATTAACGCCATCCGCCAGTATCCATGGCAGGTAACTGTAGCCGTTATATCGCTGATACCACTGTACATCATTGATCTGAAGTTTTTAGCCAAAAGAAAAGTTGGGCTGAGTAGAAAAATTGAAATTGCAAAAGAACGCGGACATGTCACAAAGGGAATGATTATAAAAAAAGATGCAAAAAGAATCACGGTCAACCGGTCAAATTCCGACCACAATTACTGGGCGGCAAGGTATACTTACACGGTAGCCGGAAAGGAGTACTGCAGAAAATTCTCCTGTTCTCCGCTAAGTAGTACCAGATCCCATCTGCGAACAATCATAAATGTCTACTGGATCGATGATCCTGCCAGACCTTTCTGGGATTACAGCGAGGATCCACTGGGAGACCTGTATAACATTTTTACCACACTGTTCCCATGGATCGTCGCTATTCTCCTTATTCTCTTCCTGCCTGGTGGTGCTGATGCGGTCAGACAGTATCAAATACCAACTATTTCCGGATAGTATCCACCAGTCTACTTTGACATTCGGTTCAAAAAGCATTATTCTTAAATTGTTTCTATTTATATATCTAAAGAATGGGAAATCATATGACGAATTCAGAAGAAAAAAGTCTCCCGAAAAAAATTGCGGAAGACATTATTGCATTTATATTAGAAGAAAATTTACACCCCGGGGATAAACTGCCAAATGAAACCGTTCTGTGTGAACGCTTAAATGTAGGAAGAAGTTCTCTCCGCGAAGCCATGAAGGCTCTTGCATCACGGAATATCGTCACCATCCGGCAGGGATCCGGCACCTATGTCGCATCTTCCACAGGTGTTATTAACGATCCGCTCGGGCTTAATTTTATAAAGAACAAACAAAAGCTGATCCATGACCTCATGGAAATCCGCTTTCTTCTGGAACCTTCCATTGCAGCCCTTGCCGCCATGCATGCAGAAGATAAAGAAATCCAAAAAATCTATACCTTATGTGATGAAACCGAAGAACTGTTAAACGCCCATAAGGATCACTCTGCCAAAGACATTGAACTGCATACCGCCATTGCACTGAGCAGCAAAAATATTGTTGTTCCACGGCTGGTTCCCGTTATTTTCCGATCAATCCCACTTCTCATAGAAAGTACCGGAAACACATTGCGTAATGAAACGATTGAGTCACACCGGGAGATTGCAGACGCAATTGCAGCCCACGATGCGATCCGCGCCCATGATGCGATGTACCTGCATCTGGCCTATAACCGAAAGCGGATTCAGCCCAACAGTTAAGGTATAAAAACCTCGTCCGCAGCCCCATGTACCGTAGCACAAAATCCCTGTTGTTTTTTGCTCCGGTACATGGCTGCATCTGCCTTGCTGTAAAGGGTATCATAGCTGATATCCCCTGTCCCATCATAAATGCATGCACCAAGGCTGAGGATTATTTTCCTGCCGCCTAGTGCCTTAATTTCTATTTTTTCAATATTTTCAAAGATTCTTTTGAATATTTTCACTGTGACCTGTCGCTCCGTCACATCCGGAAAATTGTTTCCATACAACTACTTCCTTAAATATTCCGATAATTATTTTCCATCGCTATTTACAAACTGTTCATAAAACTCTTTTTTGCCGCATGGTTTTCCAAACAGATAGCCCTGCAGATAATCAACATGCATTTCCCTTTCACCCAACAGACCACTGATATTGTCTGCTCTCTGCCTTTTTGTATTATTCTTCAAAATCTGCAATTTTAAATTTACTGATCATTCCACGCAGGCTTTCTGCCACTTCTTCCAGCTGTGTTGCGGTCCGTTCTGCAATGACCATACCGTTTTCCACGGCTTTTACGGATGTTTCGATCAGTGTGGTAGATTCCTTCGCTGCCTGTGCACTCTGGTCCGCCAGCATATTTACCTGATTCGCCACAACAGCTGCCTGATTGGTCACACCATCTGCCAGATCATTGGAACTTGATGCCACCTGTTCTGCCGCACCGGAAACCTCGCCTGACACGTTCTGGATTCCTTTAAGCGTGGCTGCCATGCTTTTCTCAAATCCCATAAAGGAGTGTAAAATACCAATAAAATCACCTTTCCACTCTACTTCCGGCTGTACATCAAAATGTCCCTCCGCAAAAAGTTTCATGGCGCGGTCGATATCATCTACATAAGATCCCAGAATACGGATAGACTTGCGCATGCTGTGTGCCAGTCTTCCGATCTCGTCCTCGGAACGATATTCCAGTGTGCTGTGCAGATTTCCTTCTGTTAAATCCTTTGCCACATCCTCGATTGCATGTAACGGCTCCAGAATGGTTTCAAGAACAATTTTTCCCTTGTTGTGTCTTCCTTTTTGCGTTTTATGTTAAATTATTCGTAATTTTTGTTTTGTTGCTATTTTTAATACATATGATGTATTTGTGTTTATGTTATGGAGATGAAATCAGGTGTGGCGCTTTTGTTTTTTTTCTGCTATACTGATAAAACTAAATTTGGAAAGGAAGTATGACTATGCGGATTCTTCTTGCTGAAGATGAAAAGGATTTAAATCACATTATCGCTCAAAAGCTGACCGCTGACGGTTACAGTGTGGACTGCTGCTTCGATGGTGAGGAAGCGATTGCGGTTCTCTCATACACCGACTATGACGCTGTGATTCTTGATATTATGATGCCGAAAGCGGATGGGTATGCTGTGCTGGATGCGCTGCGGCGCATGAAACGGACGACGCCGGTGCTGTTTCTAACCGCAAGGGATTCTGTTTCCGACCGGGTGAAGGGACTGGATCGGGGTGCCAATGATTATCTCGTCAAACCGTTTTCTTTTGAAGAATTGTCCGCGCGGCTTCGTGCGATGATGCGGACTTCTTTCGGTGCCTCCAGCAATGTTCTTTGTATCGGGGATTTATCGATGGACTGCAGTGCGCACACGGTTGCACGAAACGGAATGGAAATCCATCTGTCCGCGAAGGAGTACGCTCTGCTGGAATATCTGATGTATAATCAGGGGCGTGTGTTGTCGCGTGAAATGATCGAGGATCATGTGTGGAATTTTGATTATGAAGGTGGGACAAATGTGGTTGATGTCTACATCAGCTATCTCCGCAGGAAGGTGGACGATGGCTTTGACCGCAAACTGATCCACACTGTCCGCGGCAGGGGTTTTGTGCTGCGGGAAGAGGTCTGAGGGCAGGGGGGTATCGATTATGAAGAAGTCATTTATATAAGGAAGGAAGTTGGCTATTGTGAAGAAATCGCCTGTTAAAAAGAGGTTACCTATTCGAAAGAAGTTGTCTGTCCGCTTGAAGATTACGGTCTGGTTTACTGCCGCATCGATCGTTGTCGTGCTCTTTGCTTATCTGGCTGTTTTTGCGGTAAGCCGTCAGATTTTGATCAAAACGATACAGGATTGTCTGGTACAGGCGGTGGAGAATAATGTGGATGAGGTGGAATACCTTTTGCCTTCCAGCCAGGCGCTGAAGGAGCAACGGTACGATTATCTGATACGGCATGGTTCGGGATATCTGGATATCGATGATGATTTTCTGTATGAGGTGAATGAGGTATACACGGGGCTGTATGATGAGCATTCGGGGCTGCTATACGGAAGTGATTCCGCGTTTTCCATTGTGTCCGGAATGCGTTTTGAGGATTCCCGGATTCAGAAGCTCCGCTCTGATGGTATCTGGTACTATGTGTTTGACCGCAAGCTTTCGGGAAACGGTCTGGACGATTTATGGCTTCGCGGTATGGTGTCGGAGGAGCAGGGGGAGCGGCAGATGTCCGGGATGATCCGGGTTGCTGTGATTCTTCTGCCACTCTGGGTTGTGGCGGCGTCTGTTGGCGGATATCTGATCGCCGGACATGCATTGAAACCTCTCCAGAAAATTTCGTGGACAGCAAAACAGATCAGTGAGGGAAATGATCTGAAACAACGGATTGATATCGGCGAGGGGGATGATGAGCTGCACCAGCTTGCGTCAACTTTTGACGAGATGCTTGACCGTCTGGAGCTGGCTTTCGAGCGGGAACGGCAGTTTACGTCAGATGCGTCCCATGAGCTTCGGACTCCTATGGCTGTGATTTCCGCGCAGTGTGACTACACGCTGGAACGGGAACGGACGACCGAAGAATATATGGATGCCCTGCTGGTGATCCGCAGGCAGGGGCAGAAAATGACGAAGCTGATCAATCATATGCTGGATTTTGCCCGGCTGGAGATGCGCTCCGGGAAGTATCCGGACGCTTTCGTTGATGCGGCGGAGCTTGTGGAAGCGGTCTGTTCGGATATGAAGCTTATCCGGGAGCGTGGGATTACGTTGGAGTATGAAACGAAAACGGTCATGATTTCGGTCAATCCGGAACTTTTTTCGCGGCTGTTGGTGAATCTTGTGAGCAATGCGTACCGCTACGGCAGGGAAAACGGACATATCCGGGTGTGGCTCTGGCAGGAAGATTCTTCTCTTGTCCTGTCGGTTGCAGATGATGGAATCGGGATTGCCCGCAATGAAC
>PPYF01268978.1_pt1 | contig 11378 bp, 9 predicted proteins | sample 1559871 | NCBI WGS metagenome assembly PPYF01 (sample SAMN08240021, study PRJNA423297) | Human gut metagenome, whole genome shotgun sequencing project. | reverse complement strand
GAGCGGGAGCCCGCTGTGGCCAAGGTGAAGAGGGAGGAGGCTGCCCAGGCGGCGGCCGAGGTGGCCCAGGACATCGCCCGCAAACTGGAGGAGGGGACTCCGGCGGCCTACCAGTATCCGCCGGTTTCGTTGCTGAACGAGGGGGCAGGCGTGTCGGGCGCCGACGTGGCCAGCGAGCTCCAGGCCAATCAGGCCCGCCTGTCCGACACCATCCGGTCCTTCGGAATCGATGCTACCATCGCCAATGTGACCCGCGGCCCATCGGTGACCCGGTACGAGGTGGAGCTGGACCAGGGGGTGCGGCTTAACAAGCTGACCAACCTGGCTGACGATATCGCCCTGGCCTTGGGGGCTACCGGCGTTCGCATCGCCCCCATCCCGGACAAGATCTCCATGGTGGGCATCGAGGTGCCCAACAAGCTCGTCTCCCCGGTCTATATCCACGATGTCATCGACTCCAGTGAGTTCCGGGACAACCCCTCCAAGGTTTCCTTTGCTGTGGGCCGGGACATCAGCAACCGCAATGTAGTGGGCAATATTGCCAAGCTGCCCCACCTGCTCATCGCCGGCACCACCGGCTCGGGCAAGTCGGTATGTACCAACTCTCTGATTATCTCTCTGCTCTACAAGGCCACCCCTGAGGAGGTGCGCCTCATCATGGTGGACCCCAAGATGGTGGAGCTGGGCATCTACAACGGCATCCCCCATCTGCTCATTCCCGTGGTCACCGACCCCAAGAAGGCGGCGGGCGCCCTCCAGTGGGCGGTGGTGGAGATGATGAAACGCTACCGGGCCTTCTCGGAGATCGGGGTGCGGGATCTGGCCAGTTACAACGCCCACGCCGCCAGGACCGAGGGCATGGAGAAGATGCCCCAGATTGTGGTAGTCATCGACGAGCTGGCCGATCTGATGCTGGTGGCCGCCAAGGAGGTGGAGGAGTCCATCTGCCGGGTGGCCCAGATGGGCCGCGCCGCCGGCATGCACCTGATCATCGCCACCCAGCGGCCCTCCGCCGACGTGATCACCGGTCTGATGAAGGCCAATATCCCGAGCCGCATCGCCTTTGCCGTGGCCTCCTCCCTGGAGTCCCGCATCATTCTGGACACTACGGGCGCGGAGAAGCTGGTGGGCCGGGGCGACATGCTCTACTTCCCCCTGGGCACCGGCAAGCCCCAGCGGGTGCAGGGCTGCCTCATCTCCGACGAGGAGGTGGCCGCCGTAGTGGGCTTTATCAAGCAGAACAGCGGCTCGGCCGAGTACTCGGAGGAGATCATCCATGAGATCGAGCAGCACGCCGCCGAGAAGGAGAAGGGGAGCAAGGGCGTGGGCGGCTCCGCGCCGGACGAGGTGGGGGACGACTACGACGAGCTGCTCCCCGCCGCCATTGAAGTGGTGGTGGAGACCGGCATGGCCTCCGTGTCCATGCTCCAACGGCGGCTCAAGCTAGGCTACTCCCGGGCGGCCCGACTGGTGGACCAGATGGAGGAGAAGGGAGTCGTGGGGCCCTTTGAGGGCTCCAAGCCCCGCCAAGTGCTCATTACCAAGGATCAGTGGCAGGAGATGCAGTTTAAGCAGGGGATGGTGGACGCTGCCCCAGAGCCCGTCCCCGACGAGCTGGAATTTGAGGGCGACGCCATCCCCCAGAGCCGGGATTTGCCCCCGTTTGATATGGAGGATTGAGCGCGATGGAGCACTATGTCATCAAGCCCGCCGGGGAGGCGGGGGAAGCGGCGGTTCACGCCGGCCTGCGGGCCTATAACCGCACCTTTGTCTCCGATACGGCGGATCTCTCCCTGGTGGTGGAGGACGGGGCCGGACAGATCATCGGCGGCTGCGATGCCTTCCGGATGGGGGAGCTGGCCCTGCTGGACGTGCTGTGGGTGGCGGAGCCCCGCCGGGGCACTGGCCTGGGGGCCTGCCTCCTGGCCCAGCTGGAGCAGGACGCCGCCCGCCAGGGTGCGAAGCGCCTGGAGCTGAACACCTTTGGATTCCAGGCCCCCGGCTTCTATGAAAAGCTGGGCTACCGCCGTTTCGGCACAGTGGAGCCCGCCGTGGGGGAGTACGGCCACTACTTTTACGTGAAAGAGCTCTAACAGGACGCAGATAAGCCGGATGGGCGCGGTCAAACGACCGCGCCCATCCGGCTTATGATGTAGAAATGGAGGAAGGAAGTAGAAATCAGAATTCAGAAGTCGACCTCAGTGCCGTAGTAGATGCAGGTAAACAGCTTGGCCATGGTGGCGGGATCGATGGGGCGGGGGTTGGAGCCGGTGCAGGCGTCGCCCACCGCGTTGGCGGCGATGGCATCCAGCTTCTCCTTGAACTCGTCTTCAATAATGCCGAAGTCCTTCAGGGTGTTGGGGATGCCCATGGCATCGTTCATGGAGCGGATCTTGGCGCGCAGGCCCTCCACCAGCTCGGCGGTGGTGTCGCCCACGACGCCCATGGTGCGGGCGATGTCGGCATAGCGCTCGGCCACGCCGTCGGCCTTGGCGTTGTAGGCGATGACGTAGGGCAGGTACATGGCGTTGGCCAGGCCGTGGGTGATGTGGCCGGTGGAGAAGGCCGCGCCGGTCTTGTGGGCCATGGAGTGGACGATGCCCAGCAGGGCGTTGGAGAAGGCCATGCCGGCCAGGCACTGGCCGTAGTGCATCTCCTCGCGGCAGCCCATGTCGCCGTTAAAGGAGCGGAGCAGATCCTTCTCCACGATGTGGATGGCCTTGAGGGCCAGGGGATCGGTGAACACGGTGTGGAGGGTGGACACATAGGCCTCGATGGCGTGGGTCAGGGCGTCCATGCCGGTGTGGGCCACCAGCTTGGGGGGCATGGTCTCGGCCAGGGCCGGGTCGATGATGGCCACGTCGGGGGTGATATTGAAGTCGGCCAGGGGGTACTTGATGCCCTTCTGGTAGTCGGTGATGACGGAGAAGGCGGTGACCTCGGTGGCGGTGCCGGAGGTGGAGGGGATGGCGCAGAACTTGGCCTTCTGGCGCAGCTCCGGGAAGCTGAAGGGGGTGATCAGATCCTCAAAGGTGGTCTCCGGGTACTCGTAGAAGGCCCACATGGCCTTGGCCGCGTCGATGGGAGAGCCACCGCCCATGGAGATGATCCAGTCGGGTTCAAACTCCCGCATGACCGCCGCGCCGCTCATCACGGTTTCCACAGAGGGATCGGGCTCTACGTTCTCGATCAGGCGGGTCTCAATGCCGGCCTCCTTCAGATAGCCCAGGGCCTTGTCCACAAAGCCGAACTTCTTCATGGAGCCGCCGCCCAGCACCAGCACCGCACGGGTGCCCTTCAGATTCTTCAGGTTCTCCAGGGCGTTGGCGCCGTAGTAAATATCTCTGGGAAGGGTAAAACGGGACATAACAGGTACCTCCGGTTGAATGTGATTTGACATCGTTAAAACTTTAACGATTCTTCGGAACCTATTATGGCACATTGTTAATTCCCTGTCAATCGGTTTTGCAGAAACTGTACGTTCCAAACTTCGCGTTTCAGATTACCAGCGTCCCATTCTCGTCCTCCTGGAGCAGGAGAATGCGCTCCTGGCGGCCGTCGGCGGCGTCCACGTAGACCAGCACATGGCCGCCGGAGGCGTTCTGACACTTGAATTCGTGGCACAGCACCTCGTACTCGCCGCCGGTGGGGATCAGGGCGAGCTGGTGGGCCAGAACGGTGAGGGAGCCGTCCACCTGGGCGGCCGCCTCCGCCTCGGAGACGGCCGGGGCGGGGAGGGTACGGTCCCCGTGGTTCATGAGGTAGCCCTCCGACTCAAAGCTCACCACATCCCCGGTGTCCAGCGCCACACCCACCTTGACCAGATCGGGGTAGCAGTACACGCCGTCCTGGCGGGAGGCAAAGTGGACAGTGAGTATGCCGCCCTGCCGGATGGAGTAGCTGGGGTCCATATCCTGGTAGCCCCGCTCGGACAGAAACTCCGCAGCCCTCTGCCGCCCCTCTTGGGCGGAGAGGGACGCCTCGCCCACCGGCCGGGAGGAGAGTACCTGGAGCACCTGGCCGCCCTGCCGGGTGACCTCTACATAGAGCTCGCCGCCATTCACCAGGGCGGAGAAGCCCCAAGTGGGGAGCTGTCCCTCGCCCTGGGCGCTGAGGGTAAAGATGTCCTCCCGCAGCCCCAGAAAGGCTGCCGCGGCCCTGCGGGCCTCCGCCTCGGAGACCTGGGGCAGCCCCTCCAGCATCTTGGGCGTGCGGCACGACAGGTGGTCGGAAAAGGGGCCGTCGTAGATCAGGGCGGGCACCTCGGGGAAGTCGGCCTCCACCGTCTGGAAGGCCGAGCCGGCGGGGAGTTCACCCGACTCCGTGGCGTTGGACAGCCGTGCCTGAACGGTCTCCACGTCCTCCGGTCGGATGGTGCCCGCGTCCAGCTCCGCCAGCAGGCTCTGGAGGGCGCCAGACAGGGTGGAGGCGGCCCCCGCCAGGCCGCGCAGGGTCTCCCGGTGCGCCTCAGTGCACGCCGTCTCGCCGTAGGCGTCCCGGGCCAGGGCCATGGCGTAGTCACCGGTTTTGGCCAGGAAGGCGGCGGTCTGCTCCAGCTCTACGTTGCCGTAGGGCAGCTCGCCCAGAGCCGACTGAGCGGCCAGCGCCTTGCTGTAGGCCTGGGCGCACAGTGCGGAGAACAGCTCGGGACTGGTGGCGTAGGTCACCTTTCGGAGGGCGACATCCAGCTCGCCCGCCGCCGTGGCCAGCTCGGTGAAGGCGTGCTGATAGGTGTTGTCCAGCATGCGCCGGTACTGTGCCGCCCGGGCGTGGCCCTGCACTGCAAACCCGGCGGTCACCGCGAAGGCCCCCGCCAGAAAGCTGGCGGCCAGCACCTGTTTTCTCCGTTTCTCCATGACAAAACGCCCCCTTTTACGGCTAGGTTGCGTAAAAGGGGGCGTTTTATGTGCGGTAAATATAAGCTAAAGAAGGGGGCGAAGCCGCGCAAAAAGGTTGAGCAGATCATCGGAGGCCTTCACGCCCAGAAGAGGAATTTCCAAGCCGGCCGCCCGAATCCGATCTTCCAACGCGCCGAGGAAAAGGCCACGGCCGGGCATCTCTTGATTGTGGTCGGACGTGGTCTCCACCCCGCAGTTGGGGGAGCGGTTTGCGCCCAGAAACGCAACGATGCGAAACCCGTATCTGTGGTACTCCAGCACCTGATGCATGACAGATTCAACTAGGTCCTCCAGCATCCGGCTGGGGGCGGGCGCCTGCATGGCGGCACGGATACGGGTGTTCTCCTCCGTGACCGGGGACTGCGCGCCCAGCCTGTTTCCACGGTCCAGCCCAAGGCAGCAGAGCTCCGGGCAGGGAAGCTGAACGATTCCCACCTGATGTTCCAGAAAGAACTGCACCAGCTCCCGGAAAGCGGCCGGATATACGGCGGTTCCGTCGGAGATGGCGTTTTGGTTCAGCAGGCAGTGGGCCAGAAACACCACTTTTCTACTGCGGCCGTCGGCAAACATCTGCATGATTCTCACCATTCACGGCTGGGTTCAGCCGCCCAGCTTGTCCAGCCCAAGACGGAGGCGGCGCAGGCACTCGTCCTTCCCCAGAATGTGGCAGATCTCCACCGCGCCGCCGGGGGTGACCGCCTTGCCCGCCGCGGCAATGCGCACCGGCCACATGAGGGTGGCGTTTTTGACCTCCAGAGACTCGGCTAGGCCGATCAGAGCGTCATGAATCCCGTCCACGGTCCAGTCGGCCAGCCCCTCCAGGGCGGGAAGGACGGCCTCCAGCATCCGCCGGGACACCTCCGGATTGGTCTTGGACTTCTTGTTGGTGAACAGCCCCGCGTCGTAGTCGGGCAGGGCGTCAAAAAAGTCCAGCTTCTCTGGGATGTCGGTGAGACGCTCGCACCGGGCCTGGAGCAGCCCGGCGATCTCCTCCGTGGAGAGGGCGGGATTCTGCACCGCCTGGCGGATGTAGGGCAGGGCGGCCGCATGGAAGGCCTCGGGGCTCATCTCCCGAAGGTAGTGGGCGTTGAAGTAGGTCAGCTTTTCGATGTCGAAGATGGCGGGGGACTTGGAGATGCCGCCGATGTCGAAAATCTCCGCCAGCTCGGCCAGGGTAAAGAACTCCCGCTCGGCGTACTCGCCTCTGGGAGACCAGCCCAGCAGGGTGACGTAGTTGACCACCGCCTCGGACAGATAGCCCATGGCGATGAGATCCTCGTAGGAGGGGTCGCCCTTGCGCTTGCTCATCTTGTTGTGGGCGTCCCGCATGACGGGGGAGCAGTGGATATAGGTGGGTACGTCCCAGCCGAAGCCCTGGTACAGCAGATTGTACTTGGGGGCGGAGGACAGGTACTCGGAACCCCGCACCACGTGGGTGATGCCCATCAGGTGATCGTCGATGACGTTGGCAAAGTTGTAGGTGGGCAGGCCGTCCCGCTTGATGAGCACCTGGTCGTCCAGGGTGGAGTTCTCTACGGTAATGTCCCCGAATACGGCGTCGGAGAAGACGGTGGAGCCCTCCGCGGGGATCTTCTGGCGGATGACGTAGGGGGCGCCGGCGGCCACCTTGGCCCTGGCCTCCTCCAGGCTCATGTCCCGGCAGGGGTCGGCCGCCCGGTCAAAGTTGCCGGAGTCCTCCTCAGACTCGGTCTTTTCGCAGAAGCAGTAATAAGCGTGGCCCTTCTCCACCAGCAGCTCGGCGTACTTGCCGTACAGCGCCCGGCGCTCGGTCTGGATGTAGGGTCCCACCGGGCCGCCGATGTCGGGGCCCTCGTCCCAGGTCAGGCCGCACTTGCGCAGGGTGGCGTAGATGACCTCGGTGGCGCCCTCCACCAGGCGGCCCTGGTCGGTATCCTCAATGCGGAGGATGAACTTGCCGCCGCTGTGGCGGGCGATGAGCCAGGTGTAGAGGGCGGTGCGGAGGTTGCCCACGTGCATGTAGCCCGTGGGGGAGGGGGCGAAGCGGGTGCGGACGCCGTCCTTGGGGATGCGGGCTTCCATCTCCTCAAACCAGTTCAGATCCATTGAAAAGACTCCTTTTTTAAACTTCATCACATTATTTTATATTTTTCGCCTAAGGATTGTCAAGGCCATTTGGATATGATATGATAAACCAATATGGGGCATTGTACCCAATGAGCCAAAAATCACTCGTAAGAGGTGTGTTCTAGAATGGAAAACCAGAAAAAAGTCATGCTCTCCGGCATCCAGCCCAGCGGCGAGCTCCACCTGGGCAACTACCTGGGAGCCATCAAGAACTGGGGCGCCCGGGCGGACGAGTTCGACTGCTTCTACTTTATGGCCGATATGCATACCATCACCGTGCGCCAGACCCCGGCGGAGCTCCGCCGCCGCACTCTGGAGCAGGTGGCCCAGTACATCGCCTGCGGTCTGGACCCGGAGCGCAACACAATTTTTGTCCAGTCCCACGTGCACCAGCACGCGGAGCTGGCCTGGGTGCTGGAGTGCTACACCATGTTCGGCGAGCTGTCCCGCATGACCCAGTTCAAGGACAAATCCGCCAAGCACGCCGACAACATCAACGCCGGCCTGTTTACCTACCCCTGCCTGATGGCGGCGGACATCCTGCTCTACCAGCCGGACTTTGTGCCGGTGGGGGAGGATCAGAAGCAGCACGTGGAGCTGACCCGCAACGTGGCCCAGCGCTTCAACCACGTGTACGGCGACGTGCTCAAGGTGCCCGAGCCCTACATCCCCAAGATGGGCGCGCGGGTGATGAGCCTGAACCAGCCGGACACCAAGATGAGCAAATCCATACCCGAGGGCTGCGTGTTCCTGATGGATAAGCCGGAGGACATCCTGCGCAAGTTCAAGCGGGCCATCACCGACAGCGACACTGAGCGCTGCGTCCGCTTCGACCGGGAGAACAAGCCGGGCGTGTCCAACCTGATGAGCATTTATTCCGCCGTCACCGGCAGGAGCTTCGAGGCCATTGAGGCGGAGTTCGACGGCAAGGGCTACGGCGCGTTCAAGCCCGTGGTGGGCGAGGCCGTGGTGGAGATGCTCCGGCCCATCCAGGAGGAGACCCGCCGCCTGCTCTCCGACAAGGCCTATCTGGAGAGCGTCTACCGCGCCGGCGCCGAGAAGGCGTCCTACGTGGCGGAAAAGACCCTGCGCAAGGTCTACAAAAAGGTGGGCTTCCTGGCCCGGTAAGATAAGGAGCAAATTCCCATGCCAAGAAATCTGGATCTTCCCCTCATCGGCATCGTGGCCGCCGCCCTGGTGGTGGCCCTGGTGGTGGCCCTGGTGGCCACTCCGGTGGTAAAAAACCTGGCCATTCGGGTCAAGGCGGTGGATGTACCCAAGGACGGCCGCCGCATGCACGACCACCCCATCCCCCGCATGGGCGGACTGGCCATCTTCCTGGGCTTCCTGCTCAGCGTCCTGCTCTTTCTGGACTTGAACGCCCAAATGCGGGGGATGCTGCTGGGGGCGGTCATCATCGTCGTGCTGGGCATCTTTGATGATATCTACTCGCTGCGGGCCATGTTCAAGTTTGTGGTGCAGATCATCGCCGCCCTGGTGGCGGTGCTCTCGGGCAACGTGATCGAGACGCTGTCCAACCCCAACGTGTTTTCCGCGGATCCCTACTGGAATCTGGGGATTCTGGCGGTGCCCGCCACGGTCATCTGGATCGTGGCCATCACCAACGCCGTCAACCTGATTGATGGCCTGGACGGCCTGGCCTGCGGCGTATCCACCATCAGCTCCATGACCCTGCTGGTGATCGCCCTGGTGGTCAGCGAGGGCAACGTGGCCATTCTCATGGCCGCCCTGGCGGGCGGGTGTATCGGCTTTCTGCCCTACAACATGAATCCCGCCAAGATCTTCATGGGGGACACGGGCTCCACCTTCCTGGGCTATATTCTGGCGGTGGTGTCCATTCAGGGCCTGTTCAAGTTCTATACCATTATCTCCTTTGCGGTGCCCTTCCTCATGCTGGGCCTGCCCATCTTCGACACCTGCTTTGCCTTCATCCGCCGCATTGCCCACGGACAGAGCCCCATGCACGCCGACCGCAGCCACGTGCACCACCGGCTTATCGACATGGGCTTCAACCAGAAGCAGGCGGTGGCGGTGCTGTATGTCATCAGCGCCATCCTGGGCCTGTCCGCCGTAGTGCTCACCACCAGCGGGCCGGTGAAGGCCATGCTGCTCCTGCTGGCCCTGTGCTTCGCGGGGGCGATCTCCGCCCGGATTTTCCTGGGCGCCAACGGAAAGAAAAACGACGGTGAGAAGCCGGACGAGAAGGGGGAAGAGAAATGAAGCAGGTGCGCGTCATGACCATCTTCGGCACCCGGCCGGAGGCCATCAAGATGGCTCCCCTGGTGGCGGAGCTCCAGCGCCGTCCGGGCCTGGAGCCGGTCTGCTGTGTGACGGCCCAGCACCGGGAGATGCTCGATTCCGTGCTGGAGATCTTCCAGCTCCGGCCCGATTACGATCTGAACATCATGGAGCCCCGCCAGACCCTCTCCACCATCACCTCCAAGTGCCTGCTGGGCATGGAGGGGGTGCTGGAGCAGGCCAGACCCGACCTGGTGCTGGTCCACGGGGACACCTCCACCACCTTCGCCGGGGCGCTGGCCGCCTTTTACCACCAGATCAGGGTGGGCCATGTGGAGGCGGGGCTGCGCACGGGTGACAAGTATTCTCCCTTTCCGGAGGAGATGAACCGGAAGCTGGTGGGCGATATCGCCGACCTGCATTTCTGCCCCACCCGGGCGAACCGGGCAAACCTGGAGCGGGAGGGGATCACCGACGGGGTGTTTGTCACGGGCAATACCGTGATCGACGCCCTCAAGACCACGGTTGTGAAGGGTTATCACTTCACAACGGATCTCCTCAACCATTTGGACTACACCGGCCGAAAGATCATCCTCGTGACCTGCCACCGGCGGGAGAACTACGGCCAGCCCATGGCTAACATCATGACGGCTCTGCGCCGGGTGGCGGACGCCTTCCCGGAGGTGGAGCTGGTCTACCCGGTTCACCTGTCCCCGGTGGTGCGGGAGGCGGCGGGGAAGTACCTCGGCGGCCACGACCGTATCCACCTCATTGATCCGCTCTCCGCCGACGAGATGCACAACCTGATGGCCCGGGCCTATCTGGTCATGACCGACTCGGGCGGACTGCAGGAGGAGGCCCCCGCCCTGGGGCGGCCGGTGCTTGTCCTGCGGCGGGAGACCGAGCGGCCCGAGGCGGTGGAGGCGGGGACCGTGAAGATCGCGGGGACGGAGGAGAACGTCATCTTCTCCATGGCCTCCGAGCTGCTCACCGCTCCGGCGGCCTACGCCGCCATGGCCCACGCCGTCAATCCCTACGGCGACGGCCTCGCCTGCCGCCGGATCGCCGACGCCATTGAGTGGAAATTCGGCCTGCGGGCCGAACGGCCGGAGGAATTCCGGGCATAACGCGGTCCGGGCGGAGAGGAGGGAACAGGCGTGGAGCGCAGAAAGCGGAATCTGCTGGTGGTACTCATCGGCATCGTCATCGTGGTGGCCATGGTGTCCAGCTTTGGACTGGGCCTCTTTGCGCCGGACACGGCGAAGATCGTGCTGCCCACGCCGGAGGTCTCCCAGCAGCCGGGGGGAGAGCCCGGTGTGCAGAGCGGTCTGGTGCTGGTGGACGTGACGCCGGAGACGGTGCAGAGCGTCATCCGGGATACCCTCTCCCGCCCGGACCGCTACACTCGCGCGGTCACGATCGAGGACTTCTGGGGCGAGGGAGAGAGCGGAACCACCCATGCGGACGTGTGGGTGGACGGCGGCTGGACCCAGACGGAGGCAGCCCTGCCAAGTGGGACGGTACGTTACTCCATCGTGGGCGGCGGGCAGTTCTGGCTGTGGTATGGAGGCGACCGCACGGCCCTTTCCGGTCCGGCGGACGGGCACTCGGCGGATCTGGAGGGCCAGCGCATCCCCACCTATGAGGACGTGCTGGAGCTGGAGCAGGATGCCATTGCCGCCGCCGGATATGAGGAGAAGGGCGGCCTGGCCTGCATTTATGTGGAGACAGGCGAGGACGCGCTGGGCTATGTGGAGAAGTACTGGGTCTCCGTGGACAGCGGCCTGTTGGTGTGCGCCGAGCAGTGGAAAGGGGAGGAGCTGACCTACCGGATGACCTCCTATGCGGTGTCGACGGACCGTACCCTCTTCGGACTCACGGAGTTTGCGCTGCCGGACGGCACAGTGCTGCATACGGTAGAGGAATAACGGGCGGCCGGCAGGGGGCCGGCCGCCCGTTATTCCAGCCCCAGCAGCAGGAGCAGCCCCAGGGTGATGACCAGTTCCATGTCGTCCCCCTCCAGAAAGAGGAACAGGAAGATGAGCAGGAGCAGGACATCGCCGGTGTCGAGGCCGTCCAGCTTGAGGCCCCGAAGCAGCTTGCCCAGTCCTGAGG
>PPYF01066414.1_pt1 | contig 11379 bp, 10 predicted proteins | sample 1559871 | NCBI WGS metagenome assembly PPYF01 (sample SAMN08240021, study PRJNA423297) | Human gut metagenome, whole genome shotgun sequencing project. | reverse complement strand
CGGTAGAGAACACTGAATAACCATATTCTTGCTCTACCGGAAAATAATCACTAACCGTGTTTTTGGCAGTAATTCTGCCGCGACGTTTTATAATACCACTCTCAAAGAGTAATGACTCTGTGAGGGTGGTTTTACCTGATCCATCATTGCCAAGGAGTGCAATGTTTTTAATTTCGTTAGTCTGATATACTTTCATGATATCTAAGATTTAATTATTAACAAACGGATATGTGTCTCATATCTCCTTAAAAGTGGAGCGCAAATTAGGAAATAAAGACAAAAAAAACAACCTCAAGGCAGGTGTTACTAAACTATGTTTTACGGCAGGGTTATCAGGTCCTTAAACGTTATGTCCTCTTATTCTTAGCCTTAATTCCATATATTCTTCCGATAATCCCTCAAATAAATATAAATATCAGTTCGATACCGCAAAAGGCAATGATAGTTTTCGTAGTTTTGTGCATTATTTTAATATATGGCCGGACTCTATTTACATATTCCCTTTTGCAAACGACGTTGCATCTACTGCGATTTCTTTTCCACCACCCAAAGCGAAAAGAAAACAGCTTATGTATCTTCCCTGTGCCGGGAACTGGAAATGCGCAAAGATTATATCGGAGGAGAAACAATAGAAACCATCTACTTCGGTGGGGGAACTCCTTCACAACTGTCACAAGAGGACTTCATCAGCATATTTTCCCATATATATAAGGTATACAATGTGGAGCCCGATGCCGAAATCACACTCGAAGCAAATCCTGACGATCTGACTCCGGAATATATCACCATGCTCCGCAGCCTGCCATTCAACCGCCTGAGTATGGGAATCCAGACTTTTAACGAGGATATGTTGAAACTATTACAGCGTCGTCACACTGCAGACCGGGCTATTCATGCTTTTAACAACTGCCGCCGGGCAGGATTTCATAACATCAGTATCGATCTGATGTACGGACTCCCCGGTGAAACACTCGATTCATGGCAAAAAGACTTGGAACAGGCAGTAAACCTGCATCCCGAACACATCTCCGCTTATCATCTGATATACGAAGAAAATACTGCTTTGTGGAAACTCCGCGAACAACACAAAGTAGCCGAAGCAGATGAAGACTTAAGCGTTTCTTTGTTCGGTACACTCATCGACAGCCTGAGTGCCGCCGGATATGACCATTATGAAATATCCAACTTCTGCCTCCCCGGATTGCATTCCCGCCATAATTCCAGTTACTGGACCGGAAAGAAATACCTGGGTTGCGGACCGTCGGCACATTCCTACAACGGCATCTCGCGTCAATGGAATATTGCTTCGCTGAATGAATACATCAAAGGGATAGACGGCGGGATACCGGCATTCGAGATTGAAGAGCTCGATTTGTACACCCGCTATAATGACTTTGTAATCACCGGTATCCGCACCAAATGGGGAATGCCGCTATCCAAGCTTCGCAGAGAATATGGTGAAGAACTGTACGCCTATTGTCTGCGCATGGCACAGCCTTATCTGAAACAAGGAACACTGGAAATAGTCAATGATACGCTAAAACTGACACGCCCGGGTATTTTCATTTCAGACGGCATAATGAGTGACATGCTCCGTGTAGAAGACTAGATGTAAGGTATCATTCTTTTTCATAATATCTCACCCAATCGACCAGCATCTCCACCGGCAAGTCCTTCGGGTCCACGCCTCCTACCCATGAGCCACCCAGCTGCATGTCTATCAGCAAATAATAAGGCTGATAAAAGGGATATTGCCCTTCTTTGTCAGTACTTATCCGCGGATAGGTGAACGTGTAATCATGGTTAATGGCAAAGACCAAGCTGTCAGGATAAATATCTACCGAGTAAATGTTATATTCATCAGGATTTATCTTATTGATGCCACCATGAGGAGGGGTGTCCTCAAACCCCAATTTATAGGTATAATAGGAATGTACGGTTTGATAAGCGATGGTGTCGCTATTCAAGCGCTCCATGATATCTATCTCACCTCCATCGGGCCATTTTGCATTTTCGGGCAGCATCCAGATAGCGGGCCATGCACCGCGAGCTCCCTGCAACTTGGCTTTTATCTCTACCCTTCCACCGGTAAAAAGCTTTTTACCTTTAGTATAAATGCCACCGGTAAGATAGGGTGCGGTATCATTCTTTTGCGTATAATTCACAATGCCGCGCAAGACCATATTTCCATCTCTCATGGCATAGCATGAATCAAAATCAGACATATAGTTATTCCAGTCTGCCGTTCCACGAGGTATCTTGCTCCATGATGTGGTGTCAAATCCGGCTTTGTTGTCAAATTCTTCCTGCCAAACCAGCTTCCATGTTCCTTTCTTCCCCGAAGTCTGACCGACAGTGGTCAATGCCATCAGTCCCAGGCATACCAATGCCATAAATGTTCCTTTTTTCATCGTATTTCTTTTAATGGTAAAAAACATTTGCCATATCAAGAAGACAACAAGAGTTGCCGCCCGATATGGCAAATAAAAAATTAAAGTATTTAATATCTTATTTTGCTAAGCTGTAAACAACATCCATGATTTTCTGTCCGATTTCATCAGCAGCTTCCATAGTAGACGCCTCTGAATACACACGGATAATCGGTTCTGTGTTACTCTTGCGCAAATGAACCCATTTATCGGGGAAATCAATCTTCACACCGTCAATGTCATTGATTTCTTCATCTTTATAAAGTTCTTTCACCTTTGCCAGAATTGCGTCGACATCGGTTTCGGGAGTCAGGTCAATGCGGTTCTTTGCAATAAAATAAGAAGGATAAGAAGCACGCAACTCACTTACTTTCTTACCTTCATGTGCCAAATGACTCAAGAACAAAGCAATGCCCACCAAAGCATCACGTCCGCAATGGCTTTCCGGGTAGATGACTCCACCATTACCTTCACCACCGATGACTGCATTTGTTGCTTTCATCTTTGTCACCACATTTACTTCACCTACGGCAGAAGCATTATATTCGCAACCATATTTGCGGGTTACATCACGCAAAGCACGGGTAGAACTCAAATTGGATACTGTATTTCCCGGAGTATGTTTCAATACATAATCAGCAACAGTTACCAATGTATATTCCTCACCGTACATCTTACCATCTTCACAAATCATAGCCAGACGGTCAACGTCAGGGTCAACAACAAAAGCCACATCACAGCCGCCTTTTGCCATCAATCCCATGATATCACCCAAGTTCTTTTCAAGAGGTTCGGGGTTGTGCTGGAAATTTCCGGTAGGTTCACAATATAGCTTTTCGACATGTTTCACACCAAGACGTTCCAGTAATTCGGGAAGGATAATTCCTCCCACAGAATTTACACAGTCGATAGCTACATGAAAATCAGCTTTGCGGATAGCCTCCACATCAACCAACTTCAATGCCAATACACTGTCAATATGCTTTTGATTGTAAGTATTGTCTTCACGATAGCTGCCCAAATGGTCTACATCAGCAAATTCAAACTCTTCAGCTTCAGCGATACGAAGAACTTCATTTCCTTCTTCCTTATTCAGAAACTCTCCCTTTTCATTCAGCAGCTTCAGGGCATTCCATTGTTTAGGGTTATGGCTTGCAGTCAGAATAATACCGCCACATGCGCCTTCCATAGTAACAGCCAGTTCGGTGGTCGGAGTAGAAGCCAAGCCGATGTTTACCACATCAAACCCCATCCCCATCAGGGTTCCGCATACCACGTTCTTGACCATCTCACCGGAGATGCGGGCATCGCGTCCTACTACAATTTTATTACTCTTTACAGTTGTTGTTTTACGTATCAGCGTTGCATAAGCTGATGTGAATTTTACAATATCCAACGGGTTCAAACCTTCCCCCGCATGGCCACCAATAGTGCCACGGATACCTGAGATTGATTTAATCAGTGTCATCGTCCTAATTGATAAGTTATTTCATAGTAACAAGGATAAACGTAAGCAGAGGCATTCTTTTGTCCCTCGCTATGAGGAACAATCAATCTAACCTTTGCCCGACCGGAAATCTCACGGCCCGTTCTGATATAATTAAACGGAATCAGCCAACCACTGGGAACAAACGTACTGCCATATGCAGAAGCCATTTGCCCTGTAGTGAAAGAAGCCGAAAACTTCTTTCCCGACTTAGTTAACATAAATTCATCGGGGTGTGGTGAAAGATTACCAATGGTATTCAAAGACAGAGTATCTCCTGTGCCATCTGCCGTTATCTGCTCTTCTACATAACGGGCCAGCACTTCATAACGTCCGTCTTCCAGTACATCCCCGTTTCCTTTTTCTACAATTTGCATATACACACCATTGTCCGAGAAAAGAACAAACTCATTATCCTTCACATTCGTAGTTGAGTCTTGTTCCTGAAACTGCTCAAAGCTAATTACCTTGATATTTTCTTTCTCAATAAACCGCTTAATAGCTTCTCTTTCCTCTTCCTTCATCTCAGCATAAGTCTTTCCGTTGTTACATGACTGGAAAAACAATCCTAATAGGAACACTGATGTGAACAGTATACTTAATTTCTTCATTCTGATTCTGTTATAATTTCGGGCAAAAGTAATAAATCACCCGCAAACTTTTATATTGTTTTTAGGCAATTATACTAAAATAACTATTTTTTTGCCAACAATAGCTCTTCGTACTTCAATAAAGCTTGTTTAAACAAGCCGATAGCTTCTTCCATTGTGCCATAAAACTCACCTCCCGAAGCGTTCAGATGCCCGCCTCCGTTGAAAAAATCAGCGGCAACTTTATTACAAGGGAAGGTACCGACCGAACGCAAGGAAACTTTAATCATGTTTTTCTCCGTATCCTCGCGCAAGAAAACAGAGAAACGGACATTCTTGATAGAAAGGGGAATGTTCACAAAGCCTTCCGTATCTCCTTTCACATATTGAAATTTGCCTTGTTCCTCTTTGGTCAGCCAAATTAACGCCGAATTGAATTCGGGAAAAACCTGCATCTTATCATACAGCACATACCCCATCAGGCGCAAGCGTCCTTCGGAATACGTATTATATACGTTGCGGTAAATCTCATCCTTGTCTATGCCTTTCGAAAGAAGCTCACTGATGATGAAATAAATTTCCCGGTTATTCGAATTATAAGTGAAACCGCCTGTATCTGTCATCATTCCCGTATAGATGCATTCCGCTCCTTCTTTGGTGATATCTTCAAAATACCCCAAACGGCAAATCAAACGGAATACGAGTTCGGAAGTGGAGGAGATTTCGGGATGAGAAATGACAATCCGGCAGAAATCACCGGGGTAAAGATGATGGTCTACCATCATCTTACGTCCTTTTGACGCAGCAACAGCATCTGCCATGGCATCAATACGCGACAGGGCATTGAAATCCAAACAGCAAATAACATCCGCCTCAGCTATCAACTTATCGGCAAACTCTTTATATTTGTCGTAACGGATGATATCTTTCGCCCCGGGCATCCAACGTAAAAAATCGGGGAAAGCATTGGGAACAATCACGTTCACATTCTTCTCTTGAGACTCCAGAAAATGCCATAGTCCCAATGAAGAACCTATCGCATCTCCGTCGGGAGATACATGGGTGACAATTACTATTTTTTCAGCTCTCTCAAACCATTTCTCCACATGGTCAATATTAGCTTGCGAAATTACTTTTGATAACATATATATATCTTTTCTTTTGAAATGGCAAAAATACAAATTTATTCTTTATTCACAGAAGAATACGGAAAGAACCTTTCTCCGAAATATCAATATAATCCAAACCCAAGGTTTTACACTCCTCTTTATAGGCTTTTGACTTATAATCACCGAGCGATGCATCCAAGACTATTCTCTTTATATGAAACAGTTTTTGCAACGGAGCAATCTCTCCTTTATATCCTTTACACAAATACATATAATCGATATCCAACAGATTTGTGGCGGATTTGTTGCGCCAATACCCATCAGTCACCATACAAATATTCATGCCCCTCCAATGGACAATTCCTTTATGGCTCCATACATTTCTACCTTCATAATCGGATAACAGCAAATGTGGGATCGGCATCTTCTTCCGTTTCCAATAGGTTTCAGCTATGTTTTTCATATAAATATAGGTGCTGTCTTTCCTGTCTGAACATAAATAAGAAGAATTATCAGCCTCTATCAAATGAACGGCAGCACAATTATGCAGATTATAAAACACTATCGAAGGAACGGTTGCCCGGGGAAAATGAATGTAGAGCAAAAGTACCAGAATCATATTTATTCCTGCAAATACCTTCATCAACGCTTTCCTGCTCCCGGTACTCCAATAATACAATCCCAACATTAAAAAAGCATAAAGCAAGCATACTTCCAAGGAAGATAAATACAACGAGTCTATAAAAGCCGAAGGCAATCGGCTGATAGTCCATGTACCCCAATTCAAACATTTAATGACTTCTTCCAGCATGAACAGAATGCAATGATGAAGTTCTGCGACCGGTGTAAAGACAAAAGCCAGCAATGCCAGATAAATAATAACAGGAATCAATGGTGCCACCAGCAGATTTGCCAATAAAAAGTAAAGAGAGAAACCGGAAAAATAATACATTACCAATGGGGCCGTACCTAATTGTGCCACCACAGACACAATCGTTGTTCCCCATATATATCTCAAGAAACGATTACGGATAAAACGGATACGGTAGAATTCTTTATAACACAGAGAAATGGCTAAAACCGCCATAAAAGAGAGTTGAAAACTTACATCAAACAAGTAAAAAGGAGAATACAACAACATAGAGAATGCCGCTATTGCCAATATATTCAGAGGTTTTCCTCGTTTCCCTCCCAGTGTTCCGAGCTCAACCAACATACACATGATGACGGCACGCACCACCGAGGGCATCAGCCCTGCCACAAAAGCAAAGCTCCACAGCAACAGCGTAACGACTACCCATTTCAGGATACGCATTGCCCGATTACGGCAAAACGGCCGCAACATATACCCCAACAGAAACCAAAGTATTCCGACATGAAGTCCCGACAATGCCAGCACATGGCTAATCCCCGCCACTGAATAAGACTCCCGCAACTCATCACTCAACTCTTCTTTATATCCCACCGTCAATGCGGAAAGTACGGCAAATTCCTCTCCTTTAAATCCCCATTGCCGATAACACCCGACAATCTTATCTCTGCAAGCCAAAGCCTGTTGCTTGATACCGAGCACACGCGGTTTGTCCATAACACGCCAATATCCGGCATACACATAAGCAGTCCCGCTAATCTGTTTCCGCAACAAATAAGAAGCATAATCAAACTCATACGGATTACCTGCATTGTGCGGAGAACGAATTTTGCCATAGAACAAGATATTATCTCCGCTTTGCAAGGTTTGAGACAAACTGTCCTTATAAACAGAAAGCAGCACCTGCCTGTCCTCTGTCTTTACTTTGCATACCATGACTTTCTCCTTTTCAACAGGAGTTTCCTGAACGACACCTCGGTACACTTTCTTTTCCGATGACCAATCGCAGTTTATTTTATCCCACTGTATTTGCGTCACCGTACTTCCCAAAACCAGCAGAAACAGGCTGACCGTTCCTCCAAAAAGCCACCGATAACGGTAAGCGCATGTTCTCAGCATCCACAGAAGAGCAACAAAAAGCACAGCCATCACTCCAAAGTGTACAGACAACAAATTCAAAGACCGAAAGCAGGTATCTGATAAAAAAATTCCGGCTACCAATGGGATGGTCAGCCGGAGTATAGAGTAAGGCTTCAAAGCCGAAAATAATTGCACTGCCGAATAATCAAAGATTCTTCAACTTATGAATCATTTCTCCCATATCGGGAGCTTTGAATACCGCATTTCCCGCCACGAGGACATCGGCTCCGGCTTCCACCAACAGCTTACCGGTTTCCAGATTCACACCTCCGTCTACTTCTATCAAAGCCTGCGAACCGGTACGGGCTATGAGCTCGCGCAATTCCCGCACTTTATCCAATGTGTGTGTTATAAACTTCTGCCCTCCGAATCCCGGATTTACACTCATCAACAAAACCATATCCACATCACGGATAATGTCTGTCAACATGGCAACAGGAGTAGAAGGATTGAGCGTTACAGCTGCTTTCATGCCCGCATCCTTTATCTGTTGTACTACCCTGTGCAAGTGTATGCATGCTTCATAATGCACATTCATCATCATAGTGCCCAAGTCTTTTACTTCCTTTATAAACTTCTCCGGGTTGACAATCATCAAATGTACATCCAAAGGTTTTTCTGTCAGTTCCGCTACATATTTCAATACGGGAAACCCAAAAGAAATATTAGGAACAAACACACCGTCCATCACGTCAATATGCAACCAATCGGCTTCACTGTGATTGATTTGCTGTATGTCTGCCTGCAAGTTAGCAAAATTGGCAGACAGTAAAGAAGGAGATATTAGAGGTTTAGCCATAATTCACTGTTCTTATTTCTTAGCATATAGGTTACAAAAGTAGTACAAAAAAATGGTTTATTTGCGAATACTCGGTAAAATTGCAAACAGAAGTCATTTATTTCAAAGTAAACCGCACTCCCAATTGAATATTAAAATTAAAAGGATGCTCTTTGCGAATAGTCTGCCATTGACTACCATCATCAAAATAATAAACCACACCGGGTTCGGCGTAAATACCGACTTTCTCTGTAATCTTGAACTGTGCACCGGCAGCAGCCGACAACGACCATTGCAATGGCTTCACATTTATCTTTTCATCTGTTGCATCTTTGTCTTGCTTATTCACAATGCCCACCTTGTGCATCGTGCCCGAAACACACTTTTCGACCATTCCCCCTGCCGAAGCATAGATTTCAAAACGTTTATTACTCCACAAACGACGATCTACCTTCAAAGGAATTCCGACATAATGCAAGCGTTGCTCTTCTTCAAAATAAGAATCCTGAGAACCTGAACGTAAATCAGTGGAAAGCAACGTATAGGTTACTCCCGTCTCGATACCCCATTTCTCATTCAACTCAAAACGGAGAGACGCACCGAATGTGACAGGCATGTGATGTTCCACCTTCGTATTATTATCCTCATTCAGATTAGCAAAATAAATAGGCTCGTTCAGTTCATTCCTTGCCTCCAAAGAAGCATAAGGTGAATTTTTCTTCGGTTCTTTATTCAATGGAGCCAGACTTCCATATCCCGAATAATTCATATTGGAAGAAAAAGGAACGTTACCGGTAGAAACACCAACCGACCACTTCCTTTCTTTGGTCTTCCGGGGGGTGGCGTATGCATAATAATTATTACGCCGGGCAGTTCTTGCAGCCGGTTTCTGCACAGGTTCTCCACTCTTCACCTGTTCCGTTTCTTTGCTCTTTTTATCCGTCTTATCTGTTTCCTCCATCGGCTTCTCTTCTGCTGTTTTTTCTGTCATCACCTCATTATAAAATGCAGATACAGCTTTCTGCATAACAGCTTCCACATTGTTCACTTTCTTTTTTACTGACGTAATTTCGGGAGCGATATGTGCCACTGACGGATGGGTAGGAATTATCTCATTCATATCCGCCGAAGGAGAAAGAGATGCTATTTCAACAGATTTTCTTTCTACATATTCTGCCGAAGGAGAATGCCAGAACCATACGGTCACTGTCGATATGACCACCAGCAAGGCAATTGCTGCTACTGCCTGCCAGCGACGCCACAACGGAATAATTTTGGGAGTACTATTAAGCTCCTTCTCCAACTGATTCCAAAGATCAGCAGGAGCCGGTTCGGAATAGTCCTCCATCCGATGGCGTAAATTCTTTATCCATTTATCTTTCTCTTCCATTCCTATATCCTCTTTCTATAATCATTAATCTTCTTTATAAGTAAACTTTTGGCACGATATAATTGCGATGAAGAGGTATGCTCGGTGATTCCTAACATCTGAGCTATTTCCTTGTGTCCTTTCTCTTCAAATACATATAGATTAAAAACGGTGCGATAGCCTTCCGGCAATTCTTTTATAAACTGCATCAATACAGACTGAGGAATCTGTTCCATCGTATCATCATCTCCATCCACCATATCCGGCAATTCTTCCACTACTATTTCCTGATTGGCTGAAGACTGTTTGCGCAAATAACCCAAAGCTTCATTTACCATCACACGCGCAAGCCATGCTTTGAGTGACCCTTCTCCTTTGTAAGTAAACTTGTCGAAAGAACGAAAGATATTCAAAAAGCCATCATGCAAAACATCTTGTGCCGTCTCTCTGTCACCAATATAACGAATACAGATAGCCATCAATTGTCCGGCATAACGCTCATACAACTGCTTGCGGGCAAGGTTATCTCCCTTGCCGCATCGTTCGGCCAACTCTGCTTCATTCATTGTTTGTGACACTATTTTATTCTATAAATGATGAGACTGCAAAAATACTGCATTAACGAAGCAGATTTTTTTTGCTTAAGCAGATTTAACACTTTTAGAAGCAGTAAACATCCTGTCTGTACATTTACGTCATAGAAACATTCAAAAAGAGATAATGAAATGAAGCATATAAAGAATATAGTACTCCTACTCTTTCTGTCGGTCGTGACCTGCATGACGCAAGCATGCAGTCACGATGAAGACATAGATGACCTCCAAAGCAGTATGGATAATTATAATGCAGACATGGCCATCATTGTCAATCCCATTACGCTGTCGGGGGCTACTTTGATAGATACTGACTTAAACGGATATACTTATATAGCCAACCCGCAAATCTTGTCTGACAATAAAATAAACCAAAAAGGGCAACGCATATTTTATACTTACACTGCCATTCCTCAAAGCATAGGTGCTGACAGTATTCCTTATATCACTATTATGCAAGTGAATAAAGTGCTGACCAAAGAACCTGTCTTCGTAGAAGACAATGATGCAAAAGACTATGGCACAGACCCGATTGAGATTAGCGGGCAAAGTATAAGCAAAGCGCATCTCAACTTACGCTACACCTTTTTAAACGGAGGGAACCATCTTATACCACATTCTATCAGCTTACTCATAGCGAAAGATGCCCAGCCGGACGCACGCGGATATTTAAGTGCCGAGTTGCGTCATGATGCGGCCGATGACCTGCAACTCAATGCCAACAGTGGTTATGTCTCATTTACATTGGAAAATATGCCGGGATTTAAAGAAGGTACATTGAAAGGATTTAAGATAAAAACAAAAACGATTAAAAATGAAACCGATATCGTAGAAGTCACGATGAACAATAACAGAAAAAGCATGAATTTCAATATCTAAACCATAACTCAACCCAAAAACTAAACGACCGTTATAATATAATGTCTCATTTATTATAGGGATATTCAGTAAATGTCTCTAAAAAATAAGATGGCATATGAAGATGATAGGGCATGACCACTTCATATGCCATTC
>PPYF01548699.1_pt1 | contig 11380 bp, 8 predicted proteins | sample 1559871 | NCBI WGS metagenome assembly PPYF01 (sample SAMN08240021, study PRJNA423297) | Human gut metagenome, whole genome shotgun sequencing project. | reverse complement strand
CATTATCCCGGATCCGTCGAAGTCGCTCCTCGAGGGCGGCGTTACGGCCAGCGGCTGGAACAGCGTCAAGGGTGACAGCATCAGCCGGATGTACTACGAGGCGCTGGCGGAAAAATATCACTTTGACCTCACCACGCCGATCGGCGACCTGCCGGAAAATGTGCGCCAGATCCTGCTCTACGGCACTGGCGGCGAGGAGCTCACGCTGCATTATGATACGAACCGCGGCACCGGTGTGCTGCGCCGCCCGTTTGAAGGCATCGTCTGCAACCTCGAGCGCCGCTATCAGGAGACGCAGAGCGAGGCCATGCGCGCGTCGATTGAGTCCTGCATGGCGGAGACCGCCTGCCCGGACTGCCACGGTGCGCGGCTGCGGCCGGAGGTGCTGGCCGTCACGGTTGGCGGGCTGAACATCTCGGAATTCACCGCGCTGCCGATCACGGAGGAGCTGGCGTTTCTGGATAAGCTTGCCCTGAGCGAGAAGGACGCCAAAATTGCCGACAGCATCCTGCGCGAGGTGCGCTCGCGGCTGCATTTTCTGCAGAGTGTCGGTCTGCAGTACCTGACGCTCGCGCGCTCGGCGGCAACGCTGTCCGGCGGCGAGAGCCAGCGCATCCGGCTTGCAACGCAGATCGGCTCGTCGCTCATGGGCGTGCTGTATATTCTCGACGAGCCGTCCATCGGCCTGCACCAGCGCGACAATGAAAAGCTGCTGGCCACGCTGCGCGAGCTGCGTGACCTCGGCAACACGCTCATCGTCGTCGAGCACGATGAGGACACCATGCGCGCGGCGGACTATCTCATCGACATCGGCCCCGGCGCGGGCGTGCACGGCGGGGAAGTAGTGTGTGCCGGCACACCGGAGGAGGTCGCGCGCTGCGAGCGCTCCATCACCGGGCAGTATCTGTCAGGAAAAAAGAAAATTCCCGTGCCTACACACCGCCGCGCCGGAAACGGCCATGCGCTTGTGATCCGCGGCGCGGCAGAGCATAATCTCAAGCACGTGGATGTGGAGATCCCGCTGGGCGTCATGACATGCGTGACCGGCGTGTCCGGCAGCGGAAAATCTTCGCTCGTCAACGAGGTGCTGTATAAAACACTCGTCGGCAAGCTTAACCACGCCAAGGTGCGTCCCGGGAAATGTGACGGGATCGACGGCGTGGAGTATCTGGATAAGATCATCAACATCGACCAGAGCCCCATCGGCCGCACGCCGCGCTCCAACCCGGCGACGTATACCGGCCTGTTTGACGATATCCGCGCGCTCTTTGCCTCCACGCAGGACGCAAAGCTGCGCGGCTATGGCGCCGGGCGCTTCTCGTTCAATATCCGCGGCGGCCGCTGCGAGGCCTGCTCCGGCGACGGCCTGCTGAAGATTGAGATGAACTTCCTGCCGGATGTCTACGTGCCCTGTGAGGTCTGCAAGGGCAAGCGCTACAACCGCGAGACGCTCGAGGTACACTACAAGGGCAAGAACATTGCCGAAGTGCTGGACATGACCGTTGAGGAAGCGCTTGCGTTCTTTCAGAACCAGCCGAAGATCCGCGACCGGCTGCAGACGCTCATGGATGTCGGTCTCGGCTATGTCAGGCTCGGCCAGCCGTCCACGACGCTCTCCGGCGGCGAGGCGCAGCGCATCAAGCTTGCGACCGAACTGTCCAAGCGCAGCACCGGCCGGACGATTTACGTCCTCGACGAGCCGACGACCGGTCTGCATGTGGCGGACATCGCGCGCCTGATTGATATTCTTGACCGCCTGACCGATGCCGGCAACACGGTGCTGGTCATCGAGCACAACCTGCACGTCATCAAAGTGGCCGATCACATCATCGACCTCGGCCCTGAGGGCGGCGACGCGGGCGGAAACATCGTCTTTACCGGCACACCGGAGGACTGCGCACGCTGTGCCGGGAGCTACACCGGCCAGTTTTTGAAAAAAGAACTCGAAAGTTAACGGCCAAGCCCCCTTTCTCATAGGCTGAAAGGAGAGGGGGCGGTGAACATGGTCATTCAGATCACCTTATGCGTCCTGCTGATCCTTGGCTTTGCCTGGCTACTGTGGATGCTCAGCGGCGCGCTGCTCACGCCGGTGCGCTCCGGCCGGGACACGCGCATCACGCTCGTCGTGCAGGCGCACGGGGACGCACCGGAACTGGAAAATCTCCTGCGCGGCGCTCTGTGGCTGCGTGACAGCGGCACGGTCGCGGCGGACATTCTGCTCGTGGACTGCGGCCTTACGGAAGAAGCTGCTGCGCTGGTCGAGCGCCTTGCACGCCGGTGCGGAGATCTGAAGCTGTGCAAAACGGAGGAGTTTTGCCGATGGATGCAAAAACCAATCCAATAGAATTATGCGGCACCGTCGCGGCGGTCATCTATCAGAACGAGGAAAACGGCTACACCGTCCTCAAGTTGGACGTGGACGACGGCAGCCAGACGATGGTCGTCGGCTGCATTCCGTACGCCGTGCCGGGCGAGTCCATGATCGTCACCGGCAGCTGGATGACGCACCCGGTGCACGGCCAGCAGTTCAAGGCCGAGTTTGCCGAGCGCACCATGCCGGAGACGGCGGACGCGATCTATGCCTACCTCGCCGGGCGCGCCGTGCACGGCATCGGCCCGGCGACGGCGTCGCTGCTTGTATCGCGCTTCGGCGCCGACACGTTGAATGTACTGGAGTACGAGCCGGAAAAGCTCACGGCCATCAAGGGCATCAGCCTTTCCAAGGCGAAGACCATGTCGGCCAATTTCCGCCGTCAGGCGGGCATGCGCCGCTTGATCGAGTTTCTGGCCTCAGCGAATATCCGCCCGGTCATTGCCCTGCGGATGTACCAGTATTACGGTGACGAGGCCCTGCAGCTCGTGCAGGATAACCCCTACATACTCGTCTCGGACGCCATCGGCGCCACGTTTCAAGAGGCGGACGCGCTGGCGCTCGGCCACGGCTTTGACGACCAGAGTGCGGAGCGTGTCGCCGCGGCGACGCTGTATGAGCTCGCCTATAACGCCATTCGCGGCCACTGCTTCATCTCGTACCGCAATCTGCTGGCAGCGACGTCGCAGCTCAGCGGCGTGCCGGACGAGCTGGTCGCCCAGAGCGTGGACACGCTTGTAGAGAGCGGCGAACTGGTGCGCGAGCGCGTTGCCGGGTGCGATGGGTGCTATCTCGCACGCCTGCACGAGGCGGAGGCCTACACGGCCGAGCGGCTGCTCGCTATGGCGCAGAATGAATACCGCCGCATGCCGGATACGGAAAAAATCGCGGCACAGATTGAAGCGCAGCTCGGCCTGACTTTTGCCGAGCAGCAGAAGGAAACGCTCCACCTTGCGTGTCAGCACCAGGTCATCGCCATCACCGGTGGCCCCGGCACCGGCAAGACGACGTCTATCCGGGCGATCCTCGCTCTGTTTGATGTGCTCAAGCTCGACACCCAGCTTGCCGCCCCGACCGGCCGCGCCGCCAAGCGCATGAGTGAGCTGACCGGCCGGAGCGCGCAGACGATCCACCGCCTGCTCGAGGCCGGCATGAGCGACGATCACCAGGACATCGCCTTCCGGCGCGACGAGGACGACCCGCTTGCGTGCGACGCCGTCATTCTCGACGAGTGCTCCATGGTGGACATCTCGCTCATGTGCGCGCTGCTGCGTGCCATGCGCCCGGATTGCCGGCTCATCCTTGTGGGCGATGCTGACCAGCTGCCGTCCGTCGGCCCGGGCAACGTTTTTTCCGATATCATCCGCAGCGGCGTCATCCCGACTGTGCGCCTGACGGAGATCTTCCGCCAGGCCGCCGGGAGCAGCATCGTCGCCTACGCGCACGCCATCAACCGCGGCGAGCACCCGAACCTTGCGCAAAACAGCGGGGACTTTTTCTTCCTCCGGCGTACAGATCCGCAGAAAGCGGCCGATACGGTCGTGGAGCTGTGCAAAACACGCCTGCCGAATAATATGAAGATCCCGCCGTCGGACATTCAGGTGCTCACGCCGACGCGCAAGTATGACACCGGCATGGCGGCGCTGAACGTGCGCCTGCAGGCGGCACTTAACCCGCCGGCCGACGGAAAGAAGGAACGCCGCTTCGGCGAAATTATCTTCCGCGAGGGCGACCGCGTGATGCAGATCCGCAATGATTACGACATCGTGCTCAAAAACCCGGACGGTACGACAGCCGGGACTGGGGTCTATAACGGCGACGTCGGCCAGATCACGGCCATCGACCCGCAGACGGAAACGCTCGCCGTCTGCTACGACGGCAAGACCGCGACCTACGGCTTCGAGATGCTCAACGAGCTCGAGCACGCGTGGGTCATGACGGTGCACAAATCGCAGGGCAGCGAGTACCGCGCGGTCGTGCTCTGCATCGGAAAAGCCGGGCCCATGCTGCTTACGCGCAGTGTGCTCTATACGGCCATCACGCGCGCCAAGTCCCTGCTCATCGTCGTCGGCGACGAGGGTGTGGCTTATCATATGATTGACAATCAGGCACAGACCCGGCGCTACAGCGGCCTGCGTGCCCGGCTCTGCGGGGAGTGCGGTGAAGCATGAAAGTGATCTCGTTCCTGCTCGACCTGCTCTATCCGCCGCGGTGCGCGTTCTGCCATGACTTTCTCGAGACCAGCCGCGAGGGTGTCTGCGCACACTGCAGGACCGGTCTGCCGTTTGCACAAAATGGTGGACGGCAGCACTTCCCGTTCATTCCGGCATGTGTCTCTCCGCTTAATTATGAGGGCAATGTGCGCGAATCGCTGCTGCGCTATAAATTTGGCGGCGCGACCGGGTACGCAAAAGTCTATGGTCGACTCGTTGCCGAAACGGTGCGCACGGAGCTTCCGGGAGCGTATGACATCATCACCTGGGTGCCGCTGAGCCGCAAGCGCCTGCGCGAGCGCGGCTACGATCAGGCGCGCCTGCTGGCGAAAGCGACGGCAAAGACACTCGGCATGCCGCTCACGCCGACGCTCTATAAGCAGCGCAACACGCAGCCGCAGTCCGGCACCGGCGACGCTGCCAAGCGCCGCGCGAACATTACCGGGGCTTACCGCATGAAAAAGGGCGCGGATGTGACGGGAAAGCGCGTTCGGCTCATTGACGATATCGTCACGACCGGCTCGACTCTGTCGGAATGCGCGCGTGTGCTCGGCAAAGCGGGTGCGGAGCAGGTCGTCTGCGCCACGGTCGCGCGCGCGGCCGACTAAAACAGCCGCGAGACGGCTACGATTGACTATAACATCCGCTGCGCGGATGATACAGGAGTTTTGCTTTATGATGATTTTTGAACGTGACATTGCCATCGACCTCGGCACGACCAACATCCGCGTGTTTGTGCGCGGCAAGGGCATCATGCTGCGCGAGCCGTCCATCGTAGCGGTCGATAAGTACACCGGCCGGATGCTCAAGGTCGGTCAGGATGCGCAGAAAATGCTCGGCCGTACCCCGGCGAACATCGTGGCCATCCATCCGATCAGCGCGGGCGTCATCTCAGACTATGACATGACGGCGCTCATGCTCAAGGAGCTGCTCTCGCGCGTGACGTCGTTCAGCCTCTTCAAGCCGCGCGTGCTCGTCACGGTGCCGAGCAGTGTGACCGGCGTGGAGGAGCGCAACGTTATTGACGCCGTCATCGAGGCCGGCGCGCGCAAGGTGTACCTCGTGGAGTCCGCCGTGGCCACGGCGGCCGGCGCGGGAGCGGACATCTCCAAGCCGGACGGCCATCTGGTCATCGACATCGGCGGCGGCACGACGGAGGTCGCGGTCGTCTCCCTCGGCGGCGTGGTCGAGAGCGAATCCATCAAGACCGCCGGCGACGCCTTTGACGAGGCGATCGTGCGCTACGTGCGCCGCAAGCACAACATCCTCATCGGCAAGCGCACGGCCGAGGAGCTCAAGATCGGCATCGCATGCCTCGTCCCACGCGCAGAAGTGGGCATTCAGGAGGTCAAGGGCCGCTGCCTGACGACCGGTCTGCCGAAGTCCATGAAGATCCTCGTGGCCGATCTGGCGCAAAACGGCATCATCATGGCCGGCGGCGGCAGTCTAATCTACGGCTTTGATCAACTCGTGGAGAAGGACACCGGCATCCGCACGACGGTCGTGGACGACGCACTCTCGTGCGCAGCGTTCGGCAGCGGCAAGATGCTCATGAATCTCAACGACATGCAAGACGGTATGGTCAATCTCGCGCGCAAGCGCCAGATGAAGGCATAAACACAAAGGCCGGACATCCCCGGCCTTTTTCTGCTATGTATTATCACACTTTGAACGAGGAGCTGCGCCGCCGCTTCGGCTGCAAGGTCTATAAGCTTGCGCTCACGGCGGCTTTACCTGTCCGAACCGGGACGGGACTATCAGTGCGCGCGGCTGCATTTTCTGTGCCGGGGACGGTTCCGGCGCCTTTGCCGCTGACCGCGCACTGGACATCCCGCAGCAGATCGAGGCGGCCAAGGCGCGCGTAGCCGGTAAAAACGGCGGCGGCAAATACATTGCTTATTTTCAGAACTTCACGAACACTTATGGCAGTCTCGCGCACATATGGCAGTCTCGCGCACATGGAGCGCCTGTTCATACAGGCGCTTGCGCCGGAGGACGTTGTGGCGCTGTCGGTCGCCACGCGGCCGGACTGCCTGCCGGATGCCGTGATCGCGCTGCTGCAGCGGCTGAACACGGAAAAGCCCGTCTGGGTCGAGCTCGGCCTGCAGACCATCCATTCGCAGAGCGCGGCCTATATCCGCCGCGGCTACGATTTGCCGGTGTTTGACGATGCGGTCCGCCGTCTCCGCGCGGCCGGTCTGGAGGTCATTGTGCACCAGATCCTCGGCCTTCCGGGGGAGACGGATGCGCAGATGGTGCAGACCGCGCGCTATATCGGTCAGAGCGGGGCGCAAGGCATCAAGCTGCACCTGCTGCATGTGCTGCGCGGCACGGATCTGGCGGCGGACTACGCCGCCGGAAAGTTCGAGGTGCTCACGCCGGAGCACTATATCGACCTGCTCGAGCAGTGTCTGCGCGTACTCCCACCGGAGGTGGTCATCCACCGCCTGACCGGCGACGGGGCCAAGCGCGACCTCATCGCGCCGCTCTGGAGCGCGAACAAAAAACGCGTGCTCAATACGATCCACGCTGCTTTCGCGCGCGACGATCTGGTGCAGGGCTCGGAACTGTAACGTTATTTCAGGTGCTGACTATGAGAAGAGAAATAGATTTCATTCATGGAATATGCGAATTCTGCAGGCGAATGGATTCGGCATATCCAGGCGCTCCAAAAGATGATATTGAAGTTAAACTCGTGGAGCATATTTCGTGCCGGGAGTTTCTCGCCTTGAGGGGTTTTGCGCGAGATTTGTGCATTGGCATTTCGAGATTTTTGACATATTCACGCGAAAACGAAACTGTCTCCATCGCCATGCGTATCAAAGACCACGGACTCTATTTGTGCAATTATTACGACCGACAAAAGCCCTACGGAACGATTGCCGCGGCTGATAGAGAAAAAGCTTTCTCAAACGTGAAATGGCTTTTCAGAAGGAAGCTGTGCGCATCACATTCGACCGGTATCACAGGTTTGTTCCGGACATTCTCGCAGCTTTTGCATTATCAAGTGCTGACGGATGCTGCCGGGAATGAACTGCTTTGTTTATGCGATGACCATAGAAAGACCATTCCGCTTTCCGTAGAGGACAAAACGGCATATGAGGCTGGAAACAACCACGAGCACTTGTTGGATGATATTTCGGACGAAGCGTTTTCTGAACTTGTTGCAGACGCACCTGTTCTTTGCCGGCTCATCTATTGCAATATCAAGATGCAGTATCCGCGGAGAAAGCTTGCAGTTTATGCTGCAGTAAACCGCCATGATTCCCTCACGGTTCGTTTCCATCAGGTGTGGACGGGAGAACCTCCGTACTATGATCCAGAAGATTTTTCATCCGGGGATGAACGCGTTTTTTCTGTCATCGACTAAGCGCTTTATAAAAATACTGCGGGCGGTGCTGATGCACCGCCCGCAGCTTATATAACTTGCCGTGATGAACTGTGGTAATGGCATCGACCGAGAAAATCAGATCTTGCTGTTGAGCCAGTCGAGGATGTCTGCATAAACCTCATCCTTGTTGAGCTCGTTGAGCATCTCATGGCGGCCGTCCTTGTAGAGCTTGAGCTTCACGTCCTTGCAGCCGACCTTCAGGAAGCGGTTGTAGACCTTCTTGACGCCCTCGCCGTAGTTGCCGACCGGGTCGCCGTCGCCGGCCATGAAGTAGACCGGGGTGGCCTTGTTCATCTTATTGAGATTTTCCGTCTTCCAGATATACTGCAGGCCGCCCATCATATCATGGAACATGCCGGCCGTCGCCATCGCGCCGCAGAGCGGGTCGGCGATGTACTGATCCACGATCGCCTCGTCGCGCGTCAGCCAGTCGAGGTTCGTGCGCACATGGTCGTACTTCTTGTTGTAGCTGCCGAAGGCAAGCTTATCGAGCTTGGGGCTGTGGTACATCGGGCCATTGTCGATCATCTCGAGCTTGGCCACGAGCTTACCGGCGGCGACGACAGCGGCCGGGTTCTGGCCGGTGCCGCTGATGATGACGCCCTTGAGTCCCTCCGGATGGTCAATGATGTAGGTGCGGGTCAGGAAGCTGCCCATGCTGTGGCCGAACAGGAAGTAGGGGACATCGGGGTACTTGGCGGCGGTCAGCTTGTGGAGCTGGTCCATGTCGCTCACAACATCGTTCCAGCCGTCCTTTTCCGCAAAGAAGCACAGCTCTTGCTCGTTTTCGGCAGTCTTGCCGTGGCCGAGATGGTCGTTGGCGACGACGACAAAGCCGTTGTCGGCCAGAAACTCCATAAACGGGGCATAGCGGTAAATGTGCTCGGCGACGCCGTGCGCGATCTGCAAAACGGCGCGGACTTCGCCGTCGGGTGTGCATTCTCTTGCAAATACCTTGTGTTTCCCGTCAGTGGACAAAAACCTGAAATCATGAAAAGATGGCATAGCAATACTCCTCCAGTTGTGATATACTAAAAGCTACCTGAATTGTATTCCAATTGACGGATTCCGTCAAGTCTATGGAGGTTAATGTGAATTATGAACGGCTACATCATTGCACTTGACCAGGGTACAACCAGTTCCCGCTCGATTATTTTCGACAGTAAGGGCAACATTGTGTCTCTGGCGCAGTATCCCTTCACGCAGATCTACCCAAAACCGGGCTGGGTGGAACATGACCCGATGGTCATCCTTGAGAGTCAGCTGCTTGCCATGAGCGAGGCGTTTGAAAAGAGCGGCCTGTCGCCGACGGACATCGCCGGCATCGGCATCACGAATCAGCGCGAGACGACGATCGTCTGGGACAAGAACACCGGCAAGCCCGTCTATAACGCAATCGTCTGGCAGTGCCGCCGCACGGCGCCCATCTGCGACCAGCTCACGGCCGACGGTCTCGGCCCGTATGTGAAGGAAAAGACCGGTCTGCTCATTGACGCCTATTTCTCCGGCACGAAGATCAAGTGGATCCTCGATAACGTTCCCGGTGCGCGCGAGCGCGCCGAGCGCGGCGAGCTGCTGTTCGGCAACGTGGATTCGTGGCTCATCTGGAATCTGACCGGCGGCCGCGCCCATGTGTCGGATTACTCCAACTGCTCGCGCACGATGCTGTTTGACATTGATAATCTCTGCTGGGACGAGGAGCTGTGCGCACGCCTCGGCATCCCGATGAGCATGCTGCCGGTGCCGGTGCCATCGTCCATGGTGTATGGGCAGGTGACGGCGGGGCTTCCGGGGCTTGAGTCGCTCGAGGGCATACCGGTCTGCGGCAGCGCCGGCGACCAGGCGGCCGCCCTGCTGGGCCAGGCATGCATCGTGCCGGGCCAGGCGAAAAATACGTACGGCACCGGCTGCTTCACGCTCATGAATACCGGCAGCAAATCCGTGCGCAGCGTCAGCGGTCTGGTCACGAGCGTTGCGTGGTCGGTCAATGGTAAGACGACCTATGCGCTCGAGGGCAGCGTGTTCAATGCCGGCAGCTCCATCCAGTGGCTGCGTGATGAGCTCGGCCTGATCGGAACGGCACACGAGTGCGACATTCTGGCCGAGAGCGTGCCGGATAACGGCGGCGTGTACCTCGTGTCCGCGTTCACCGGTCTCGGCGCACCGCGCTGGGATATGTACGCCCGCGGCGCGATCGTCGGTCTGACGCGCGGCAGCAACAAGGCACACATTGCCCGCGCTACGCTTGAGGGCATTGCCTATCAGGTCAAGGACCTGCTCGACGCCATGCAGGTTGACGCCGAGAGTCCGATCTCTGTCCTGCGCGTGGACGGCGGCGCGTCCGTCAGTTCGTTTTTGATGCAGTTCCAGGCGGATATGCTGCGCGTGCCGATCGACCGGCCGAAGCTGGTCGAGACGACGGCGTTCGGCGCGGCGTTCCTCGCCGGTCTCGCCTGTGGCGTCTGGGAGAGCGTGGACGATATTGCGCTCCTGCGCCAGTCCGACCGCATTTTCAAGCCCGAAATGGATGCCGATCAGGCAAAGCAGTATCACGATAACTGGCTGCGTGCCGTCGGCAGAGCAGAAAAGTGGAGCCAGGAATGAACCGAAACCTGTTTTTTAACCCAACGAATATTCTATTGCCGGCGCATGCGGATATGCGGCGCTGGAGCGTCATCGCATGTGACCAGTTCACGGCGGATGCCGGCTATTGGCAGACGGTGCAGAACACCGTCGGTGACGCACCGTCCACACTGCGGCTGATGCTGCCGGAGTTTTACCTCGGCAAGTGCGATGAGGGTGCGGCAACGCGCGAGATTCAGCAGACCATGCATCGTTATCTCGACGGCGGTGTATTCCGCACCGTGCCGCACAGTCTCGTGCTCGTGCAGCGCACGCTGCCGGGCGGTGCCATCCGCTGCGGTATTGTCGGCGCACTCGATCTGGAGGCGTATGATTACGCGCCGGATTCTGTCACGCCCATCCGCGCCACGGAGGGCACGGTCGCCTCGCGTCTGCCCGCACGTGTGCGCATCCGCGCGGCCGCGGCGCTGGAGATGCCGCACATCATGGTGTTTTACAGTGATCCGGATGATGCGATCTTCCGGGATGCGCTGGCGGCTGCCAACGAAACGCTGTATGATTTTGACCTCATGTCCGGCGGCGGTCACGTTCGCGGTCTGCGTGTTGCGGGCATGGATGCGGATGCGCTTGCCGCGCGCCTGTGCGCGACCGGTGTCGGCACGGACAGTGCGCACCCCATGCGATTTGCCATCGCCGACGGCAACCACAGTCTGGCGGCAGCCCGTCTGTGCTGGCTGGAAAAGAAACAGTCGCTCACGCCCGAGCAGGCAGCGGTCGATCCCGCGCGCTATGCGCTCGTCGAGCTCGTGAACCTGCACAGCC
>PPYF01268977.1_pt1 | contig 11380 bp, 7 predicted proteins | sample 1559871 | NCBI WGS metagenome assembly PPYF01 (sample SAMN08240021, study PRJNA423297) | Human gut metagenome, whole genome shotgun sequencing project. | reverse complement strand
CCGGTGAACCGCTCCGGCGCGTAGCCCGTCAGGCCGAGCACGCCGTCGCTCACGAAGCTCACCGCCCGCCGCGCGTCCGGGATGCCGTCGCTCACGGTTTCCCGGTAGGCCAGACCGGGAAGGTTGTCGAGCAGGGCCAGCAGTTGGCGGCGGTGCTCGTCCAGTTCCTTGCCGATTTCGGCGTTGTGCCGCTTGAGCTGCTCGCGCATCTGCTTGTTCATGATGTGGGTGCGGACGCGGGCCAGCACTTCGGCGTCGTGAAACGGTTTGGTGATGTAGTCCACGCCGCCCACTTCGAAGCCCCGGGTCTTCTGGCCGGGATCGTCCACATAGGAAATGAAGACGACGGGGATGTCGCACCATTTGGGATCGTGCTTGATGTGTTTGCAGACCTCGTACCCGTCCATGTCCGGCATCATGACGTCGAGCAGCACCAGATCGGGAATCTGCTTCGTCATGTACTCCAGCGCCTTCGTGCCGCTTTTGGCGACGCCGAGCCGGTATTCCCGGTTCAGCTTGCTGACCAGAATGCGGAGGTTGGTGGGGTCGTCGTCCACGACGAGGACAAGGGGCTTTTCGTGTTCCGTTTCCATAAGCGGCTCCATCACAGCGACGCATCCGGGAGGGCGTCGAGCAGCGCCGACGCTTCGTCATAATCGTAGAAGTCCACCGCGTGCTGGAGCTTTTCCAGCAGGGCGGACGGAAGGAACGTCAGGGGCGACAGCGCCTCCGCGACCCGCTCGGGATCGGCGAGGGCCAGCATGTCCTTGAGGTGTTGTATCTGCGCCTTCTGGTCTTCGGTCAAGGCCGTTACCGGGACCTGCTCCGGACACGGGCGCTCCGGTTGGGCGTCGGGCAATATTTCCAGCACGGAGGTCTGCACGGTGGCGAACGCCTCTTCCAGCGCATCGAGCAGCGGCGAAAAGGTCTGCGTCAGGGCCGTCATTTCGACGGCGGCGTTGTCGGATTGCTTGACGAACTGCCGGAGGGCCAGTTCCAGCGCGTGCGCGTCCTGCTGCACGGCGACGGCGCCCACGTTGGCGGATGCGCCCTTCAGGTTGTGGGCCTCGCGGATGAGCCATTCCCACGCCGGACGGCACAGGCTCTGCTCGGGGACCGTCGGGTCCAGATACAGCCCCTTGCGGAGCGCGGGGAGCGCCTCCGAGGTGTTGCGGACATACCCCCGCAGGATTTTCTGATACGTCTCGGGCGAGACGTTGAGCCGCTCCACGGCGCTGGCGTCGAGGCAGGGCGGAAGCGCGGCGCTGTTGTGGACCACCGGCGCGGGAGCGGGCGCGGCTTCGGCGGCCTGCTCCGGTTTGCGGGGCATGATCTTGTTCGGAAGCAGGGCCCGCAGGGTGCCGAACAGGGCCGCCCGGCTGAGCGGCTTGGACAGATAGCGCGCGATGCCCGCGGAAAGCGCCCGCATCTTGTCCTCGTGCATGGCGTGCGCCGTGATGGCGACGATGGGCAGTCCTTCCAGTTCCGGCATGGTGCGGATGATGCGGGTGGCTTCGTATCCGTCCATGACCGGCATCTGCACGTCCATGAGCACGAGGTCGAAGTGTTCGCCCCGCTGTGCGCCCACCCGGAGCGCGTCGAGCGCCTGCTTACCGTTGCTCACGATGGTGAGCTGCACGCCCGTGTCTTCAAACAGGGCTTCCATGATTTCCTGATTGGTCGGATTGTCTTCGGCGACCAGAATGCGGACGTCGTGAAAGAGCGGCGTTTCCATCGGCGAGGGCAGGGAGTGGAGCCGCCCCGAGTAGGCCACGAGACAGGGCTCGTTGAGGGACACGATGGATTCGTGCAGCCCGCGCAGGGTCACGAGGGACAGGATCGCCACCTGCCCGTCGTGCTGGGCGGCGTCCCGGTTGGAATCCGACAGGATTTGCTCGCCCGCGTGCTCGTCCATGAGGATGGCCGGGATCGTGCGCCCGAAGGCCGTACGCAGCACGCGCAGGGCGTAGAGCGTGTTCGGCTCCGCCAGCTTGCGGTCGAGGAACAGCAGGTCAGGCTGCTTCTTGGGCAGGTCCTGCGCCTTGCGTACGGCCTCTTCCGTGGTGGCCGCCGTGACGGCGGCGATGCCGAGGGCCGCGAAGTGGCGGCAGAGCACTTCCGTCTGGAGCGGCGAAGCGCTGAGCACGAGCGCGTGGATGGGGTCCGACGGCGGTTCGGGCAGATGCGCGGCGACGCCCGTGGCGGGCTGCGTATTCAGAGGGACGGAAAACGCGAACGTGCTGCCGACGTTGGGTTCCGACTCCACCCAGATTTCGCCGTGCATCATTTCGACGAGCTGGCGGCAGATGCACAGGCCGAGGCCGGTCCCGCCGTGGCGGCGCGTCGTGGAGGCGTCCACCTGCCGGAAAGGCTGGAACAGCTGGCTCAGGAATTCGGGGGCGATGCCCACGCCGGTGTCGCGTACGAAGCAGATGATCTGTACGCGCTGCTGGTCCGGGGCGTCGGGGAGCGGTTCGGCGTGGGCCTGTTTGAGGGTCACGCAGATTTGCCCGCCGGGGCCGGTGAATTTTACCGCGTTGGTCACGAGGTTCATGATGATCTGTTGCAACCGCCCGGCGTCGCCGATCAGCGCGAGCTGCATGGTGGGCTCCATGTCCACCACCAGTTCGATGCCCCCGGCCTGCGCGTTGTGCAGGGCGACGGTGCAGACGTGGTGGACCACGTCGTCGAGCATGAAGGGGGCCTGTTCCAGTTCCAGATGGCCCGCTTCGATTTTGGAGACGTCGAGCAGGTCGTTGATGATTTCGAGCAGCGCGCGGGACGACTGGAGGATGGCCCGAAGATAACGGTGGGGCGGGGTCTTCTCCTTGAGCAGGGCGAGTTCGGCGAAGGCCATGATCCCGTGCAGCGGCGTGCGGATTTCGTGACTGATGTTGGCGAGGAACTGGCTTTTCGCGGTGGTGGCGGCGTCGGCGGCCTCTTTGGCGAGTTGCAGTTCCGCGTTGATGGCTTGCAAATCGCGGGTGCGCTCGTTGACCCTGTGTTCCAGTTCGAGGTTGGACTGTTCCAGCATGGCCCGGCTTTCCCGCAACTCCTTTTCGGCGCGGTCGTACTTGATCAGTTCCTGATTGAGCTGCGCCGTCCGGCGCGAGACCTGCCGCTTGAGCGAAAAGTTCCAGTACAGGACGAACGCGAAGACGGTAAACAGCACTTCGGCGGCGAACAGCATCATCCAGATCGTCTGCTTGGAGAACGCCTTCTTTTCGTAGGGCTGGAGCCACTTCTGGGCGATGACCCGGCGTTCCTCGGGCGTGACTTTCGCCAGCGCCTTGTTGATGATGCTGTGCAGTTCGGGCCAGTCCTTGCGGATGCCGAAGGCATGCCCGTACGGCGCGTCGATGACGCCTGCCACGCGGAGGTTGCGGATGCCGCTGTTGCTGATTTTTTCCGTGATGTTGAATTGGTAGTCGATCATGGCGTCGACTTCGCCGAACGCGACCTTTTGCAGGCCCTCAAGCGTGTTCTTGACCACCACGGGCGTGATTTCGGGATGGAGTTCCTCAAGGAAGTCGTGCCATGAATAGCGGTTGACGACGGCGACGCGCTTCCCGGACAAGTCCTTGAGGTTGTCGATGACGGGAGCCGTTTCGGGCTCGCCCTTCGCTCCCTGCCGGGTCACGATGATGCCGGGCAGCACGATGTAGGAGGGCGTGAACAGCATGTACTGCGCCCGGTGCCGGGTTTCGGCGGCGGCGATGTACACGTCGATGCGCTTGGAGGTGGCCATGGCGGTCGTGTCCGTCCAGTCGACGGGCTGGGCCACATGGAACGTCAGGCCGGTCATCTTCTTGAGCACGCGCAGGTAGTCGGGGCCGATGCCGGTGTAGTGCCCTTCGGCGTCGAACATTTCCATAGGATAGAAGTCGGGATCGATGCCGACCCGGATCGTGTGGTGCTTGGACAGCCAGACACGTTCCTGCGGAGTAAGCTCGTCGAAGATGGAGGGCAGGCGTTCCACCACGGCGTCGACCGGATCGACGTTCCGTTCGAACAGGTTGTCCTGCATGGCCTTGAGGACCAGAAAAACTTGGGTCGCCACGAGGAAGACGCCAAAAAGAAGCACTGTCAGCAGACGCACGCGGACCTCACGAAAGCGCTGTCGGATGTTCGGGGAAAAGCGGCCCGGGGCGGAAAAGGACAAGCCCGGAAAGTTCCTTGCGGCCTTTTCCGGGCTTGCGGCGCGTGGGCCTCGAAACTAGTTTTTGCCGATGGCCACCAGATACTCATGGGCGGCCGTCAGTACGTTCGGCAGAAGGATTTCGGCCGCCTTGGGATTGCAGTCGCCCATGGCGATGCAGGCCGACAGGTTGTCGCGGACGCGTTCCGCCTGATGGCGGGCTTCCGTCTGGGGCGTCAGGGTTTCCACATGGGCTTCGACTTTGGCGAGGGCCTCTCGGGCCTGTTCGATTTTCGGATTGGACATGGGCTCTTCCTTGCACATTGAAAGTTTTTCAGGGAGAAGACTATAACGCAGGCGGCGTCCCTTTTCAAATAAGATCATTCGGAGGTCTGTCGAGGGTTTTCCCCGGACACGTTTTGCGCGGCGCGTTCCTTGATGGCCGAGGAAAGTTTTTCGACGATGCGATCATACGTTTCCGGCTGATGCGGCACGCGGCAGTGGGAACAGTCCTTGACGCCGGTCGCCGTCCGGCGGGGCGCGCCGAGGCATTCCGGCAGGAAGTACAGGGGGCAGTAGCAGAAAAGGCAATTGAATGTTTCGGGATCGGCGTTCGGGTGGCAGGGAAAATAGGCGCAGGCCGTATTCCTGAAAAAGCGGGAACTGTTTTCCATGATCGTTTCCTTGCAGGAGACTCTGATTTTGGCGTGACCGCATTGACAGAATGCGGGGCTTCTTATATGCATGAATAAACATATCTGCTCAAAAAAGCAGAGATGGGGGTATGCGGACTTTCGGGAACCGTTTTTGTTTGAAATCGTGTCCGTCGGATGCGGCGGTTTCCCGCTTCGGGTACGCTTAAGCTACAAGGGAACGGGTGAAAAGGGAATCGTTTTCACCCGGATGTCCAGAAACTCTCCGGTTGGAGCCTTCGGGTCGGCCGCGGAATCAAGGAGTGGCGCATGATTTCCAAAACGCTCAGAGTGAACGGTATGTCGAAGACGCTGCTGGTGAATCCCGAAGATTCGCTGGCGGACGTGTTGCGCGGGCAGCTTCTGCTGACCAGCGTGAAGGTCGGGTGCGGCACGGGACAGTGCGGAGCCTGTAACGTCATCCTCGACGGCAAGCTGGTCCGTACCTGTACGATGAAGATGAAACGCGTTCAGGACAACGCCTCCATCACGACCCTTGAAGGCATCGGGACGCCCGAGCACCTGCATCCGTTGCAGCAGTCGTGGATGTTCCACGGCGGCGCGCAGTGCGGCTTCTGTACGCCCGGCTTCATCGTTTCCGCCAAGTGCCTGCTGGACGGCAATCCCGCCCCGACCCGCAACGAGGTGCGCGACTGGTTCCAGAGCCACCGCAACGCCTGCCGCTGCACCGGCTACAAACCGCTGGTGGACGCCGTCATGGACGCCGCCGCGGTCATGCGCGGCGAAAAGTCCGTCAGTGACATCCAGTATAAGGAACCTGTGGACGGGCGTACGTGGGGTTCCCGTCGTCCGCGTCCCAACGCCGTCGCCAAGGTGACCGGCACGCACGATTTCGGTGCGGACACCGGCCTCAAGATGCCCCCGAATACGCTGCATCTGGCGCTGGCGCAGGCCAAGGTCTCGCACGCCAACATCAAGGGCATCGACACGTCCGAAGCCGAAAAGATGCCCGGCGTGTTCCGCGTGCTGACCCACAAGGACGTCAAGGGCAAGAACCGCATCACCGGCCTGATCACCTTCCCGACCAACAAGGGTGACGGCTGGGATCGTCCCATTCTCAACGATACCAAAATCTTCCAGTACGGCGACGCGCTCGCCATCGTGTGCGCCGACTCCGAGGCCCATGCCCGCGCCGCCGCCGACAAGGTGAAATTCGATCTCGAACTGCTGCCCGAATACCTGAACGCCCCGGACGCGATGGCTCCCGACGCCATTGAAATCCATCCCGGCACTCCGAACGTGTATTTCGAGCAGAAGGAAGTGAAGGGACAGGAAACCGCCCCCTTCTTCGCCGATCCCGCCAACGTGGTCGTGGAAGACGATTTCTACACCCAGCGCCAGCCGCACCTGCCCATCGAACCCGACGTGGGGTACGGCTATATGAACGAAGAAGGCAAGCTGGTCATTCATTCGAAATCCATCGGCCTGCACCTGCACGGCCTGATGATCGCCCCCGGTCTGGGCCTTGATTTCGCGAACGACATGGTCATGGTGCAGTGCAACGCCGGCGGCACTTTCGGGTACAAGTTCAGCCCGACGATGGAAGCGCTCATCGGCGTGGCCGTTCTTGCGACCGGTCGTCCCTGTCACCTGCACTACAACTACGAACAACAGCAGCAGTACACCGGCAAGCGTTCGCCGTTCTTCACGACCGTCCGGTACGCCGCCGACAAGGCCACCGGTAAGATCAAGGCGATGGAAACCGACTGGAGCGTTGACCACGGTCCGTACTCGGAATTCGGCGACCTCCTGACCCTGCGCGGCGCGCAGTACATCGGCGCCGGTTACGGCATCGAAAACATCCGCGGCGTCGGTCGCACGGTCTGCACCAACCACGGTTGGGGCGCGGCGTTCCGTGGCTACGGCGCTCCGGAAAGCGAGTTCCCGTCCGAAGTCCTGATGGACGAACTGGCGGAAAAGCTCGGCATGGACCCGTTGGAACTGCGCGCTGTCAACTGCTACAAGCCCGGCGATACCAACCCGTCCGGTCAGACGCCCGAAGTCTTCAGTCTGCCGGACATGATCGACATCCTGCGTCCGAAGTACAAGGCCGCGAAGGAAAAGGCCGCTGCGAACTCCACGGACGCCGTCAAGCGCGGCGTGGGCATCGCCATCGGCATTTACGGCTGTGGTCTGGACGGCCCGGACTCCGCGGAAAGCTGGGCGCAGTACAATGAAGACGGCACCGTCACCATCGGCGTGTGCTGGGGCGATCACGGTCAGGGCGCCGACGCGGGCGCGCTGGGCACGGCCCATGAGGCGCTGCGTCCCCTGAACATCGCCGCCGACAAGATACGTCTGGTCATGAACGATACCTCCAAGGCCCCCGTGGGCGGCCCCGCCGGCGGTTCCCGTTCGCAGCTGGTGGTGGGCAACGCCATCCGCGTGGCCTGCGAAACGCTCGTCGAAGCCATGAAGAAGCCCGGCGGCGGGTTCTACACCTATGAAGAGATGAAGGCCGAAGGCCGCGAAGTGCGCCAGTACGGCAAGTGGACGACGCCGTGTACGTCTCCCGACGCGAACGCGCAGGGCGAACCCTTCTGCTGCTACATGTACGGCCTGTTCATGGCCGAAGTGGCGGTGGAAGTCGCCACCGGCAAGACGACGGTGGAAAAGCTCACCATGATCGCCGACATCGGCAAGGTGAACAACCGCCTTGTGACGGACGGTCAGTTGTACGGCGGTCTGGCGCAGGGTATCGGTCTGGCGCTTTCCGAAGACTACGAGGACATCAAGAAGCATGCCTCGCTCGTCGGAGCCGGTCTGCCCTATATCAAGGACGTGCCTGACGACATCGAACTGATCTACGTTGAAAGCCCGCGCAAGGACGGCCCGTTCGGCGCGTCCGGCGTCGGCGAACTCCCGTTGACCGCGCCGCACGCGGCCATCATCAACGCCATCTACCACGCCTGCGGCGCTCGCGTGACGCATCTGCCCGCGCGGCCCGAAAAGGTGCTGGCCGCCATGAAGAAGTAACCCGCTGAAAAACTGCGGAGAACGGTCCGGCCTTTTACGGGGCCGGACCTTGAAACCCTCCCGGTTCTTTTGTAACGAGGTACGTTATGAAAGCCGGGAGGGTCGTTTGGTATGAAAAGCCTTTCGGGAGGCCCTATGGAACAGGCGGATTTGCGGAACTGGGAACGACAATGCACGCAGGACGACATGCCGAAATGCCGGGCGGCCTGTCCGCTCCAGATGGATGTGCGTCCCTTTCTCGAAAAGATGGCGCACGGGGACGTCGCCGGTGCCCGCAAGGTGCTGGAACGGTATCTGCCGTTGCCCGGAGTGATCGGGAGGATTTGCGAACACCCCTGCGAAGGTGCCTGCATCCGTCAGGAACTTGGCGGCGCGCTTGCCGTGGGCGCTCTGGAACGCGCCTGCGTTTCGGCCTGTCCGCAGCAGACCCGTACCTTGCCGCGCCCTCCAAAGGCCAAGCGCGTCGCGGTGCTGGGCGACGGCATGGCGGGGCTGGTCGCGGCGTGGGACCTTTCCCGAAAGGCGTATCCGGTTGAGCTTTTTTATGAGGATGAGCGCCCCGGAGCCGGGTTGCTGGCGGCGTTTCCGCTTCTGACGCCGGAGGCGCTGGAGAGCGAACTCGACGCCCTGCGCCGGGGCGGCGTGACCTTTACCCGCCGGGTGCCGGACGAGGCGTTGTTGCGCGAAGCTGAAGAACGCGACGCCGTATTCGTGGACCTTTCCCGCGCGTCCGGGCTGGCTCCGGCGGCGGATGCCGTGGATGCCGTGACCTTGAACCTTGCGGCGGGCCCGGAGCGGGTGTGCTACGGCGGCCGGCCCGCGCCCGACGGACGGGCCGTCCCGGTCGCGTGGGCGGCGGAAGGCCGTCGCGCGGCGTTGACGCTGGAGCGGGTGATGACCGGCGTGTCGCTGACGGCGTCCCGCGAAAACGAAGGGGTGAGCGCAACGCGGCTGCACACGCCCATCGACGGGTTGGCGCCGCTCCAGCGGCAGGAGCCCGCGAATCCGGCGGAGGGCTATACGCCCGACGAAGCCCGGACGGAAGCCGGACGGTGTTTGCAGTGCGAATGCCTCATCTGCGTGCGCGAGTGTCTGTACATGCGGAAATACAAGGGCTATCCGCGCGTCTACGCCCGACAGATGTACAACAACGCGGCCATTGTGAAGGGGCATCATCAGGCCAATACGATGATCAACAGCTGTACGCTGTGCGGGCAGTGCGAGGTATTGTGTCCCGAAGGCTTTTCTATGGCGGACCTGTGCCTGTCGTTCCGGCAGGATATGGTCCGGCGGGGCATGATGCCGCCTTCGGCGCACGAGTTCGCGCTCGAAGACATGGCCGCCAGCAACAGTTTGGAATGCGCTCTGGCGTTTGCTGGTTCCGAAAGCGAATCGTGCCGGAATGTTTTTTTCCCCGGCTGTCAGCTTGCGGGGGCGCGCGGCGATCAGGTGCTTGCCGTGTATGACGTGCTGCGCAAGGACCTCGGCGACGTCGGTTTGTTGCTGCAATGCTGCGGCGTGCCCGCGCAGTGGGCCGGGGAGGAACGGCTGTTCGGGGAAAGCGTCGAGCGGTTGCGGGGCGTCTGGGAGTCGTTGGGACGTCCTCGGGTCATCGCCGCCTGCGCTTCCTGCTGCAAGACGTTGCGCGACGCCATCCCGGACATGACCGTGGTTTCCCTGTGGGAAGTGCTGGATACGGAATGTTCGTCCCTGCCGCTCGGCAAGGCGGCCTGTTGTGAAGTCCCCGCCCTGAGTATCCATGATCCCTGTTCCGCGCGCCACGACGGCGCATGGCTGCGCTCCGTCAGGAGCCTGTTGGGCAAGAAGGGCGTTTCCTTTGAGGAGCCCCGGCTGTCCGGCGAAACGACGCCGTGCTGCGGATACGGCGGCCTGACATGGAATGTCGATCCGCAGCTCGCGTCCGCCATCGCCGCCGACCGTGCCGGTCAACTGGCGCACGACGCGATCACCTCTTGCATCATGTGCCGTGAGCGGTTGGTCGCCGAAGGCAAGCCGTCGCTGCATCTGCTGGACCTCTTTTTTCCTTCCGGAAATTCGCTGCGCGAGATGGCGGACGCCAAAGGGAGCGGGCTTTCGGCCCGCAGAGCCGGACGCGCCGCGCTTCGTTCGCGAGTCCTCGAACGGTATTGCGGCCAGCCGGTCGAGCCGGGCGAAGACGCAGGCGTGGCGGTGCGTATGACGCCGGACGTGCTTGAACGTATGGAAGAGCGTCACATCCTGCGGGAAGACGCCGTGCGGGTCGTGCGGCATGCCGAGGCCACCGGTGATCGGTTCCTGAACAGGGACAACGGACATTTCCTCGCGTCGCTGCGGCCCGTGCGGGTGACGTTTTGGGTGGAATACAGTGTGGAGGCGGACGGCTGCGTCGTTCACGACGCCTACTGCCACCGCATGGAAGTGCCCGGCACCTCAACTCCGGAAGGGCGCTATGACGCGGCCCGCAATCCGTTTCATCTGTAGGCAGGAGGGAACGTCATGGCTATGGAACCGGAATACAGGCCGGATACCGGGGATTGGGTCTGCGCCCGGTGCGGGCGCCCGCTGGAGCAGGTCAAGGTGCAGGTCGGGTATCTCGGCAGCGCCTTTGACGTTTCGTTGCCGCGCTGTCCTTCGTGCGGCCTGACGCTGATCCCGAAATCGTTGGCGGAAGGCAAGATGGCGGAAGTGGAAGCTCTGCTGGAAGACAAATGAGTCTTCTGTATCAGCGGGAACCGTTCCGTACGGCGACGGGCGATTGCCTCAGGCCGGGCGGCGTGGAATTGACGGCGCACGGGCTTGAGGCGTGCGGCTTCCGTACGGGGCAGCGAGTGGTCGACTTGGGATGCGGTCCGGGGGTGACGCTGGCGTTGCTGCGGGAACGCGGATTCCGTCCTGTGGGTCTGGACGTTTCGCCGTCCATGCTGGAGGAGGCCGCGCGGCGTGTCTCCGCATGTCTGGCGGCGGGGACGCTCGAAAGGCTTCCTTTCCGGGATGCCTGCATGGACGGGATCGTCTGTGAGTGCGTGCTTTCGCTTTCGGAGGCTCCCGAGCGGGCTCTTGCCGAGATGCGGCGGGTTCTGCGCCCCGGAGGGCGGGTGTTGCTGACGGATATTCTTCTGCGTGAGGGGCCGGGCCGCAGGGGACTGGGCTGTGCGTGGGGGGCCGTCCCTCCCGCCGTGCTGGCCGAGCGGCTGGAGCGGCGGGGCTTGGCTGTGACGCTGTATGAGGATCATTCCCGACGTCTTGCCGAACTGGCGGGACGGTTGTTGTTTCAGGGCGTGGCGCGTTCGGAACTGATGGCATGGCTGGGGCGATGCCCCGAAGGCGCCTGTTCGGGAACGCGGCTGGGATATGGTTTGTTCGTTGCGGAGAAGGTATGAACGCATTGATGCTGGAACTGGTGCCGTGGATTCGCGAGGGGTATTGTTGCAGTCAGCTTCTCATGCTGTTGCTGCTGCGGCAGCAGGGCGTGGAAAACCCCGGCCTTGTGAGGGCTGCGGGCGGCCTGTGCCACGGGATGGGGCAAAGCGGGGGGGCCTGCGGCCTTCTGACG
>PPYF01268976.1_pt1 | contig 11381 bp, 8 predicted proteins | sample 1559871 | NCBI WGS metagenome assembly PPYF01 (sample SAMN08240021, study PRJNA423297) | Human gut metagenome, whole genome shotgun sequencing project. | reverse complement strand
GAGTCGAAGAGGTAACACATGGCGGCGGTTCCGCCTTCGGTGGCAAAGAGGTCGAATGTGCCTCGTGGAGGGCGGTTATCACACATTTCTTGCGACAGATAATCTTGCACCAGTATTTCGGTGAAGTGCAGGATGCGGTCGGGCACAGGATACTGGTCGCCGATGACGGCTTCTGCCCATTCATGTACCAGGGAGTCGGGATCGGCGGCATGTTGCATTAACAGGTAGTTATAAGTTTGCTCCAAGAGCTTGGCACCGTGGGCGGCGTTGTTCTTTTTGAGGAAGGCTTCGAAGCGGGAGGCAATGCCTTCTTTTTGAGGAATACCGGCGATGCCTTCGGGGAGGTTCATGACGCGGCGACATTCTTCCAGTCCGAACTGTCCCAGGAGGAAGAAGGCTTCGCGAGGAGTGGTAGCTATCCAGTTAGGGTTACCGCGTCCTGCGTTCAGCATCGTGCGGGCAGTTTTCTTCAGGCTTTCATCGGCCATATCGATCAATTGGTTTTTCAGCTCGAATGGGCTGATCGTTTCCATTTTCTTTTCTAAGTTTTTGGTATCCATATCGTTAAGTTTTAATTGTTATCATATAATCTTTTGGTTCAATAAACTAATCCTGGGAATGTGATAAACTAACTCTCGGGATGCAAGAATCTATTTTCGGAAATGCATAAAATTATTCATACTATAATTGTTTTTGTATCTTACAACAGATGTGTTACTTTCTTACGATAGATATATTTCTTTCTTACAATAGCTGTTGTAAGAATAATAATGTGCATTCTGAAGATTAATTCTTCGCATCGCGGCGATTAGTTTCTTGCATACGGTATATCAGTTGTATGATATATCCGCCGGGTTAAATCAGCAGTACGATGACGACACCCCATATTATTAATAAGGTGTTGCCCACAGCATACGTTACCGTATACCCCAGCGCAGGCGTTTCGCTTTCCACCGCATCTTGTATTGCTCCCAGTGCGGCTGTCGTTGTACGTGCTCCGGCACAGCATCCCAGTGTTATTGCAGGGTGGAACTTGAAGACGTACTTACCCAGTAGCAAACCGATGATTAACGGCAAGGTAGTGGCTATGGCACCTACAATGAATAAACTGAGCCCGACATCCCGGAAACCCTGTACGAAACTCGGTCCGGCAGCTATTCCCACTACAGCAATGAACATATTCAGCCCTACATTATTCAGTACCCACAGGGAAGCTTCGGGAATACGTCCGAACGTAGGATGCTTGCTGCGCAGCCAACCGAAGAATAATCCGGCTATCAATGCGCCACCACTCGTACTCAGACTGATGGGGACACCACCGATGTGGATGGATAATGCACCGAACAAACCACCTATCAGAATTCCTAATCCAACGAATATCATATCCGTTTGGTGGGTAGGCCGATCCACATATCCTATTTGTACAGCGGCACTTTCCACTTCCTGCTTGGTGCCTACTACTTCGATGACGTCGCCGGCATCCAATTTGGTCTGTGCCAATACGGGTATTTCAATTCCCGCACGCTTGATGTTGCGGATGCTGACGCCATGCATGAATTTGTGCCGGCGGATATTTGCCACTGTCTTTCCGGCGAACGTTTTCTTTGTGACCGTGACAGGTAACGTTTCTGCCGGGAAATCGAGCAATTGTGCGTCCTGTATTTCATTGCCTATCCAGTCCTCTTCGCCGATAACGAATTCACGGCGTCCGCTGAGAACGACTTCGTCTCCTATATTCAATACGGTATTCGGGGATACATCCCGAACGACTCCTTGCTTGCGCAGGCGCTCTACGAACAGGCGTTTGCCATCTTTCTGGAAGTACATTTCCAAGTCTATCACCCGACGGCCTTGCTTGAACCATTCGTTTTCTATCTTGTAGGCGCGGAAGGTTACGGGGCGTGCGGCGTGCATGAAGCCCGGTTCGTCTGCCTCGGAACTACCCATTTTGGCTTCCAGTTCTTTGCAGGCAGCTTTTACTTTCTCCAGTCCGCCCAATAGTTTTGGACCGAGGGAGGAGAGTACCCAGGCTGAGCCTGCCGTACCGAAAACGTAAGTCACTGCATAAGATACGGGGATGATATTGATATAACTTTGGCGTTGCGCTTCGTCCAGTCCCATGTTTGCCATGGTGTCTTCGGCTACTCCGATGACGGCGGAGATAGTTTGCGAACCTGCCAGTAAGCCGGCGGCTTCACCGGGATTGTAGCCCATCACGAGGGCGAGAAGCCAGGTTACCACCAATACCGATACACACATTAGCACGGCAAAGCCTACCTGGGGGAGTCCGTCTTTTTTCAGTCCGCGGAAGAACTGCGGTCCTACTTTATACCCGACGGCGAACAAAAAAAGAAGAAAGAACACGGATTTGATGGGGCCTGGCACGTCGATCTTCAACTGTCCTACCAATACGCCTACAAGCAATACGCTTGTGACCGTCCCCAAGCTGAACTTCCCGATGCGTAGCTTGCCAAGCCAGAACCCCAGAAACAGGGTGAGGAATATGGCAAGTTCGGGGCGCTCCCTGAGCTGGTTTATTATCCATTCCATAATTAAGTTGTTTAGGTTATTAATTGGTTTTCGATGCTTTTCGCGTCGTTTAAGATATATACAACAGCCTGCAAAAGGAAGTGTTTCGTGCAAAAGTGGTTTTTTAGAACATTTATTCAGTAAAACTGAACTTTCTAAAATAGTTTTCTTGCGTACCTTTGCGGGCGTTAAAGAAGGAAGAAAGAAGTGATGAGTTACAAGCTACAGGCTACAAGTGGCAATAACTTGCGCTTGTCGGTATAGCGTAGCCACTTGTAGCCTGTAGCTCGTAGCTTGTCACTTAATATAAAAATAGGTATGAGGTTTACTTTTTTAAGGATTTTATTGTTCATCAGCCTTTGCTGGATGAGCTTTCCCCTGCAAGCACAATATGTGGTACAAGGTGTTGTTACAGACTCGTTAACCCGTGAGCCTCTCCCATATACATCTGTGTATCTGAAAGGTACTACCGAAGGAGGTATGACCGATGACAAAGGACAGTTTTCTTTCAAGACCTACCGCCCCCAAGCCGTGCTGGTTATTTCTGCCATTGGATATAATGAATACACCCGTCTTATTCATCCGGCACAAGGTATCCGTCTTACCATCGCCCTTTCTCCGGCAACGTATGCCCTGAATGAAGTGGTGGTAAAGCCCAAACGGGAGCGATATAAGAAAAAAGATAATCCCGCCGTGGAATTTGTGCGACAAATGATAGAACATCGGGATGACTATTCGCCCAAAGAGTTGGACTTCTGGCAACGGGATCGTTATGAGAAGATGACCTTTGCCATCAACAACTTCGACAGCGTAAAGCAGCAGAAGTGGCTTTATCGTAAATTCAAGTTCCTGACGGACTATGTGGATACTTCCGCCGTTACGGGAAAGCCCGTGCTTGCCGTCTCCAACCGTGAACTGCTGGCTACAGATTATTACCGCAAATCTCCCAAAAGCCAGAAACAGCGTGTACATGCCCGCAAACAGGCCGGTGTGGATGAGATGCTTTCGCAGCAAGGCATGGAGCAAGCCATCAGTGTGACGATGACGGATGTGGATATTTATGAGAACAACATCACGCTGTTTACCAATAAGTTCGTAAGTCCACTCTCTTCCCTGGGCCCTTCATTCTATAAATATTATCTGATGGACACGCTTACGATAGCGGGCCAGCCTTGTGTGGACCTGACGTTTGTACCCTTCAATTCCGAATCCTTCGGTTTTACGGGACACTTGTACGTTACTTTGGATAGTACCTATTTTGTGCGTCGTGCCACCATGAACTTTCCACAGAAAATCAATTTGAATTTTGTGGATTATATGTCTCTTGAACAGAACTTTACCCGTGGGGCAGACGGTACGCGCCAGTTGGCTGACGAACATATCACTACCGAATTCAAGCTGGTGGACAACAGTGACGGTATCTATGCCAAGCGGGATGTATATTACAGGAATTATGTGTATGAACCTTCTGCGGATGCCCTTTCGGCCTTTAAGAAGCCGGAAAAAGTGATTGAGCCGGCCGAAGCAACGCATCGCACAGAAGCTTACTGGGACGATAACCGTCAGGTGGAAGTCAGCAAGAAAGAAACTTCCGTTGATAAAATGATGGCGCAGCTTCGCACGTATCCTGTCTATTACTGGACGGAGAAGACCTTGAAAGTGCTGTTTACCGGATATATACCCGCGCCTAAAGAGAAAGAACCCCTGTTCTATATAGGTATGATGAATACCACCATAAGCGGCAACACCCTGGAAGGTGTGCGTCTGCGTGCGGGAGGTATGACTACGGCGTGGCTCAATCCACACCTATTCTATAAAGGATACATGGCTTACGGTTTCAAAGACCATCGGATGAAGGGAATGGCTGAAGTGGAATATTCTTTCCATAAGAAGAAGGAGTATGCCAATGAGTTTCCTATTCACTCTTTGAAAGCACGATATACCTCGGATGTAAACCAATACGGGCAACATTACCTTTATACCAGTCAGGACAACGTATTTCTGAGCTTAAAGCGCCAGAAGGACGACCGGATAGGCTATCAGCGCAAGGCGGAGCTGACTTACACCAATGAGTTCCATTCCGGTTTCTCCTTTCAGCTCACTTCCCGCTTCCGGCAGGATGAGTCTTCGTATCTTATCCCTTTCCTGAAACAAGATGAGATGGCAACGCCCGTGAAGAATATATCGAATACCGAGTTTGAAGTAAAATTGCGTTATGCGCCGAATGAAAAATTCTTTCAGACGCAATGGAACCGCTTTCCGGTATCGCTGGATGCTCCGGTCTTCTCGCTTTCGCACACGATGGCTGCAAAAGGAGTGTTGGGCGGTGATTATACCTATCAATATACAGAGGCAGGTTTTCAGAAACGTTTCTGGTTTTCGGCCTTCGGCTATACGGACGTTATCCTGAAAGCCGGAAAAGTTTGGAATAAAGTACCTTTCCCGTTACTGATTATCCCGAACGCCAACCTCTCTTATACCATTCAGCCGGAGTCTTACTCCCTGATGAATGCCATGGAGTTTATGAATGATGAATATGCTTCGTGGGACGTTACTTACTATCTAAATGGCTTTTTGTTCAACCGCGTACCTTTGCTGAAAAAGTTGAAATGGCGTGAAGTCCTTTCGTTTCGGGGATTGTACGGGAATTTGAGCGACAAAAATAATCCGACAGTCAGCAATGACCTTTTTCGTTTTCCCGTCACAACCTCTTATATGGGGGATACCCCTTATATGGAAGTGGGTGTCGGTGTAGAGAATATTTTGAAGGTTCTCCGCCTCGACTATGTATGGCGATTAACTTACAGAAATCTGCCTGGAATTGATAAATCCGGTCTTAGAATCAGTCTGCACATGACATTTTAACTTAAATCTTACTAACAGAACATTAAATCGGATAAAATGACGAGTCTCAATTGAACAAAATAGCCTAAATTTGAGCAATTTTTTAAACTTTAAAAGATACAATGGCAATGAAAGAAAACATTAAGCCGGCAACTGGTCGTTTGGGTGTACTGGTAGTCGGAGTGGGTGGCGCGGTCTCAACCACCATGATCACGGGTACATTGGCTGCTCGTAAGGGACTGGCAAAACCTATTGGGTCTATTACACAGATGGCCACAATACGCATGGAGAACAACGACGAAAAGCTGATTAAGGACGTAGTGCCTTTGGCAGATTTGAACGACATTGTTTTCGGCGGATGGGATATCTTCCCTGATAATGCATACGAAGCTGCGATGTATGCAGAAGTTCTGAAAGAGAAAGATTTAAATCTGGTAAAAGAGGAATTGCAAGCCATCAAACCGATGCCTGCTGCCTTTGACCACAACTTTGCAAAACGTCTGAATGGTACATACATCAAGCAGGCTGCCACCCGTTGGGAAATGATGGAGCAACTGCGTGAGGATATCCGTAACTTCAAGGCTGCCAACAACTGCGAGCGTATTGCTGTGCTGTGGGCTGCAAGTACTGAAATCTACGTTCCGTTGTGTAAAGAACACGAGTCGCTTGCTGCTTTGGAAGAAGCAATGAAGGCTAATAATACGGAAGTGATTTCTCCGAGTATGTGCTACGCTTATGCTGCAATTGCAGAAGGTGCTCCGTTCATCATGGGTGCTCCTAACTTGTGTGTAGATACTCCGGCAATGTGGGAATTCTCTAAGAAGATGAATGTGCCCATCTCCGGTAAGGACTTCAAGAGTGGACAGACGCTGATGAAAACAGTGCTCGCTCCGATGTTCAAGACTCGTATGCTGGGTGTAAGCGGTTGGTTCTCTACCAACATCCTGGGTAACCGTGACGGCGAAGTGCTCGATCAACCCGAAAACTTCAAAACAAAAGAAGTCAGCAAGTTGTCTGTTATCGATAACATCTTCGAACCGGAAAAATATCCCGACCTCTATGGTGATGTTTACCACAAGGTTCGTATCAATTACTATCCTCCCCGTAAAGATAATAAGGAAGCATGGGATAACATCGACATTTTCGGATGGATGGGTTACCCGATGGAAATCAAAGTAAACTTCCTGTGCCGTGACTCTATTCTTGCAGCTCCTATTGCACTCGACCTCGTTATTTTCAGTGACCTGGCATTGCGTGCAGGTATGTCTGGAATCCAGACTTGGTTGTCATTCTTCTGCAAGAGCCCGATGCATGACTTTGAGCATGAACCGATCCATGATCTGTTCACTCAATGGAGAATGGTGAAAGAAACAATCCGTACGATGGTGGGTGAAAAATCACCGAGCTATCTGGATTAATAAATAATAATAAGGTGATAAGGTGGTAGAGTGATAAAGTGGTGATGTAGTATTACTTTACCGCTTTACCACTTTGTCACCTTATCACTCTTTTATATCTTTTTTCTATGAGGAGACCTTCCTTCTTCCCTGTCCTGATAGGCACGGGCTTCGGCTCAGGCTTTTCTCCCTTTGCTCCGGGCACGGCGGGCGCTTTACTGGCTACGCTAATATGGTTCGGACTTTCTTTACTCATATCAGAAACTTGTCTGTTGTGGACGACTGTCGCATTGATATCCCTGTTCACCGTAGCCGGTATTTGGGCTACCGACCGTCTGGAACCCTACTGGGGTGAAGATCCGTCGCGCGTGGTGGTGGATGAGATGGTAGGTGTGTGGATCACGCTCTTGGCAGCTCCGGCAGGTCATATCTGGTATGGATTGGCAGCATTTGTTTTGTTCCGCTTCTTTGATATTCTGAAACCGCTGGGCATCCGGCGGATGGAAAATCTTCCGGGCGGAGTGGGAGTGATGATGGATGACGTATTGGCAGGAGTGTATGGTTTCATTGTTTTAATTGTGGCAAGATGGTTGATGGAGTAGAAGAACAGAGTCGGTTTGCAGGTTGGCGCAGGGAAGTGTGGCTTTTTATGAAGGCGCAGCTTTCTGCACAGATAGCTACGGTGATCGATTTTCTGATAACTATTCTTTTGGTGAAATTATTTGGTATATATTATTTGTATGCCACATTTATAGGTTCTGTGGTTGGCGGTATTGTCAATTGTGTAATCAACTATGAATGGGTATTTAAGGCGGAAGACTGCAAGAAGATACATGTGGGGCTGAAGTATTTCATAGTCTGGGGTGGGAGCATCCTTATTAACACATGGGGTACTTTTGCTTTGACGGAATGGCTGGCAGGAATGAAATGGGTGAACGGGTTGCTGGGATATTACGTCTATGATGTGTTTATCCTGTCTAAAATTACGGTTGCCTTGCTGGTTGCATTTTTCTGGAACTATTATTTGCAACGGGTTTTCGTCTACCGGAACCACAACTTAAAAAGATTTCTGAAACAACGTTTGGAGAAAAAAATAGAATGAACATGAATTACAGAGATTGGCTGCAACAGGTGATATACAAGATTATCAATCCCGTTGTGCGTGGCATGATTAAAATTGGCATTACGCCTAACTTTATTACTACTACCGGGTTGATACTTAACATTGTGGCTGCCGGTATATTTATTTATGCAGGGTTAGTGACAGATTCGGAAGAGGATCTTTCTTTGGTGGGATGGACAGGCGGACTGATACTCTTCGCCGGGTTGTTTGACATGATGGATGGTCGTGTGGCGCGTCTTGGCAATATGTCTTCCACCTTCGGGGCATTGTACGATTCTGTGCTCGATCGTTACAGTGAACTGTTTACCTTGTTCGGTATATCCTATTATCTCATCTTGCAGGGCTATTTCGTGGGTTCCATTATCACTTTTCTTGCTTTGATCGGTTCGCTGATGGTAAGTTACGTACGCGCACGTGCCGAAGGTCTGGGACTGGAATGTAAAGTAGGTATTATGCAGCGCCCTGAGCGAGTGGTGCTGACCAGTTTGGGAGCTCTGTTCTGCGGTATATTTTCCGATTGCACACTCTTCGACCCGATGTTGATCCTGATTGTTCCTCTGGCAATCATTGCCGTATTGGCTAATCTGACGGCTTTTGTCCGTCTGGCACATTGCTATAAACTTTTGAATAAATGATAAAAAGATATTTCCCTCCGGTAAGAGAGACGGTATTGCTGGTAGTCATTACGTTGGCTTTTCTGTTGCTGACAGCTACTTGTATCGGGCTTCGTACGGAGCATTTTCTAATGATGGGCTTGTTCCTGGTTCTGTTTTTTGCAGGAAAGACAACCCGTAAGCTGGCAGTGGCTTTACTGCCTTTTGTTGTTTTTGCAGTTTCCTATGACTGGATGCGGGTGTATCCCAATTACCAGGTGAACCCTATTGATGTGCAGGGCTTGTATGAAGCGGAAAAGTCTCTTTTCGGTATATCCGTGAACGGAGATACGCTGATTCCTTGTGAATTCTTTGCTATGCATCACTGGCCGGTAGCCGATTTCTTTGCCGGGGTGTTCTATCTCTGCTGGGTGCCTGTGCCTATAGCTTTCGGTTTGTGGCTTTATCTGAAGGGAGATCGCCAGATGTATCTCCGTTTTGCTATGGTCTTCTTGTTGGTTAATCTTATTGGCTTTGCCGGATATTATATTCATCCTGCCGCTCCCCCTTGGTATGCTATGAACTATGGATTTGAGGCGATGCTGGATACTCCGGGAAATGTGGCCGGACTGGGACGCTTTGACGAACTGCTGGGATGCACAATCTTCGACTCTATTTATGGGCGTAATGCAAACGTATTTGCAGCCGTTCCTTCGCTGCATGCGGCATATATGGTTGTGGCGTTGGCCTATGCTATAATGAATCGCTGTAAGGGCTGGCTGATAGCATTATTCGCGTTTATTATGGTGGGTATCTGGTGTACGGCCGTTTATTCGGGGCATCATTATCTGATTGATGTATTATTGGGAATATTCTGTGCTCTCCTGGGCATTTTTGTCTTTGAAAAAGGATTGATGAAATGGGGAGTGTTCAAGCGCTTCTTCGAACGTTATAGTAAATATATCCGTTAATGAATAATTTCGTCTTTTACAGTCCTACCGAATTTGTATTCGGTAAGGCTACGGAAATGCAAGTCGGTGCACTGGCGCGGAAGCATGGTGCGCGGAAAGTGATGATCGTGTACGGCGGCGGCTCTGTTGTACGGAGTGGTTTGCTGGATAGGGTGAAGCAATCCTTGCAGGAAGCAGGGATTGAATATTGTTTGATGGGTGGCGTGCAGCCGAATCCGGTAGATACGAAAGTGTATGAAGGCATTGAATTCTGCCGTCGTGAACAGGCTGATATGCTGTTGCCTGTGGGTGGAGGCTCTGTCATTGATACGGCCAAAGCCATAGCGGCAGGTGTGCTTTATGAGGGTGACTTTTGGGATTTCTATATTGGAAAGGCTAAAGTGACTAAAGCGCTGAAAGTAGCTGTTGTGCTGACTATTCCTGCTGCCGGAAGTGAAGGTTCCGGTAATACGGTTATAACGAAACTAGACGGTTTGCAGAAGCTCAGTCTGCGTGTACCGGAAGTTTTGCGTCCGGTATTCTCTATTATGAATCCGGAACTTACTTATACTTTGCCGCCCTTCCAGACCGCCTGTGGTGTGGCTGATATGATGGCTCATATCATGGAGCGTTATTTTACGAACACTCAGGAGGTGGAAATTGGAGATCGTCTTTGTGAAGGCACTTTGATGGCTATCATCAATGAAGCTCCCAAGGTAATGAGAAATCCTGAAGATTACGGTGCGCGTGCCAACTTGATGTGGGCGGGCATGATTGCGCATAATGGTACCTGTGGCGTAGGTTGTGAAGAAGATTGGGCTTCGCACTTCCTGGAGCATGAAATCAGTGCTATTTATGGAGTTACCCATGGTGCCGGCCTGTCTGTCATTTTCCCTGCCTGGATGACGTGGATGGTAGAGCATAATGTAGGAAAGATTGCTCAATATGCCGTTCGTGTATGGGGCGTTCCTGAATCAGAAGATAAGAAAGCGGTTGCTTTGGAGGGTATTGGTAAGCTGAAAGCTTTCTTTAGCTTTCTTGGTCTGCCTGTGACATTTAAAGAACTGGGTGTTGAAAATCCTGATATTGACCGTCTGGCGGATAGTCTGCATCGCAATAAAGGAGAATTGGTTGGGAATTATGTGAAGCTGACAAAGCAGGACAGTAAAGAAATTTATCACCTTGCATGTGTAGGGGAGTGATGTTCGCTTCTGTATAGAGGGTGAGTTTCTTTTAGATATCGGCCAATGATTTTGAAAAGTTGGTGAGGAAAACAAAAAAGACGGCGAAGTTTCTGATTTACTTCGCCGTCTTTCTTATTTAATTTCGAATTCTTCCTTCATGTCAATCTCTTCCCCTTGCGGGTCGTAGAATACATATTCCAGGAACGCGAGTTTCTGGCTTGGAATAATCTTGATACCAAATCCGTATTTCATCTGCCATTTCCGTTTCAGGGAAACGAGTCCCTGGTTGATGTAAGCAGCAATATACGGGTGGATGTGTAACGAGAATTTCTTGATCTTCAGTTTGTTGACTAAGTAGTCAATTTTACTCTCTAAAGTGTCCGTAAAGAGGATAGAGGACTTGATGGTGCCTTTTCCGAAACAGGTGGGACAGATTTCTGTGGTATTGACATCCATTGCCGGGCGCACACGCTGGCGGGTAATCTGCATCAGTCCGAATTTGCTGAGCGGTAGGATGTTATGTCTTGCCCTGTCTTTCTGCATGTTGGCACACATACGTTCGTAAAGCTTTTGTCTGTTTTCGGCTTCGTTCATATCAATGAAGTCCACCACAATGATACCACCCATATCTCTCAGTCGCAGCTGGCGAGCCAGTTCATCGGCAGCTCCCAGATTCACTTCGAGTGCGTTGGCCTCCTGCCCGTTGGCATTCTTGGTGCGGTTACCGCTGTTCACGTCTACTACGTGAAGCGCCTCAGTAT
>PPYF01103468.1_pt1 | contig 11381 bp, 9 predicted proteins | sample 1559871 | NCBI WGS metagenome assembly PPYF01 (sample SAMN08240021, study PRJNA423297) | Human gut metagenome, whole genome shotgun sequencing project. | reverse complement strand
ACCGACACCAACGCCCCGGCCAACGGGAACACCAATTCCAACAGCGCCTTCCTGTCCGAAGCTGACTCCGGCTCCTACCAGATATCCGGGAATCACCCATAATAATTCCGGCGGAAACGGAACTTCATCCGGAAACAACTACCCCGGAGGCGGTAATTCCTTTGGAAATTATCAGACCGGCGGTGCAAAAACAGGGGACGCAAGACCTTTTGCCCAGATGGCAAGACTTGGGCTTCTGGGAGCTCTTCTGATACCGGCAGGAATCGTTATTTACAGAAAGGCACGAAAAAGGAAGGTGAAATGAGAAGGATATGGAAAGGTCTGGCTGTCAGTTTTATCGGGGCAGGAGCAGGGCTTATGCTGTACTGCGGAAGTTTTTATCTGAGAAGCTATCAGGAGAACCAGCAGATGAGAAATAAGTACGAGGACATCCGTGAAAGATGTCTTGATACAGGGACAGATGAAATAAAAGAGACGAAGGCAGATGAAAAGGAGAAGACAGAACCAAAAGTAATAGAGGAGTCTTTTGGAATCTCGTGGAAGGAACTGAGAAACATTAATCCTGAAATCCGGGGATGGATTACAGTCCCCGGAGCAAATATTTCCTATCCGATTGTACAGGGGAAAGATGATGAGTTTTATCTTACACATTCTGTTGAAGGGACAAAGAGCCCTTTCGGAAGCATCTTTCTGGGATGTGGACACAACGGAGATTTCTGTGATACGCACAGCCTTGTTTACGGACACAATATGGAGGGACATATGATGTTCGCCAATCTTAACTGCTATGAGAGCAGGGAATTCTTTGAGGAGTGTCCTGAATTTATCATTACAACGCCGGAAAGACAACTTGTTTATGAAATTTTTTCTGTAGAGCAGGCGCAGGAAGGGAGTCCGGCGTTTGGATATGGATATGAAACCGGGAGTGAGGAGTATGAGGAACAACTGGAAATTCTGAGAAAAAATTCCATGTATGAAACAGGAATCTTACCAAATGGGCAGCAGAAAATGGTAACGCTGGTTACATGCAATTCCAATCTGGAAGAGAATGTCCGGATGACAGTTCATGGAATCTGCAAAAAGATTCTGACAGAAACAGGAAGATGAAAGCAAGCTGTTTCTTGATGTTTTCGCAGAAGGATATTATAATAAAGATATCATTTTACGAAAAACAGGAGGACGGAAGTCTTGAAGATATACAATCAGAAATATATTTCGGAATATCCGCTGGAAGTTCACCCGAAGGCGGAAATTAACGGATATCCTGTAAGTCCGGGAATGTTTGAGGTAAATGGAGCGACAGCTTTGCAAAGCGGTGTAAATTTTACAATTCATACCAGACATGGAAAAAGCTGCGAGCTGCTTCTTTTCGAGAGGGGAGCGGAAGAACCCTTTGCTGTACTGCCTTTTCCAGAGGCATACAGAATCGGGGATGTATATTCCATGATCGTATTCGGACTGAACATCAAGGAATTTGAATATGCATACAGAATTGACGGAAGATACGATCCGGAAGCAGGATGGCTTTTTGACAAAAATAATATTCTGCTGGATCCTTATGCGAAGGCTGTTGCAGGTCAGAGAGTATGGGGAGAGAAGCAGACGGGAACATACCGTGCCCGGGTGGTGCAGGACGTTTTTGACTGGGGCGATATGCCTCAGTCTACAAGAGAGATGAGCGATCTGATAATTTACGAACTTCATGTAAGAGGATTTACCATTCATCCATCTTCAGGAGTAAAAAACAGAGGAACTTTTTCCGGTTTAAGAGAGAAAATTCCGTATTTAAAGGAATTGGGAATTAATGCAGTAGAGCTTATGCCGATTTTTGAATTTGATGAAAATATGAATGCCAGAGAAGTTGATGGAAAGAAACTGCTGGATTACTGGGGATATAATACAGTCAGCTTTTTTTCACCCAATACGGGCTATGCTGCTTCTGATGAATATAATCAGGAGGGAACGGAGCTGAAAGAGCTGATTCGTGATCTCCATGCCAATGGAATTGAAGTTATTCTGGATGTTGTATTTAATCACACGGCAGAAGGAAATGAGCAGGGACCTGTTTTTTCCTTTAAGGGAATTGACAACAAGATTTATTATATGCTGACTCCGGATGGGAATTATTACAATTTCAGCGGGTGCGGAAACACTTTAAACTGTAATCATCCAATCGTGCGTCAGATGATACTGGAATGTCTCCGTTACTGGACAGTCAGCTACCGTGTAGATGGATTCCGCTTTGACCTTGCCAGTATTCTTGGACGAAATGAGGATGGTTCTCCAATGAACAGACCGCCTCTTCTGGAGATGCTGGCATATGACCCGATACTCAGTCATGTAAAGCTTATTGCAGAGGCGTGGGATGCCGGAGGAATGTATCAGGTTGGAAGTTTTCCTGCAAGTAAGCGATGGGCGGAATGGAACGGAAGATACAGGGATTCCCTGCGTGGGTATTTAAAAGGCGACTGCTGGGAAGCATGGACAGCAGCCAGAAGCATTTCAGGTTCAAGTGATATGTACTGTGGTCTGGGGCAGAATGGGAAAGGAAGTTATGCAGGATACAACTCCTGTGTAAATTTCCTGACCTGTCACGACGGTTTCACGTTGTACGATTTGTATTCTTATAATGAGAAACATAATGAGAGAAACGGATGGAATAATACAGACGGAGCAAATGACAACAGAAGCTGGAACTGTGGGGCAGAAGGAGAAACCAGCGATCCGGAGGTTTTGAAGCTTCGCTACCGGATGATTCGTAATGCGTGTGCAGTGCTGATGTGCAGCAGAGGAACACCAATGTTTCTGGCAGGAGATGAATTTGGGAACACGCAGTACGGAAATAATAATGGTTATTGTCAGGATAATGAAATTTCATGGTTGGATTGGAGTTATCTGGAGAAAAACAGAGAACTGTTTGAATTTTTTAAATTTATGATTCATTATCGTCAAAAGCATCCGATTATTCGTAAAAAGCTTCCGGATGCCGTGTGTGGTATGGGGCCGATTCACGCTCACTCTACAGATGCGTCGAAGCTGACGATAGACCGTGATGCAAAAACCTTTGCAACCAGTTTTGCAGGATATGACAGGGAAAAGGGACGGGACGATTTGGTTTATATTGCAGTAAACACGTATTGGGAGGATGTGAAAATTACTCTTCCAACCCTGAAAAACAGAGAGTTCTGGTATCTCAGCGTTAATACCTATGGAGACGGAAACGGAAGATATTTTTATCAGGAAGGAGAAGAACCGCGGATTGACGGAAGTTTTGTGATGCGTCCCAGATCTGTGGCAGTATTTACAGGAAGAAGAATGTAATGGAGAAGAAGGAAGTTAATGGAGAAGAAGGAAGTACGAAAATCCGCCAGACCATACCGGCAGTCTCAAAAGATATCGTTTGGTGAATGGGAACATAAGAACAAAAATAAAAAACACAATAATCTGCTGATTGCAGGAGGGCTTTTCGGTGTTTTCTTTCTGGGGATACTTCTCGGAGGAGCATCTGTGGGATTTGGCAGACTGGATAAAGAAAAAGAAACTTCGGGGCAGGTTGATCTGGTGGAAATGGAAGAACCGGAAGAAAGTATTATTTTTGAACCCCACTGTACTGCAGATACGGAGCCGTCGAAGTTGATTGCACAGACAGGAATCAGCGTAAATGATACAGAGTTGACAGATGAGAAGACATATAAGCCGCTACAGCAGATGTCTTTTGAAAAAGGCAGTGAATACAGTGCGTTGGAGGGAGTAATTTCTTTCCGCGGAAATAATTTTCGCGATGACCCGACTTACGGAACTGCGGAAATGTCTAAGAATGTGCTGACGCCCGTCTGGTCTGCAGAGACAGGCTCTCTTTCCTATGAGGGCGCCTACTGGAGCGGAAGCGGATGGACAGGACAGCCGCTGCTTGTGAAGTGGCCTCAGGAGTCTAAGTCTAAGATGAATATGTATGACTGGGCAAAGGAAGATGAAAATCTGGTAGAGGTCATTTATGCCTGCATGGATGGAAACGTCTACTTTCTTGATTTGAAGACTGGTAAAGCTACCCGTGATGTTCTGGAACTTGGGTTTACTTTTAAGGGCGCAGGAGCTCTTGACCCGAGGGGGTATCCGATTCTGTATATAGGTGCAGGATATGACAGTTACAATGGAACTGCTCATGTATTTGTTGTAAATCTTCTGGACTGCAGTGTAATGTATGAATTTGGAGCGAATGATTCTTATTCTCTTCGGGGAGCTTTGAGTTATTTTGATTCTTCCGCTCTGGTAGACGCGGAGACAGATACGCTTATTTATCCGGGAGAGAACGGGATTCTCTATCTGATTAAATTAAATACCAACTATAGTCCGGAAGCGGGAACATTATCCATCAACCCTGATCCTGTGGTAAAGTGGCACTATTACGGTACCAGATCAAGTGTAAGTTCTTTCTGGGTAGGTATGGAAGACAGCGCTGCTGTTTATAAAGGATATCTTTTTATTGCAGACAATGGCGGAAATCTGATGTGTATTGATCTGAACACTCTACAGCTTGTATGGGTGCAGGATATCCTGGATGACTCTAACTCAACGCCTGTGTTAAGTATAGAAAATGGACGGCTGTACATCTATGTCAGCACTTCGTTCAGGCTGGGCTGGAGAAGTTCTTCTTCTGCCACGGTTCCTGTCTGGAAGATTGACGCAGAAACAGGCGAGATTGTCTGGCAGAAGGACTATGAGTGCTATAGTGACGAGGGAGTTTCCGGCGGTGTGCAGTCTACGATAGCGTTAGGTAAGAATGGACTGGCTGATTATGTTTATGTTACTGTATCCAAAACAGGAGATTCTTATGGAGACGGGGTTCTTGCCTGCCTGAATAAAAAAACAGGGGCTGTAGAATGGGAGCATAAGTCCGCTTACGCGTGGTCTTCTCCTGTCTGTGTTTACAATGCAGATGGAAGCGGCCGTGTAATCTATGCAAACAGTATCGGACACATGTACCTTCTTGACGGTAAAACAGGTCAGGAATTAAACAAAATTACGCTGGATGACAGCAATATTGAAGCATCCCCTGCTGTTTATGATAATATGCTGGTTGTGGGAACGAGAGGCAGCAGGATCAAAGGGATTAAGCTGGAATAAATAAGTTTTTGAAATTGTAACTGTTTATAATGATATGTAAAAGGGGCGCTTATGAAAATATTAAACTTTGGCTCGTTAAATCTTGATTATGTGTATCAGGTAGAGCATATTTTGATTCCCGGAGAGACGCTGTCCTCATCAGACAGGACAATATTTTGCGGAGGGAAGGGACTGAATCAGTCTATTGCACTTGCAAAGGCAGGAATTACGGTTTACCATGCCGGAATGGTCGGAGAAGGCGGAGAGATTCTTCTGGAAACATGCAGAGAGAATGGTGTAGACACCAGATTTGTGCGAAAAATTGATGGTCCCTGCGGACATACGGTAATTCAGGTAGACAAGGATGCTCAGAATTGTATTTTGCTTTTTGGAGGTGCGAACCGCAGTATTACCAGGGAGTTTGTAGATGAGGTGCTTGCGTTTTTTGAGAAGGGAGACATAATTCTTCTACAGAACGAAATAAACGAATTGGATTACATTATAGACAAAGCCTGTGAAAAAGGGATGATGATTATTCTGAATCCATCCCCTTACGATAAAGCGCTTGACAGATGCGATCTGTCGAAAGTGAGTTTGTTCCTTGTAAATGAGATTGAGGGATATCAGATTACAGGAGAGAAGGAGCCGGAAGCAATTCCTGCTAAAGTCAGGAGCATTTACCCGAAGGCAAAGATTGTTTTGACTCTGGGAAGTGAGGGAGCTGTTTATCAGGATGAAAATAAGACTTATCGTCAGGGAATCTACAAAGTAAAGGCAATCGACACCACGGCTGCAGGAGATACCTTTACCGGTTATTTTATTGCGTCTATTCTGGAAAATATGCCGGTGGAAGAGGGACTTAAGCTTGCAGCGAAAGCGTCTGCAATTGCTGTTTCAAGACAGGGGGCGACGGCATCCATTCCGGTGCGGGAAGAAGTGCAGGCTTTCGAATTGTGAGTGAGATACTTCGAAATATAAGTTAAAGTCGAACGCATGTGAGACTGGAAAGAGCAGAATCGTACAGCGGTTTTGCTCTTTTTTTAACGGCAAGCGGGCTTCGAAAAAGTGCGTGAACAGCGGCTTTGTCGAAAGAAATTTGGGGGAAGTATATGGGAAGAACTTGCTATTATATGGACAAAATGCTAACATGAGAATAGAAGAAACCGAACTGAAATGGAGATGCAGAGAAAGCAACATTATAGTGCAGGACTACGCAGGAGACCGTCTGGCTGTATTTGAGGTCAAGTATTCAAGGAAGTTGGAAGATTTGGAAGCAGACTGTGAAAAGCAATCTCACAGTGATAATATGAAGAGAGGTAAAACTAATAGGGAAGGGAGAGAGGATTGTGAATAAAATTGATGTTCCGGTAGGAATTTCCGATTTTGAAGAGATAAGACGGAGAAACTGTTATTATATAGATAAAACAGGACTGATTGAAGAAATTCTGTGTACTACAGGCACGAAGGTGACATTGTTTACCCGTCCACGCCGTTTCGGGAAAACGCTGGGAATGAGTATGTTGGCACAGTTCTTTGATATCCGAAAGGACAGCAGAGAACTGTTTGAAGGATTAAAGATAAGCAAAAATCAGGAATTATGCGAAAAATGGATGAATAAGTATCCGGTAATCTACTTTTCTTTTAAGGATATTGATGGGCTGGAATTTGAGACGGCATATGGTAAACTGGAAGCTGTAATAGCAGAACTGTATAAAAGTCATTATTATCTTAAGGACAGTGAAAAACTTAATGAATTTGATAAGGATATGTTTTACAGGATAGCCGCAAAGAAAGCAGATCCGGCAGAAGTGACGAACAGTTTATTCAAGCTCACACATATGCTGAAGCTTCATTATGGAAAACCGGTAATTCTTCTTCTGGACGAATACGATGTGCCGGTTGCCAAAGCAAATACTAACGGATATTATGAACAGATGCTTGATGCGATAAGAGGGATTCTGAGTACTGTGCTGAAAGATAATGTTTTTCTTGAATTTGCAGTGATAACGGGATGCCTGAGAATCACGAAGGAAAGTATTTTTACAGGATTGAATAACCTTACTACAGATACTATTTCAGACAGTCGATACGATGAATATTTCGGATTTACCCATGAGGAAGTGAGACAACTTCTGAAGGATGCGGAACTGGAAGATAAATTTGAACTGGTGCAGCGGTGGTACGACGGCTATCATTTTGGAGATATGGATATTTATTGTCCGTGGGATGTGCTGAATTACGTGAATAAAGCAGTGATACAGGGAATCGTAAACCCGGAAAATTTCTGGGAGCATACCAGTGATAATGCAGTGATTAAGCTGTTTCTTGATCAAACAGATTTTGACGTGACTGAAAAATTTGAAACTCTTTTGAGTGGAGGCTATATAAAAGAAGAAATTAGTGAGAATCTGACGTATAATTTTCTCACATCGTCAGAAGCAAATCTGTGGAGTCTGCTCTATATGACCGGTTATCTGACAAAAGTAAAACCAGAAGATATGGAAGAGGGAGATAAACCGGAAGGAAAGCAGATAGCTCTGCGGATTCCCAATACTGAAGTCATGGATATTTTTCGCAAAAGTGTTGTAGAATGGTTCAATAAGAAAGCTGCTGGAAGTGACAGGCGAGAATTTTTTGAGGCTTTGTGGAGTGGAGATGCAAAGAAATTGACGGAGCTGCTGTCTGACTTGTTATTTGATACTATCAGTTATCACGATTATGCAGAAAGCTTTTATCATGCTTTTGTAACCGGTCTGGTTACCAGTGCCGGGTATATTGTGGAATCCAATTATGAAAACGGGCTTGGGAGATCGGACATTGTGATTAAAGACCGCCGGAATCGCAGGGCTGTTGTGATCGAGGCGAAAATTGCATCTTCAGAAGACAGGCTGGAGACAGAATGTCGGGAAGCGTTAAAGCAGATTGAAGAAAAACAGTATGTCAGAAAGATTGAGCGGAGTGGATTCCGAAAGGTAGTCCGGTATGGAATCGCATTTTATAAAAAAGAGTGTCTGGTGAAGAAAGAGGAGATATCTGGGAGATAAATGGGGAAATGATTATCAGAACCCGCGAACCCTTATAAATCCGACGTGCCCCCCGTCAGGGGAGCTGACGGGGGGCGAGGAGAGTATAAATAATTACATATTGAAACGATTTTTATGGAAGTGATAATATAAAGGCAGAGGAAAACAGGGATGGTATAGGTAAGGGAGTGTGAAACATATGAACAAGATTTATGTACCTGTAGGGACTTCGGATTTTAGAGAGATAAGGGAAGAAGAATATTACTATATCGACAAAACCGGATTAATAAAAGAACTTTTAAGCACAAAGGGAACAAAAGTGACACTGTTTACCCGCCCGCGGCGTTTCGGAAAAACACTGGGAATGAGTATGCTTGCACACTTTTTTGATATTAGAGAGGACAGCAGGGAACTCTTTCAGGGATTAAAGATAAGCGAAAACCGTGAGCTGTGTGAAAATTGGATGAATCAGTATCCTACCATGTTTGTTTCATTTAAGGACATTAACGGACTGGAATTTTCCGTTGCATATGAGCGTCTGCAGGGAATGTTGGTTGAGCTGTTCAAAAAATATGAATATCTCTTAAAAAGCGATGAGGTATATGACGATGACAAACGAATATTTAGACTGATCAAATCAGAGGAAGCAAGTCTCAGTCATGTAAGCCGCGCCCTTCTTGTTTTAACGCATATGCTGAAGGATTACTATAAAAAGCCAGTAATTTTATTGATCGACGAATACGATGTACCTGTGGCAAAAGCAAGTGAGAACGGATACTATAGAGAAATGTTGGACGTGATCCGGAATATTCTCAGTACGGCATTGAAAGATAATACGGCTCTTAAATTTGCTGTAGTGACAGGCTGTTTGAGGATTACGAAAGAAAGTATTTTTACAGGCGTGAATAATTTTACAACAGATACGATTTCAGACAGACGCTATGATGAATATTTTGGTTTTACACATGAAGAGGTAGAACAACTTCTAAAGGATGCAGAACTGGAAGATAAATTTGAACTGGTGCAGCAATGGTATGATGGCTATCATTTTGGAGATATGGATATCTATTGCCCATGGGACGTACTAAATTATGTGAATAAGGCAATGATACAGGGAACGGTGCAGCCGGAGAATTTCTGGGAAAATACAAGTGGAAATGCCATCATCAGACAATTTCTTGAGAGAACAGAATATGATATAACAGAAAAATTTGAAATCCTTTTGGATGGTGGTTATATAAAAGAAGAAATCAGCGAGACTCTGACATATGACGTTGTTTATTCCTCAGAGAAAAACCTCTGGAGCCTTCTTTATATGACAGGCTATCTTACAAAGGTGGAACCGAAGAAGTTGTTGCCAGAAGAAAGAGCAGAGTTTCAGAAGATGTTTCTTCAGATACCAAATGCAGAGGTTATGGATATTTTTCGTAAGAGTGTTGTTGAGTGGTTTTATGACAAATCCATTAACAGCGACAGACGGGAGCTTTTTGAAGCCTTGTGGAACGGAAATGCCAGTAAACTAACGGAATTGCTTTCGGATTTACTATTTGATACCATTAGTTTCCATGATTATGCAGAAAGCTTCTATCATGCTTTTGTAACAGGATTGGTTGCCAGTGCGGGGTATATAGTGGAATCCAATTATGAAAATGGGCTTGGCAGGTCAGACATTGTGATCAAAGATCGCCGAAACCGCAGGGCTGTTGTGATCGAGGCGAAAATTGCTTCTTCAGAAGACAGGCTGGAGACAGAATGTCAAAATGCGATAAATCAGATTGAAGAAAATCAGTATGCAAGGAAGATTGAGCGGAGTGGATTCCGAAAGGTAGTCCGATATGGAATCGCATTTTATAAAAAAGAATGTCTGGTAAAGTCAGTGAATGAATAGTGCAATAAAGATGGGGACACAAAAGTAAAAGAACTGGAGAAAATCGCGTCTCTTTTTGCCTGATAGAAGGGGAGTTGTGTCAAAGTTGTGTCAAGACCCTTCGGGAGCGTCAAATCTGCTAAAGCCGATTTTGACGGAAAACCCCGCAACCCCCTATAAATCCAACGTGAAAACCCCGCCAGGGGAGCTGACGGGGCTTTCGAGGGGAGTATAAATAATTAAATAAGGGGTTTATGTAAAAAAAATTTTTGAAGGGTAAATTCTTTTTACAAATACGATTATAATATAGATTGGAAGAAAATGCAATATCCTTTGATGAATATTCCTGCAAGTTTTTGGGACAATAGTTACTGTTCACCTTGTTCGAAGCAGCAATGTGACTACTATCTAATTGTTCAACAGGAGGAATCTTAAAATGGCAAAAAATTATGAATCTGAAAGCAAAACAAACAAAAACAGCACAGGTACTTCCAGCAAGAACTGCAAAAATTCTTATGGAAACGAAATGAACTCCAGAAACGAGAATAAATCTGCAAATGAAACAACTTCCAGAAATGAAGCGAGCAGCGACGCTTCCGGCAAAAATGCGCGAAACAAATCCCAGAACAAGGCGTCTCAGTCCTACAACTCTGAAGGAACATCCTCCAGATATTAAACTTCTGGAACCGGGGACTTATCTCCGGTAAAGATTACACAAATAAAGAAAATACAGAAGAGAGAATAAAATCCTCCTGCGTGGCGTATGCTCCGCAGGAGATTCTTTTTCAAAAAAATTACATATAATAAAAGAAAAAGGAGTTATCTATGTTTCCGGTGGAGACAATATCAGCAAAAATGCTGGATTATTATGTTGGGCGTTCAGATGCTTTGATTATAGATTTGCGAAGCCGTGAGGATTTCAGGCGGGGACATGTAAAAGGCGCTGTGAATATTCCTTATATGGAAGTGGAAGAACAGAGGAATCCGGTGGATTTTTCCAGAGAAAAAATACTGATTTTATACTGCAGCCGGGGAGGGGCGAGTATGAAACTGGCGAAACAGCTTGCAAAGCGTGGATACAAAACCCGTTCTGTAATTGGTGGATTTAACGCTTATCGTGGAAGAAATCTTGTAATTTCTTTATAAGCGTGATAATGTAGAAGAGAAAAAACTGTAACGATTCAGCAGCAGCTATTCGGCTCTGTGAACGGTTACGAAACCTTTTATAATGAGGAGAAAACATATGAAATACATGTTTGCATCAGACATTCACGGTTCTGCATATTTTTGCAGAAAAATGCTGGAAGCATACAGCAATGAAAAGGCAGAGCGCCTGGTGCTTCTGGGCGATCTGCTTTACCATGGCCCAAGAAATGACCTGCCGAAGG
>PPYF01545956.1_pt1 | contig 11386 bp, 13 predicted proteins | sample 1559871 | NCBI WGS metagenome assembly PPYF01 (sample SAMN08240021, study PRJNA423297) | Human gut metagenome, whole genome shotgun sequencing project. | reverse complement strand
CTTAGGACCTGTGTGCTAATCCCCAGATGCCTTGCAAATTCTGCGTTTTCTTTTCCCTTGCGTTTCAAGAGTACTTTTATTTTACTAGAAATAGCCATTGGATTCTTATTCTTTCATAATACATTATATAAAATGAACGATTATCAATATAATCTTAATCGTAAACGATATATATAACCACAAAAGAAAAAATTTGACAGTTTCGTTAAATTAGAATATCGAGAAATCTCAATTGACATTCATAAAATAATATAATATGGTAGAGACAAGATACACAAAAAGCACCGGAATCCATGGAAAATAGGAGAGGACATTATGAAGAAACAGTTATTTTTGAATATCGTATGGATCTTGGCGGCGATCCTATGTGTTTCCTGTAGCACACCGGAATCACAGTCTGAAACAAAAGCACAGATACAGCTGATGACACCGTCCAGATCCACCTCTGCACCAAGGAACGATCCGGCAGTAGAGTATGCAAAATCACTAACCTTAGAACAACAGATCGCGCAAATGTTCTTTATCCGCTGTCCGGAAAACGGGACCAATGAATTATTAAAACAATATAATATTGGCGGTCTGATCCTGTTCGGGCGGGACTTTAAAGACGAGACGCCGGACTCGCTCCGCGATACGATTTCCGTCTATCAACAAAATGCAAAGACACCGCTTCTCATCGGCGTGGATGAAGAAGGCGGAACGGTAGTTCGCGCGAGCGCTTACAGCGCGTTTCGCAAAAGCAGATTTCGTGCACCGCAGGAACTATATGCCAAGGGCGGTCTGGATGAAATTGTCGCGGATTGTGCCGAAAAGAATACGTTTCTCCATGATTTATATATCAATGTTAATCTCGGGCCAGTTTGCGATATTTCTACTGATCCTTCGGATTTTATATATGCCCGCTCCCTCGGGCAAGGTGCCGAGGAAACAAGCAAATACGCGGCTGCAGTCGTCTTACAGATGCGTCTGGACGGAATCGGCAGTGTCTTGAAGCATTTCCCAGGTTACGGTAATAACGCGGATACACACACGGGAATTGCGATTGATAATCGCCCGCTTGAGCAGTTCGAAACAAGTGATTTTCTTTCCTTTGAAACCGGTGCAAAAGCCGGCGCAAGCGCAATACTTGTCAGTCACAATATCATCAATTGTATGGATGCCACTTTACCGGCTTCCCTCTCGCCTGCTGTACACCAAATTTTGCGTGAGCATCTAGGGTCAAAGATTGTTGTAATGACAGATGATCTGATCATGGAAGCAATTACGCAATATACTGACGGCGCAGATGCCGCAGTGCTCGCTGTGAAAGCCGGAAACGACATGCTGATCTCTAGTGATTTTACCAGACAATACCAAGCAGTATGCAATGCCGTACGGCAAGGTATGATTCGTGAAGAAGATATATTGCAGCACTGCATCCGAGTGATTCGCTGGAAAATAGACCTGGGACTGATCTCAGAATAATATAAGGGATTGTGTCAATTCTCATTTTTTATTTTTCTTCAGATCTCGGAACATATTCGATATACGCATAGTCGGAATACTGCGCCGTTGTTTCGCACATGAATTCATATGCTCTTTCGTGAAGATATTTTTGGGCATCTTTGAGAGACATGGATGCATCCGCAAAAAACGGTTCGCTGACATAAATAGTACGCCGCGGATGTTTTACCCATTTGAGCAGCCCTTTGTGTTTTTGATATGTGATACAGACGGATACGACAGGTTTCTGCCACATTGCCGGATAGCGAAAGGAAGTTGCTTTATATGGGCGAATAAAATTACAGTATGGCCAGATATGCGCTTCTGGAAAAATCCCGACACAATATCCTGCTTCAGCCCGCTGCCGAATTGCCTGCATAAAATTGTTCATCGCCGGAGCCGATGCAGTTGGGATCGGGATTGCACCAAGCATCTGTACCAGTCCGCGTATTTTTTTGATGGATACTGCGTCCGGACCCGTGATCACAAATGCCCTTTTGGGAAACGCTACCAGCGCGGGAATAAATGCATCGGTAAAATGTGTATGGTTAATATACATGAAGTATCCCGTTTTTCGCACTTTTCTAAGTGCTTTTTGGTTCTTTACACGATATCCTCCAATGAAAAGTGAATAGAAAAATACGATTGGGATCGCGATGATATAATATAAAAACCACGAAGACAATCTCCAGAGCCAGCGTGTCGGCAGGAACGGAAATTCTTTGCCTATTTTCTGTGTATTAATATTTGTTCCGGCGAAATCGTCATTTAATGGATCATCATAATATACAATTTTCTTATTTTGTTTCATAAACTATAAACCGCCACATCAATTTTTGTATAGAGGTTTAGAACAGCTTGATCATATCATACCTGGTAACTTTCTGTCAACGAAGGAACTTTCGTTTTTTTACTAAACCACCTGTGCCCTAGTAAAAATGCACGCTTCAAAATTTTGATGTGATATTATTAAAAATGTGGGCCAGCATATGGCCCACATTAGGGGTTATCCTACAATCTGTTGAATCTGTGAAATTCTATTTTCGGCTATATTTTTCAAGAGGAAGCGTTCCATTTCATTGCCATTTAAGAATGCCAGGGTAGGCGCGTCGCACTGTCCGGACTCGAACAGGCCGGCCTGTGACTGAACATTTTGCACGGTCCGAACCATGGCAGGCCCAAAACTTCCATCAGGAACGCCGTTTTTCCAGCTATGACTTTTGATCTCATCTTCGAGAGTCTGAGAAAGGCGAGCAATCCGAAGTTGCAGTTTCTGAACTTCCAGGCCGCGGTCACCGCGCTGCAATTCTCGATTAATATAAATATATTGCATATTCAATACGGAATTTCCAGATTCCCCGCCGCCCTCGCCGTTCGTGTATGAAATATATGGCAGAAGGCCGCATTTTACCCATGTTCTAACAGGATAGCCAGAATTTCCCCACCGATCGGGAATATTTCCAATCGCGGTTAGCTGCACGCCATTCTTCCAACGCGTTGTACACTCTGCTACGAGGCCGCTGCCTACATAAATGCCACAGTGCCCGGGGGTCCACAGATACGTCCCAACTGTGATATTGTCAAAATTTTCGCTGACATCTATGCAGACATTCAGCATTTGTCCTTCGTCAATATCCGGCACACCATTCGATTCATATTTCGCTCCCCCGTAAATATTATCGAAATTTCCGTTCCATCCCCAAAGAATTGCCTTCACAAAGCAAATACAATCGAAGCCGAAATAATCTTCCCCAATTCGTGTTGTAAAATAGTTTACCCGTTCGTTAGTATACCACGACGGGTTTTCCTGACGTTTTCTGTCAATCGTATATTGCGTGACCGGCCAGCCAAAAACACCGTTCATATAAACGGTGTTATAATTGGATGCAATATCAATACATTTTTTTGCAAACTCCTCCGCAGACATTACTTTCTGCGTAGCGACGAGCTGGATATTGTCTTGCGCTGACAATATGTTTTTGTTGTTTACCTCCATGATAACACACCTTTTTATTTTTTAATTTAGGCTATAACCCATACATCATATGCGTTATCCCCCTAGAGCAGTGAATCATGAAAATAAAAAACGCAATTACGGAAAACTCCTTGAAGCTTTCGTACTACATCCTACGTATCCAGAACACGCACTCAAAACAACTGCATTATTCACTTCGCGCTGTGTCATACTCCGCAAAAATGGTTTGTGCCATCTCTTTTTTGTATTCAGGTTGTTCTCACTCACAATTCAATTCCTCCATATTTCTCCAGTAATTTTATAATCTTTCGTAAATGTTCTTTGTTCAAGACAAATTCATTTGTCTCATCGTTTTTGATCAGAATCTGCTGTTCGATCAAAATGTTAGTAAGTCTGTACGCGCTATCTTTATTCATCTGCGTTACCTCCATAATTTTTTCTATATTAGCAGACCTCCTCGAAAGAAGCCTTAATATCTTACTTGTGGCATCATCCGTAAAATTCTTCAATTTATCACCGAGTCGTTCATAATCATTTACACTGCCAGGAGAAAAGCGGCTCCCGTGTCCGACACAGATCACACAGCAGGAACGTGTTGTAAAATATTCTACATTGCCCCGACTGAACGCCAATTTTTCCAAACATACAGCTTTTTCTTTGCCACCCACCATAATCATTTTACGGAATAGAAAATGATTTGTTACAGCTGGCAGATCTCCATACTTTTCAATTTGGCATTTCATATATTCCTGCTCTTTTGCAACGATATCCCGGATACATTCGAAACGAATTTTATATTCTCTATAATAGTCTTCTAAAAATTCAAAAAGCATTTCTTTTAGAGAAGGTTTGTCCGGATCATTAAAATCGCACGATTCATACAATGCGATTAAATCGTCTTTATTTGCAGGCGAATAAGATGCTCCATCCATATATGTATAAAAATGTTCCCGGTCTTTCATGGCATGCTGCAAGATGTCCATCGGCAGCGAGATCGATTCGTGCAATTGAGAAAGCAATACGCAGAATAAATCTTTATTGCTGTTCCAGTTAATTACCTCAATTACTTTCTCCAATGTCACATCCTCCCAGAACATAATCGGTCTTATAATAATTGAAGTAATCGGATAATTAGATCTGACACGTGAGAAGAACAATCGTAACAAACCGCATTTCTTATAAATATAGCTTAACAGTTCATCTGAAGCACTTTTCAGACGGCTTTCATCTACTACACTAACCTCGGGAATGATAGGACATGGTGTTTCTTTATTGGTAGAACTATTTAAAAAGAGTAATGCATCCCGGATTTCCGGCTGGCAGGGCTTAATATAAATGGAATAATAGTAGTTCCCGACTTTCCGATGCGAAATATATTTCTCATCGGAAAACTTGTCATCGAGATACGGTGCAGGCTCACTACATTGTATATCGATTGTCTCTTTCAGAGTTTCTGTTTTGGGTGGCGTAAGTTCCTTGCATAGCTCAGCAGAAAAGTCCGGAAGTTTCTTGAAGGAACACTTCTTTGCTCGCCTCGCTGGGTTCCTAGCAGCACTGCTTCTTTTCTTCGCAGTACTTGTCCCTGCTGTTTTCTTCTTGCTAATTTTCTTGGTGTTTGCTGCTTTCTTGCCCTTGTTTTCGTTCTTATCATTATCTTTTTTCATAAATTCTCCTTTTTTCCTCTCTAAACTATTTTTGATTTACCTGGTCCAATGTCCTGTTTCACAAATTATATGGTAAGTTGAACAGCCTGCTGCAATAATCAAGTCGTCCAACTCGTCCTTTGTAATAATTTCGATGAGCGGTTTACTCCACGTCTTTTTCATAAATACAGCCTCCTTAAAATATTTTAAAATTTATATCATGTAATATACGTTGTATAGAAAATACACCTTTTATAAATATTGCCTTATTATTGTCATATGCAACTAACCCATATTCCAACCGTAACATAGATACAACCAAAATATACTTTCTAGTAGTATTACTAAGAAATAATTTTTCCTGTGTGTCAAATGATAACAACATTTCAGCACTGCTAACTTTTAAATATTCTCGCAAGAGTTTAGATGAATATCTATAATTTTCTCTGTGCTTTTCATATAAATCTTTAACCGCCTCATATATTTTATTAAGATAATTAACTAGTTCACTTAGGAATCTTTTATAATTAAAAATTAATGTTGCTAAGCTAAACTTAATTTTTTGGGGAAGTTTTGTATCATTAAATAATGAGATCGAGAACATGTTTTGGGAACGAATTATAGACGGAATAAAATCTTCCGGTATAGCTTTTTGTTCCATGTAAAGGCAATATTTCATAATAAGTTCTGTTCCTGTCTCTCTGTCTAAATTTTCTATAAATTTAATTAAATCCTCATATGAAGAAAAATTAATCATTTTGTCAAAAACAAGGACTTTATATAAAACTGTATATTTATCCTCTGGTGATTGACTTTCTGGTATATACATCGCAGCAGCTATCGAATCATCATATTTACGCGCTAGTTCAAATATGTGGTTATATTGATTGTATGTATCTTTTTTCAACAAAGAATATTCTTTCATCTCACACGCTTCAAAACTATTTTTACAAGCTCCGTCTATCACATTCAACACATCAAACATGATACTTTTTTTCATACTCGCTACGCTCCAGGAATACATTGCTTCTCAACCACGCCTCCTTTATTTTGATTGTTTACGAGGCAGTGTCGAATTTCCAAAAACAACAAGTGCCTCGATTTATTGGATATATTATCATAAAATGGAAATATTCTTCTGTAAAATGCGCGTTTGTTTTATTAATGATCATTTTATATACGGGCTTGTTGCAGAAGCGACGTTTAGAGACATTTGTAATCACCCGATCAAAATTGCCCGGGCCACGCATACTCGCATTTGCGTACTCATTCGGCCCATCCAAACTGATTTGCAAATAAAAATGAGGATTCGTCTCCATCAGCTCATAGAACAGCGGATGATCCGTTGTTCCATTCGTTATAAAATTAAAATCCATGTCCGGGTACTGTGTACAGAATTCGGACATGGATTTCAAGATTTCGTCAATACGGGTGTGGAGCAAGGGTTCGCCCCCTGATAGGGTCACCGACTTTACGCCGTAAAGGACCTTAAGGTCTTTTATAAAACGCATAAGGATATTGAGGTCAAGTTCTACTGTTTTCCTATTCTTGCCAGAACTGTTATAACAGTCCCGGCAGTCCAGGTTACAGCGATTTGTGATCTCGATATATGCGCTTTTAATTATCATAATCATCTACATACTTACGGAGCAGACGCGACGCATTCAGAAATTGTTTCTTATTCAACTTGTAATACGTGCGCTTTCCAACATTGCGTTTAATGACAAAGCCGCAGCTGTTCAGAATTTCCATATGGTGTGTTAGAGAAGACATCGGTACATCGAGTAGTCTGCTGAGTTCCCCATTATAGCATTCTTTCTCGTGTAAAATTTCAATGATCTGCGCACGGGTGGTATCCGTGAACGCTTTGAATAATTCGCCTAATTTTTCTTCATTACTGTGGCCGCCCAGAAAATTGTTGTAATATTCCATATAACCGATTCCGATTGTATAATACAAATTCCGGGAAGCGTTGATTTTACAAATCATGGTCGGCGCAAACAATAGTCCGATTACTTTAACCTCTTTCGTCGGAGGCGCAATATTCTGAGAGAGGATCTCGATCTTAGACTCCGCTTCTTTTTCGCTGATTTCGTTTTCAATCACGGCCGCGTCAAGCGTCTTGTCATTGATGCATGCCATCAAGGTGGAATTCAGTGTGGCGCGCTGCGCCGAAAAGTTTGCATATTCCAAAGAGAATTCATGAAACATTTTTTCAATATACTCTTTCAGTTTTGTAACGGCATCTTCCGGATTCTGTATAAATGACATAATTTCCCACCGGATTTCAGTCGAGGCATTCAGTCCGTTCATATAGCTCATAAACAGCTCTCTCGAAGTGATAATATCCTCATAAAATTTGTCCTGAAAATTATTGTATGGATCATTAAATTTCATTGCCTGATATAGAATTTTTTTCGGTTCCATCTTATCGATGGCCATAAGCAAGTCATCGCAAGAAGAATACGTATCGATCTCCGTACGGAACAAATAATCAAAAAGATTCATCTTTCTTTCGGCTTTATTTACGAAAAACATGCTAAGACCGTTATTTAAGCGTTTGTTAGCGAGAAAAAGCCGATAATATGCATCCGATATTTTATCATTTGGCTTAAATCCCTGGCGCGGACAGATATCTTTATAGCTCTCCGTTGTTTGAACTGCACTTAAAAGTGCAAAAAAGTCGAACATCATTTCCTTATTCTTTTCTAAAGTATATTTACAATCAGACATTTTTTTATCCTCCCTTAATCTGTGTTGTTTTTTTACTTACATTTCCAGCTTTTCCAGCCCCATTCTAATATATGTACGAGTTTTAGTCAAATAAAATTTTAAGATTTTCGTTGGATTTTGTGCTAATTTCGCCCATTTTCCGCATTTTTTCGCCCTCAAATTCAAATAGAAAAGTCGAAAAAAACGCGTAAGAATAGGCATTTTTTGAGTTTTTATAATTGATCTCGAAACAAATTTTCGGACTTATTACTTTCATTTCGAAATTTGGTACAAAAATCCATTTTTTCCTTATTTTTACAGGAAAATTACAATTTTTGACAGTTCCATTTAGAAAGCGATAGATTGCTTCCATTCGCTCCTGCCATGGCAATTCGCTGTCTACTTTTATTATACCCTCCTTTCCTATCAATTTATGCATGTTGAAATATAAAAATTTGATATCGTAACAATGATCACCCTGTTTCTGATATTTCTCTTCGTTCATTTTTCTGACAACAAGGATGAATTCTTCCGGGAGGGAGGCAGCATCTATTTCAAATTGAAATTCCAATTTTTTTCTTTCACACTGAATCGTTTCGATGACAGATTCATTTTGAATCCGGATGGAGTTTTCAGGAGAAATTTCCAGATATTTTCCTGCGCGAAATTCTACTTGTTTTCTTCTCCAGGCTTCGGACATGTAAAATGCGTCCCGCAACTGCAGTAGGGCTTTTCCGTTCATTTTCATTTTAAAAGGACTAAGCAAACAAGAACGGGCATCGATAGGGCAGTGGTATAGGCGTTCGTCCAATTCTTCATATTCTTTTAAAATTTTGCGTAACTTCTGGACTGGCTCAAGAAATTCGGCGGGCTCAAATATTTTACACGTATAATCTAATGCAAGATATAAGTAAAAATTGATGTCGTATTTTACGGCGAGCGAGAGAATTTCTTCCGTGGGAATGTTTTTGAAGCGCTGCGTCAGCAGAACGATGTCGAGATAATTTCTGAATTTTAGCTTCAGGAAGATATTGGGGTCTTTTTCGTATGTCATCTGGGCACAGCCGAAGTCGTCTACTGCGGTGATATAGAGCTGACATATATAAAGATCGGCGTCTCCGAGTACATACAGTTCATAATCCTTTATTTTAATTTTCTGGCGGCGCGCCAGGATCTCCGCGGTGTGTGATTCGGCGATGTACAATGCGGTGTGCAGCTCGGCGGTTACGTTGCTTTCTTTTATGACATACGGGGTGAGATGGGTTGGATATTCTTCTGTCGGATGTTCTGTGCGGAAGTATCCGCTTGCGTTTAGATTGTAAAATCCGAGTGTATTCATGATAGTGTGTGCTTTTTGTGTGTCCTGTGGTTCTACTAAGAAGTCGATATCGTCGCATTCTCTGGTGGTGGTGTCCCCATATGTAAAATACGAGGTGACAAGACCTTTGTATACGACGTATTTTATTCCTGCAGTTTCGAATGCTTCCGTGATTTTCCGGCACCATTCCAGACGGTTTGCTGCTGCTATGAGATGCTGGGCTTTGGCTAGCTTGAGTAATTTTGCGAAGCGTCCGCTGCCTTCGAGAAGATACGGATGTAAAATGTTGAGGACTCTATGGTTGACGAGCATTGTGTAGAAGTCTCTTGTGAATGCGAATGTTTCGTCGGTTGGTCCTGGCGGTGTTTTCCGAATGTAGTCTTTTGCTTTTCGGATCATAAAGTCCTGGGCATCGTATACGTATTTCTTTAGATAGTCCGGAGCCATATCAAAGATCCACATATTATATTTGCTGCTGAATGCGGTGTTGGGGTCATGCGTTGTATTGTAGATTCGATTGACCTTTCTGGATAGTAGGACTATGATTCGGTCTCTTATTCCGGGGGTTTTAATCCGGATTTGTTTCCCGTTTTTGTTCGCTGCTTCTGTAACTTTGCCGAGGCAGTATTCACTGTCTACTTGCTCGGCGGCGACGGCGTTATCACCTTTTGTGATATATTGAAGATCATTGCCTGTTTTGTTGATCTTAATAATTCTGTGTACGACCAGTCTGGCTTTTTGGTCAATGCAAACGATGATATCTCCAATTTGATATGTTTCCTGTTTTTGGAGCTTGATGGTGTCTCCTGCCACGAGTAGCGGAATCATACTGAATCCCCCGACCAGCAGTGTTCCCCCCGTTTGCTCTAATTTCATGTTTGTAAGTGTTTTAAGTATGTTTCTGCCATCCATAAATCAGAATACCTCATCTCATACGTATTGTTTGATAAGTGTGCAAGTGTTTTGTATTTCCCCAAGATTATTTTGTTGTCTGTATCTGCTGCTGTAAGCTGTCCTTTCAACAATTTGGGGAATCCTTCACATGGGGTTAATTTTCTGATATATGGCGTCTGGCTTCCGTATTCTTCCAGAAATATAATCCCCGCAATTTTATACATTTCGTATTGTGGCTCGCCCTGCAGCGGCAGCAAATAGTTTTCGATGCTGCCATATCGGAGGTGTTTTGCATTGTTTAGAAGGGGTTCACGTTTTCGGAAGGTTTCCTGTAGAATCGTGTATCCTCCGGGGCGCAGAGAGAGTGTTTTCCGGACAGGTTCTACACAGAATGTACTTTGTGATATGAATATTTCGTCGTCAGTGATATATTCATAACCACACATCCACAGAAATGCTGCTAATGTTGATTTTCCCGATGTCGTTCTCGCTGACAAGAGAAATGCCTTGTCCCCTTTGGCTACCGCTGCTCCATGCAGTGAGATGATTCCGTCTTCCGGAACTAATGTCATATACATAAGATTTTCTATGATCTGCAATATGTTTATTTGGGTAAGGTCAAGCCTTTGTATCATCCTAGTTTCGGGTAATACAGAAAAGGCTGTATCTGTTTGGGAGGAATAACATACACAGCAAAATTTTTTTTGATATTTTTTTATAAGAATTTCATAAATCTTGCGAAAATCATCTTCCGCAGTGATGGTCTTTCCAGTGCAGAGTTCTATTGGTTCACAGTGGTACCGCTGCGCGTAAGCTATGATTAATTCTTTTTCATCTGAGATGAGAATAAAATCATATTTACACTTTTCTCTTTTGTAATAAAGGCCATTCATGCCGGAATTATAATCTGATTTTTGATTGCCATTTCTATGAATTCTTGTACATCCGTTTCTATTGTCTCCTTAGGGGCATCATAAATTTTTGTTAATTCCGTAATAACATCATCAAGCGACATTTCTTTCCGGAACAGATCTATAATATCCACTGCAACATCGTCTAAAATATGTGTATTTTCTGTCTCCGGATCATATAGAACCGTTCCTTCTCCTTTGCCGAGAACTGTCTCTTTCATTCTTTGGTTCACAATATAGTTTTCCATATTCTAGTCCCCCTGCCATTTTTTGTATTTTCTAACAGTATGAATATAGCACAAAATGTGCTAATTTTCAACAAATTAATATATTTATTGCATTCGCACGCGAAGCAATAGTTGTAAAAAATGCTTATATTATCGGATTTTTTAAACATTTTTCCCTATCTTTATATTTATTTATATTGTGTTTTGTTATATAGTTTATATAT
>PPYF01470386.1_pt1 | contig 11390 bp, 10 predicted proteins | sample 1559871 | NCBI WGS metagenome assembly PPYF01 (sample SAMN08240021, study PRJNA423297) | Human gut metagenome, whole genome shotgun sequencing project. | reverse complement strand
TTCACGCGCCGCAGCTTCACCAAGCTCTCCCGCGAGGCCATCACGGCGTTCGACACGCTGCCGCTCACGGGTGAGGGCTCCAAGCCGCGCGTGGGCGTGGTCGGCGAGATCCTGGTGAAGTTCCACCCCACGGCGAACAACCACGTGGTGGACGTCATCGAGGCAGAGGGCTGCGAGGCCGTGGTGCCGGGCCTGCTCGACTTCTTCCTGTATTCCATGAGCAACGCGCAGGTGCAGAAGGATGAGCTGGGCAGCTCGGCCGCGGCGCGCGCCAGCATGGACGCCGCGATCGGTCTGGTGGATTGGATGCGCAAGCCCGTGGACGAGATGCTCGAGAAGAGCGATCGCTTCGAGCGCCCTGAGCCCATCTCCGCGATGCAGGACAAGGCGCGTCAGATTCTCTCCCTGTGCAACAACATGGGCGAGGGCTGGCTGCTCACTGCCGAGATGCTCGACCTGATCGACCATGGTGCGCCGAACATCATCTGCACGCAGCCCTTCGCGTGTCTGCCCAACCACGTGGTGGGCAAGGCCGTGATCAAGGAGCTGCGCCGTCTGCACCCCGAGAGCAATATCGTGGCCGTTGACTACGACCCGGGCGCGAGCGAGGTCAACCAGCTCAACCGTATCAAGCTCATGATCAGCGTGGCCAAGGAGAACATGCGCGCGGGCAAGGGTTTTGTGATGGAGCCCATCGCCACCATCCGTCGCGACTCGGTGACAAGCCGCATGAAGCCGCACCATCTCACGAGCGATGCCGAGGTTGAGCGCGTGGCGCACCGTCTGAGCCGCGGCCTGCACTGGAAGCGCGCGAGCAAGGGCGACGCGGAGGAGTAAACACCTCGACTGGGCGCCTTGGCTGAGGATAAGATTCGATGGAAAAGAAGGCGGCCGCTCGAGCCGCCTTCTTTCTCTCATGTCCAAGAAATGGGAGGCGGCTCATCCCGGGCTCATCTCCTTTTGTCGTTTACGTTCCAAGTCGGCAAGCCTAAATGAGGTTTTTCGTATTCAAATCGGGATTCGTCGAGTAGGCGGCATTTGTGGCCTCCAGCGACCTGCGGTTTTTCCTACCGCCACTTTCGGCCTGCTCGCGAGTTCTTAATTTCGATACGAAAAACCTCAAGAAGCGCGGCGCGCATCTCCGAAAGTGCGCGCCGCCAACGTTGTCTTGGTTAAAATGAGCGATCTGACGACAGCGATTATCAAATGATACAGAACAGGCATCCAGCGCCGAAGCAGTAGAGCGCGGTGAAGATGCCGCCGCAGAGCATCCAGATGATGTTGCCAATGACGCGCATGCGTAATCCAATCGACGCGAGCTTTGTAAGGCAATTGCACGGGCGCGGGATTTCCCCGTCGCTTAAGGGGGCTTAAATTGGAGGGCTCGATGTCGTTTGATCAGGCGAAAGCGTATCTGGAACAGCGCGGCTCGGTGGTCGAGTCATGGAGCTCGACGTCTCATCTGCCACGGTGTCGATAGCGGCGTAGGCCGTTGGCACGAGCGAGGGCGAGATTGTGAAGACGCTTTCGTTTCCGATGAGCGAGGGCGCGATGCCCGTGTGTGCTGCGGGCGATACTAAGATCAATAATCCAAGTTCAAGGCCATGTTCCACGCCAAGGTGAAGATGATTTCCGGCGACCGCGTGGAGGGGCTGGTGGGTCATGCCCCCGATGGCGTGTGTCTCTTCGCGGTGGCAGAAGGCGTGCCCGTGTATCTGGACGAATCCATCCGTCGGTTTGGATGCGCGCGTCCCGCGTGCGGCAGCTCCAACAGCACCGTGCGCCGACGCCGAAGGAGCTTTCGGTTGCCATGCCAGGTGCCACGTGGGTAGACGTCTGCAAGCTCGCGGGGTAAGGGCGACCTGACCCTGACCTTCTGCGGGTTGGGGGCAGGGCTAGCGTTCATGCAGGCTGCTTGAGCTATGTCTGCTTAGAGGGCTGCGCATTATCCTCTGTCCGAAATGAGTTCCTGTATGCGTTCCCAGAGTGCTTCACGAATATCGTGCGCCTTCTTTGCGCTTAATACGGTTTCTAGCTTATCTTGCGACGAGGCGGGCTCATTGAAGGTCACGCTGATGTTGTCGAGAAAAACATGATCATCAAGGATGCTGTCTCCGAAGCAGAGCAACACGGCAAAGTACATGCTTGCATCTTTCCACCATTCGGTGTCGAAGCGGATTGAAGGCAGCATGCTTTTCTTCGGTTCGCTGAATTTTGAATCGGTAAAGCCGGAGAAACCCCAGACCTTGCAAATCAAATTGCTTATGGCGTGATCCAGGCAGCTATAATAGGGTTGGCCGTTGCGTTCGCTGCCGCGGAAATCAAATCGCCTTTTAGGATGGTCGGGCATCATGCTTCGTTCAATCTCAGTCCACTTAATGCCGTCGCACTGATGACCGCCGAATTTGGAGGGTCGGGGATCGAGGTCAGCGTAGTCGCGCAAAATGGTGCAGCCTTGCGAGGCTTGAAGATCCCAATCATCAAACGGGGTACTTTCATCGGTTCTTTTAACAAGTTGAGTGCGCATCAAAATAAGGAGCTCCCGTACCAACTCATCTCGTTCGGACATGCTTCGCTCAAGCTCCTTGACCTTATTGTCGAGCTCGCCCGTTATTCTCTTCCACTCGCTTGTAAACTCTTCGGGATTGTCTGCATGGGGTCGGATCTGCTCGAAGATCGCTTCGAGAAATTTATTACAGGTAAGGACAGAGTTGTCGCTCATTTGTCGTCCTTCTTTCTTTCAGTTCATGTGGCTATCCCATGTATGTGGCGGGTAGGTCTGATGTCCGCAAGAGTTAGCATGCCCCCGCCCAAGTGCAGTCTACTTCCTCGGGTGTCACGGCGCGCATCTCGTGCGTCTCGTTGTCGGCGAGTAGGATGCTTCCATCGCCGAGTGGGCGGAAATCGAAATCGGTCGAAAACGTATCGCAGGCCATGTATCGCTCGCCGCAGAAACCCTGCTCCTCAAGTTCGCGGACGGAATAGACGGGCGTATGGCCGACGATCTGGTTGAGGTGCGGCATCCCGAGGACCGTGAGTTCGCTGGTCGATGCCCATAGTGGCCCGGGGATGCTGATGCCGCCGCGGCCGGGGCCGCAGAGGTTGAACAACAGGAGCTCCTCATCGTTGCCGTGCTCGAACATCTCGCTCAGCGCGTGGTCGAACGTGGCGTTGAGCTGGGCGGCGAGTGAATCGGCGGAATATGACAGCTCGCCGAACGACTCTGCCTCGACATCGATTTCGAGGACGATGTCCGCGAATTGGCTGGTAAGGCCTGCGTGCGTGGCGAGCCATCCATCGACGGCTGCCGCCATGCGCACGTTCATCTGGGCGAGCAGTCGCTGTGCGGGGATGATGCAGTTCAAGTTGGTGCCCGGCCCCTGTCGCTCGATGAGATACTGCATGTCGTGGTTTCCCAGCAGGGCGTCTACTTGTATGCCGCGCCCGCGCGTTCGATCGATCCAATCTGCCTGTAATTCCAACCCTTCTAGCAGTTTTTTTGCATCGGTTGTGTCTCTGTTGGGGCTGTAATCATCGCAATAATCCCCGAGCAGCACGACCCGCCGCGCGCCAAGGAACCGGATGGCGTTGTCCACAATCGGCAAGATCGGATGTTGCTTTTGATGCATGTCCCCAACAACGATTGTCTTCATACCTTCTCCTTTCAGGGAGGGGTTAAACAATAGTAAAATCTCCAATATGCCTCTCCCTAATAATAAACAAGTTTTATAAACCCGCTGGTAGATGCCTATGAAAAACGCTACCAATAGAGGGTTGAAAAATATATAAAAGGAGCAAAGCAGCTTGGGGATCTTCATATTGGAGAAAGGGGCTTCTCCCTACTGGGACGGGGGTCAAGATGCGCCCGATTGCAGGAGCGGGTCAGGCCACTACGCGGTTGGCGCCACGACCATCGCCGTCCACCCCCGGAGGGGCCGCAAGGGGAGGGGCTTTCGATGCCCGAACCATATCGCCCGCCGCCTCGCATCCATGTTCCCGCGCGGCTGCGGTATCCAAAGCCGGCCGTGTAACTTCCGCCAAATTTAATCGACTTGCTATGTCTGGAGGCGAGGGCGTCCGGTATTTTTCCTCCAGGCGCCACGCGATGCCATCGCATGCGTGCCAGCCAAGCAGGATCGCGGGTGACATTTTAAAGTCGGCATAGTCCTCCAGCAAGATGCAGCTTTGCGATTCTTGCAGGTGGTGGTAGCCAGCCAGACCTCTATGCGCAAGTTGAGTGCGGGTCAAGATGATGCTCCATGAAGCGCGAAGGGACTGTTGTGTATGAACGTCAGAAAAAGCTGACGACCTTCGAGCCGGCAAGGGCCATCAATGCGATATGTCAACGCAACGGCTTTGCGCTTCCGGGTTGCAGGAGCGGACTCGGCCGCTACGAGTTTGCGAATTCCACGCGGTCGAGTTCGGGGACATCGAGCCGGATGAGCCCCTCGGCAGTTTTTCGCTCTTGCGCGGACGGCTCGCGCTAGGTGACGGCGCACGCAATCAGCTGCTCCTCCGCGCCTCCGTCTTGCGCATGGACCGATGCCTCCATGCCATATGCCGGAAAAATGACTCTGAGGCGCTGATAATTTACGGCAAGGGATTCTTGCAACACTAAGCTCGAGCCAGCAGGTAAATCGAGATGCTCGCGTTCGTGTACTCGTCGAACTCCTCCTTGGGTTCCGTGTCAAAGAGGGCCCAGGCGCGCAGGGTGCCGGTGTCGTCGAGGTCCGTGTCGATGGCGGTGTAATAGTCGCCGGTGAGGAACGCCTGACGGAACTGATCGGGCAGAACGGGGGCGTTGACGAGCCCCGTGTCCAGCAGCTCGATTCCCTCCGCCTCGACGTTCACGCTGGAAATCGCCTCGTAGAAGCGAGCGAAACACTCTTCGGCAAAGGCGAGGTTCTCCTCGGGCGTGCGCGCGATGTCCACGTCGGCGTTGTAGACCACGCTGTCGACGGCGCCGCGCTCATCCGTCTCGACGGAGACGCTCGCCACGATGTCGCCGTCTTCATCGGTGATGTTTCCGCTTACGCGGTAGCCGCTGTCTTTGTGATGCGCGAGCGGGTCGTCGGCAAGGGTGTAGCTGCACACCGGTTCAAGTGCGGCGTTGAATGCCTGGATGGTGCGCGCGGACGCCTCTTGAGAAGCCGAGGATTGCGCGGCCGAGTCGATGAGGCGCGGGGCGAAGGAGAGCGTGAGGAGCAGGAGCGGTAGACCGATCACCAGGAGGCGCGTGCGGCCGAGCCCGGGGAGTTCCATCCCGTGAACGCGCGCAACTGCGGCCGCGGCCCTGCTCATACGCCGCATGGTGTCGAAGAAGCCATATGTCGCCATGGCGGCGCCGGTGATTTCCAACCCCGTGCTCAGGGCGTCGAGGTCGTCGTTGTCCAGGGTGTCGACTAGCCGCCCCGCTGCTGCCACGCCGATGCCGCCCGCGACGGCGGGGTTCGTCCCGATGCTCGCGTTGCCGCCGATGGCTTCGCGTTCGAGCTCCTGCCAATGGGCACTGCCGAGTCCGCGCCTGGCGGCTACCCCGCAGGCGATGCATGTTGCGCCCTCGGCGATCATGAGGGCCGCCATGGCGATCAGCTGCAGGTCCCCGAAACCTTTGGATCCCAGGCCGATGTTGTCGATCATCACGAGCAGGATTGCGAGTGCGCCCGTGAGGAACAGGGCGACCAGAGAATACCAGGCTGCCTTGGGGAGCAGGTAATATCGCTTCACCAGTTTTGCATCGTGTGCGTTGAGCATGGGTCCTCCTGTGCTTGCCATTACATTCTCATCTCCGGAGCGCGCCGCCGCATCCCTCATTTGAGGGGCGTATTCGCGCCTCGTCTCTCTTGAGTATGGCGCAGGGGGGGGATGGCGTATCATGGGGCGACGGTCCCAATCTGCGAATGGAGTGATAATGCCGCTGCCCGTCATCGCCATCGTATCGCCCGCTGTCCTGCTCGTCGTGCTGGTCGCGGTGCTTTTCGCCGCATACCGCCGGACTGCCCGGGCGATCGACGCCCTCGATCTGCCCGTCCATGCGCGGTGCGGGTCATGCGGGCGCGAATTCGAGCTGACGATGGCGGAGTTGAGACGCGCGCATATGGCGAAGTCCGTCTCGCGGACTCGTACGAGCCTGTGCGGTCCGGCCCTGGTCACGACGAGGAGCTTCTCGACGTTTCAAAAGCGCTTGCGGTGCCCCGCGTGCGGCGAGAGCGGCTGGTGCGAGGTGCTCAACATCGGGGAGCTTCAGTCGGCGGCGACTGGGATCGCGGTGAGGTACATGGGTGGTGCGCTGGCGCTGATGGTCGTGCTGGGGCTCGCGTTGAGTGCGGTTTCCGACATCTTCCTGTAGATGCCGCGCTGTAGCCGAAGCACATTTTCGGGCGTATCGGCTATATTTCTGTTGCGGAAGGGCGTGTGCACCCGTTTTGCTTGTGCCCACGTCCTCCGTTCATTTTGCCTGAGGCTCGATGCGGCTAGTCGAGCACACGGGCGCCGAACGGCAGGAGCGAGAGCTTGGCCATCTTGAATGCCTGCAGGCCAAAGGGTATGCCGACGATGGTGAGGCAGTTGACGCAGCCGGCGGCGAGATAGCTCAGCGCCATGGGAACGCCTGCGCAGATGACCCAAAACACGTTGGCGATGAGCGACGGCGCGCCGCCGCCGTATTCGATGGTCTTGCCGAACGGCGCGAGCGTGAGTGATGCCATCTTGAATGCTTGACGACCGAGCGGGATTCCTACGATGGTGATGCTGAACAGGCAGCCCACGAGAAACCAATAAAGCGCAGTGAAGATGCCGCCGAAGAGCATCCAGATGATGTTGCCGATGAGGCGCATGGTGAATCCCTCTCAAAGACGTTCTCCTAGTTTCCATCTTACGGACCGTGCGGACACAATGACGCTTAAGCTCCGCTTAAATCGTTTTGGGTACCCCGGCCGCTTTTTTCGAAAGACACTCATTTACGCGCGGCGAAACCGCATTCGCGAAAAACGCAAGTTCTGTAGCGAAAGGGCGCAAAGCGCCGAATTGCAACGAAGGGAGCGCCATGGAGAGGCGGTCGGTGCAGAGGACAGTCGTCAGAGGAACGGGCTATATAATGAAGCCCCAATCAGTGGGGACGTGTCGCGATCCGCTGAGATCTGGGTTTGACGTGTCCGGGGGAAGAGGAAGAAACGTGGCAAGTTCAATGCCGAAAGAACGCATGACGGAAGACCTTCTTGCCCATCTATTGGCGTGTGACACGCCCGAGGCGTACCTCGCGCAGGAGGTGATAGTCGATCGCAATCTGTCTGATTACCTGAACGACCTGCTTGAAGATCGTGGGATGAATCGCAATCAGCTGGCGCGCATATCCTGTGTGAACCCACAGTTCGTTTATGACATTTTCAAGGGCAAGAGCAGGCCCGAACGTGATAACGCCCTCATGCTGGCATTTGGTCTACGTTGTTCGCTGCGCGAATTTCAGCGGCTGCTGCGACTTGCCGACGTTTCGGAGCTGTGGCCCAAGACGCGCAGGGATGCGATCATCATATGGTGCATCGAGCGCGGCTATACGCGCGTGGAGTGCGATGACGAGCTATATCGACTCGGGGAGCGCACCATCTTCAAAGCGACGGGGACGTTATAGTGGGCGCGCGAGGAGAATCTTTCGCCGCCGGGCGCATTGGATTCGCTTTCTTCCCCGTTTCGGTCCGGGCGTTTCAGCTGGCAGCTGAAACATTTCTTCCGGCTCGTTTTTACAATTCATCGGTGTCGTGCCTTTCGTCTTCGAGTGTGGAGGCGGGAGGTGTATTTCTATGACTGTTTACAGACGAAGGATTCCGGGCTTGAACAGCGAGCAGGTCATACATGCCATGGGTATTGACGATGCCTATCGCGTCGAACGCGTTCTCGCACATGGGCGCAGTGGCGTGACTGAGCTTGTGACTATTGAGGGCGCGGGTCCTTTTGTGCGCAAAAAAATTGATAAAGCCGGGGTTGACCGCGTGGTTTGGGCAACTCTTGCCGAGGCGGATTGCGCCCGCTTGCCACAAGTGGTGGCGACGTACGAAATGCCCGATTGTTTTGTGGCGGTATATGACTACATACCGGGTGAATCGCTTGCGGATGCCCTTGGTCGCTGCGGGTCATTTGAAATAAGGGATGCCGTCGGTATCGCTCGGGATGTGTGCGAGGCGACCATCGCTATGCATGGACTCGGCGTCATGCATCTCGATATAACACCGGGAAACATCGTGGTCGCAGCGGATGGGGCACATCTCATCGATTTTGGGAACGCGCACATGATCGACTCTGTGGCGATTCAGCGAGGGTCCGGGGAGCGTCCGTTGGGGACATGGGGATTTGCCGCACCGGAGCAGTTTTTCTCAAAGGCGGATGCCCGATCTGACATCTATGCGATCGGTCGGCTGCTGAGCGTCATGCTGACCGGCGCGTTGCCTCAGGAGGGGAGTGCGGAGGCATATGAGCAGGAGCTGCCGTGCAACGAGTCACTTCCTGCGGCCTTGATGGCGCTTCTTGAGCGCGCGATCGCGTTCGAGCCGAGCGCGCGGTATCAAACGGTCGGCGAGCTGTTGGACGATTTGGAGGCTTTTGGGCGAGCAAATGACGAAAAAGGAGGTCCGGGTCCGCGCGGACTCGTGAACGCATCGGTTTTGTCCGCTGGCCGCGACGCCGCGCTTTTCGGGGCATCCGTTTCTGCTGTCGATGCCAGCCAGTCTATGAACACCTCCGAGGTCTCTGCGTCTGTCGCGGCTGAGTCGACAATGGTGGAGGTGAAGTCCAGGCGGCGCAGGTCGATGACGTTTGTCGTTGGGGTCGCATCCATGACATTTGTGGTGGTAGTAGCCATGACGATCATTGCAATCCGCGTGTTCTCGGGTACCGCCGATTCCTCTGGGCACGACTGGTCCTCATCTTCGGGCCATGGTGCGAATGTGGGTTCCGGCATTTCGGATGCGAATGGTGAGTCCGGCCTGGGTGCATCGGATATTGGGCTTATCCCAGATGCGCCGGGCGGCTCCTCGGCTGATTTGTTTCGAGCACAAAATGGGCTCGAGATTGTCGAGAGCGGATGGTCGGCCTCGGACAGCGGGCACGTGAATTATGCGTTGACGTTTTCGAACACCTCCAGCGACCTCACCATAGAATTCCCTGAGATTCTCATCACGGGGCGTGATGAAGACGGAAATACCGTGTTCGCAGATTCCCAGATGTTCAATGTGATCTTCCCGGGCGAATCGCTCACGTTTGGCGGCATTGCGGGGAATGGCACAAAGCCGGCGACGGTGGAGTTCTCATTTGGGGCGCTGCAGGAGAACTTCGTGCAGAAAGAGAGCGGGCATGCGTCGATCTTTGAGGTCAGGGGCGTTAAGGAAGGGCGCTCTGCGCACGGAGTGACGTCATTTACCGGGGAAGTGATGCTTGCAGAGAGGGGCGATGAGCCTCTGCCGATCGGACAGGTCAGATTATCGCTCGTATTGCGAGATGCCGAGGGAGAGATTGTGTTCGGCGACATGGAATTCGTGACATGTCCTGCCGAGGGGAAGGACGTCCCGTTTGAGCTCGCACCGTACGGTTGTCCCGAGTATGCCAGCGCGGAGGTGGTCGCCATGGCGTGGTAGCCGGCGCCCACTTGGCTCTCGCGCTCGCATTTGCTTGAAGTTCAGTTGGCACCTGAAGAAATATCGAAGAACGATTTGCACAATGGGAAATAGCGTACGGCCTGGCACGGCCGATGTTCGAAAGGGCGTCGGTCGTGCCATCTTATGAAGGAGCTGGAAATGAAAAAACGTGCAATTGCTGCCGCATCGGCTGCGGTCCTGATGGGTGTTTTGGGTATATCTGGATGCGGGTCAACCGTTCCAGCCGGTAGCGCGACGAATCCCGCCTCGGGAGCGGCGTCTGCCGATAAGGGGTTGCTCTTTGCGGCGGGAAAAGATGCGATAGCGCCCGAAGATCTCTCCGCAGTTGCCGAGGAGGATGTGGAGAAAACCGTATCTGCCCTTAACGGGAAATACGACGAGCTCGTTACCCAGGCGGACACGTTCGATGCCTATCGGGAGCATATCGACGCGGTCCAGGCGTATTACGATTTCGTGCTTACCGAAACGAAGGCGCTGGGCATCCGGATGCGCCGCTACGCAGCGGACTGCGCGAGCTACGTCCTTGCAGACGATCGCACTCCGGGACAGATGTACGACGACCTCGAAGTTATTTACGACGACTTGTATGACGGTGCGGGTGACGACGTATGCGACGCCATCTACGATGATCTGTTCGAGCGCCTATACGATGCGTTCTACGATGGGGTTGTACGTGATGGTTACGACGTGATCGGCTACGGAGAGTGGTCCGAGATCTCTTCTGCGGCGTATGAGATGTATTCCGATGCGATGTCGGAAGCCTACGAGCTTATTTCCGATACACGGTCTGACATTTATGAGTTCGCCTCGGATGTGCGCGGGGATGTCTATGGCGACAAAATAGAAAAGGCCGAGAAGGAGCTTGAGAAATTCCGGGAGAAAATCGCGGAACTCGAGGACGAAAAGTAACGTTGAGCGAATCGCTCCCAACCGAGGGCGCATCGATGGACGGCGCTTATCGATGCGCCCTTTCCTTGCAATCTTGCTGTTCAAGTGTTGAACGGCGTTGGTGAATAGGGGGAAAGGGGGGGTTCATGGGCGATTCGAAGACGGTTGCAGGTTGGCAGATTTCGCAAGTGGTGAATTTGCTTGATATGCCGCGCCGAGATATCACCCGGTCGTGCTACGCCGACCGCAAACGTGGCGGAGCGGGAATATTGCAACCGGTCGATGGCTCGTGGGGCCGTCGCAGTTACAGCGTGGAGGATATTGCGTGGCTGTACCTTGTGGAGCTGCAACACGATGAGGGCTACAGCCTGCCTGCGATCGCCCAGAGAATGGACACATCGGCAGGGGTTGACGAGCTGTGCGAGCGATTGGATGTGGCGGCAGAGCGGGCGAGCGAGGCGCATGACGAGCTGCTGGTGCGACGGGAACGTGCCCGCGTCTTGCAATGCGCCCTCAAAGAGGGGTCGGAGCACGCAACTCGGGCAGTTGGGATTACCTGCGCCAAAGATTCGGAAGCGCGGATGACGACGTCTTGCGCTCTTTGCTTGCGGATGCCGGGCCTCTTTGGCTAGCGCCCGGGAATTCCCCGCGATTGGACGATCAATCCGCTCAGAGCCTGAATCGACTGCTCGGGGAGCTGGGGGTTGATTTAGCGGTCGAGCTCTGGGCGGGACCCGGGACGTTCGACCGGCTGCTCGATGCGGTTGCTGGCCATACGGGCAGTTAGTTGTTTGGATAGCCACGACGTGCGGAATACGCGCACCAGTCCCCCCCCGGCACAAGTGGTGCGGGGGGGGG
>PPYF01242757.1_pt1 | contig 11390 bp, 12 predicted proteins | sample 1559871 | NCBI WGS metagenome assembly PPYF01 (sample SAMN08240021, study PRJNA423297) | Human gut metagenome, whole genome shotgun sequencing project. | reverse complement strand
ACTCTTTATACCACAAGACGCCTCGGAAAGATCCGCCGTCAGCTCCACGATGAGTGGATCAATGACGACATTCTGGACCCGGAGGACATTATCGACTAAATACCGGATAAACTCCGGGAGGCTTCACTTCATATCGGTCTTTCCTGCAAGCCTCCCGGAAACGGTCCGGTCAAAAAACTGTACCACAGGTCCCAGTCCCAGCGCGCACACCGCTGTTCCAATCCCCACAACGCCTCCTGCGATCAGGGCAACCGTCACAGCCATCACATCTGTAAAAATCCTGTGCCAGAAATAGGAAATCCGAGGCACGCGCTTTGTCATAATAAGGGAAAGGCTGTCCCATGGCGCCACGCCTGCATCTGCAGTCTGATACATGGATACTCCAAGACTGATTATGATCACCCCGATACATACCAGCACAAGCTTTGTCCCGAATCCGCCCGGTACTCCCCACAGCTTTTCCCACAGTCCGTAGAAAAATGTCACAATATAACCAAGCAGACATGCGTTCACAACAGTTCCCGCTCCAATCAGATATCGTCCGAAAGCCAGCTCCACCAGAAACAGACCGATATTTACCAGCACCAGAAAATGCTGATATGCGATACCGGCACAATCCGCAAGGGCCATTACCATGCTGCTGTTCGGATCTGTCCCCATCCCTGACAGCTTAAATATACTGATTCCCATCCCGAGAAAAACATTTCCCGCAACCATGACGGCAAACCGCCGCCATCCTATCCTTTTAAAATACCGGATCAGTCTCTCCATCTCTCTCCTCATCCCCTCACGGTCCTGCTGTCAATAGAAAAAGCTTCTGTGCGTCTTCTGCTTTTCCCAGTAGCGCTCTTCCGAATCCACATGCTGCAGCATCATTGCAGAGGTTTTCGGCATCGTCACACGCACCCTGCCCGCTGTTACTGCAATCTCCTCTTCCCGGATATCAAAGCCCTTTTCCCCGGTCAGGATAAGACGCTTCATCGTACCGTTCATCGGGACACCCAGCTCCCACACAGATATTTCCTTTGTCACTTCATGATCATTATTATTGATAAACACCGCACTGTGTTGTCTTTTGGTAAACCGGCCATACGCGATAAAATTATAATCTGAACCAAGCCATTTTGTAGAACCTGTTTTAAATTCGGGATTTTTCGTATGTATCCTGATTATCTCCCGATGAAAATCGATAAGCTTTTGATTTTCTCTGCCCCAAGGATATGTCCGCCTGTTGTCAGGATCTGTAAAACCGCATACACCTGCCTCGTCCCCATAATATACCGTGGGCGCGCCCGGCCATGTCATCTGCATCATGACTGCTTCCATAAACACCGCCAAATTCACGTCATGGTTTGCCGCCTCAGGTCCTAAGCTGTTCGTCCGCCCCACACGGTGGTTCGTTCTCGTCAAAAAGCGTGAATGGTCATGATTCGAGAGCTCGTTCATTGCCGTCAGCCATGAGGGCATTGCCATATTCGCCCCGTGATAGGCCATCGCTCCCCAGAAACTGTCCGCATTTCCCAGAAGGTCCTGACGGAAATCATCGCTGTGCTTCTCCATTCCGGTCAAAAACCAGCTCACCGGCTCCATGAACGCGTCATAATTCATCACGGTATCCCACTGGTCTCCCTGCAGCCACCCGGACGGATCCCCATAGTGCTCGGCTAAAATAATCGCATTCGGATTGGCCTCACGCACCGCTTCACGGAATTTTTTCCAGAAACAGTGATTATACTCCGGAGAATGTCCCAAATCCGCAGCCACGTCGAGCCGCCAGCCATCTGCGCAAAAGGGCGGAGAAACCCATTTTTTTGCAATGTATAAAATATAATCCTCCAGCTGTCTTGACCCTTCATAATTAAGCTTCGGCAGCGTATCATGTCCCCACCAGCCGTCATATGTCTGGTTATATGGGAATCGGTTTTCATCATGGAACTTAAAATATCCATGATACGGGCTGTCTGCCGCTACATATGCGCCTTTTTCATAGCCCTCCTGCCCTTCATAGATCCGTTCCCTGTCTATCCACTTATTAAAGGAACCGCAATGATTGAACACTCCATCCAGAATAACCTTCATCCCGCGCCGATGTGCCTCGCTGATGACCTTTGCGAGCATCTCATCACTCGCCTCAAGATTCGCCGGGTCCGTCACTCTGCGGATAAAGCGCTCCGCATGCGTATTATCCGTCTCCCAGTTTTCAAGAGTCCTTCCGCCATCCTTTACAATCTTCCCATAATGCGGGTCGATATGGTCATAATCCTGAATATCATACTTATGGTTTGATGGAGACACGAACAGCGGGTTGAAATAAATAACCTCCACACCCAGACTTTCCAGATAATCCATCTTATCCAGCACGCCCTGCAGATCGCCGCCGTAAAAATTTCTCACGTCCATATTCTCCGGATAGCTGTACCAATCGTCCACATGACGCACCTTCTGCCCGATATAATGATACTCGTTGTTTACCACATCGTTCGAAGGATCTCCGTTGCAGAACCGGTCCACATAAATCTGATACATCACCGCGCCCTTCGCCCAGTCCGGCGTATCAAAATCAGGGATTAGCACAAAATTATAATGCTCATCCGGCTTTTTTACCACGCCCCGGAAATCGTAATAACATACGATCGCGCCCGCCTGAATCTCAAAATACCAGCTTATTTTTTCATTATCCAGCTGGATCTTTACCTCATAATAATCAAATTCTTCGTCCGAGGACTCCTTGAACATTAAATGCCTCTGTCCCCTGCACACTAAAAAAACCCGGTCGATGTTGCTTCTCTTGGAGCGGAAAGATATCTTCACTCTGCTGTACGCTGCTGGCTCGGCCGGTGTTACGAAATTTTCTGTTGTATCGCTGAAAAGCGCCCGCTTACTGAATACGGGTCTCATCTCGTTTAAATACTGTTGATCTCTGAATAAACGATTATATGCCATTCCTTCAACTCCTTACTTCAATAAGTTTATACTAGAACTCTTCGGATGGCAAGTAAAAAAGTGCGCGCCTTGGCGTACACCCGCGCCGAGCGCAATTTCCGCCAGGCAATATCTTCCTTTCGTGCAAATGCACATAACGAAAAAAAGACAGCCTTTCGACTGTCTCTTTCAGAGAAGGTATTTCTTCTTATGGGGTATAGCAAAAAACTATATAATGTATTGGGGGGGGGGTTACAAGTAGTATAATACCAGAACCGCCCCCATTTGTATATACTCGAAAATCACGAATATTACAAAAGCTATTGCATTTTCTTGTACATTTTGACCAAGCTTTTGCATTTTCTTCGTTTTTTAGAATTTATTTATACGTTTTCAAAGAATGATTCCGGCGTTTTTTCAAAAAGTGACTCAAATTCTGTACGATTCAGCTTTTCCTTTTTCAGAAGCAGCTCTGAACTCCTGTGGAGCACATCCATATGCTGCAGAATCAGCCCTTTTGCTTTCGCATAGCAATTGTCAATGATACGACGTACCTCGCGGTCTATCTCACCGCTTATCAGCTCGCTGTGCGCCTTTGCATGAGCCAGATCGCGCCCGATGAACACCTCATCATCATCGTCATCATAACATATCACGCCCACATTTTCTGACATCCCATAGCGCGTTACCATCTTTCTCGCTATCTGGGTCGCTTTCTTGATATCGCTGGACGCTCCTGTCGTGATATCATCAAATATCAGCTCCTCTGCGATACGCCCGCCGAGAGATACCATTATCTCCTGCTCCATCTGTCCTTTTGTCATAAACATCTCATCACGTTCAGGCAGCGGCATCGTATAGCCCGCCGCCCCGGGTCCTGTCGGAATGATAGAGACAGAGTAGACCGGTCCCACATCGGGCAGCACATGGAATAATATCGCATGACCGGACTCATGATACGCCGTAATCTTCTTTTCCTTATCAGAAATTATCCTGCTCTTTTTCTCCGTGCCGATACCGACCTTTACAAAGGCGCATTTGATATCTTCCTGGCTGATAAAGCTGCGCTCTTCCTTTGCCGCCATAATGGCCGCCTCATTCAGCAGATTTTCCAGATCGGCGCCGGTAAAGCCCGCTGTAGTCTGCGCCACCTGTTTTAAATCCACATCATCTCCTAAAGGCTTGTTTTTGGCATGGATTTTCAATATCGCTTCACGACCGCCCACATCCGGCAGACCGACGCTTATCTTTCTGTCAAAACGTCCGGGACGCATGATCGCGGGATCAAGGATATCCACCCGGTTTGTCGCCGCCATCACGATGATGCCTTCGTTAACACCAAAACCGTCCATTTCCACAAGCATCTGGTTCAGCGTCTGCTCGCGTTCATCATGACCGCCGCCCATTCCTGTCCCGCGGCGTCTTGCGACTGCATCTATCTCATCGATAAAAACGATGCAGGGAGCATTTCGCTTTGCATCTGCGAACAGGTCGCGTACGCGGGACGCGCCTACGCCAACGAACATTTCCACAAAATCCGAACCGGAGATCGAGAAGAAAGGCACGTTCGCTTCTCCTGCTATCGCCTTTGCCAGAAGAGTCTTACCCGTTCCCGGAGGTCCCTCCAAAAGCACGCCCTTCGGAATCCTTGCACCTATCTTCGTAAATTTTTCAGGGTCACGCAGAAAATCGACTATTTCCTGCAGGTCTTCTTTTTCCTCTTTCAGTCCTGCAACGTCCTTCAGCGTTATCTTCGTATCTCCCGCCATACTCATCCGCGCACGGCTCTTCCCGAAGTTCATCATTTTCCCGCCGCCGTTTGCCTGAGCGTTCTGCGCATTCATCATCATAAATATCAGGAACACGCCGCCCACCATGATGAGCGCAGGCAATATAGACGTCATAAACACGTTTTCGCCCGGCACATCCCGGATAATCGCGCTGACTCCGGCATCCGTCAGCTCTGCCAACACCGGATTGATATCCGATACCACCAGAATCTTTTCATCGCCCGATTTTAAATTTATCTGGATAGAGCCGGTAGGCACTTCCCGGTTCTGCCTCACCACCGCTCCTGAAATCTGTCCCTCATCCAGCAGCTGATGAAATTCTTCCTGCGTGCAGGTATCCTCCATCCTCTGCAGCGTTCCCGAGAACCAGAATATCAGAAGAATGACGAGCAGAAGGGAAAACACCATATTGAATCCTCTGCCGTTTTTGTTCACTGCATCCTCCTTCAGCATAAGCCTGCATTACTTTTTATAACTGTCCGATCAGTCAAATTTGACTACTCCTATATAAGGAAGGTTACGGTAGCGCTGGTCATAATCCAGACCATAGCCTACCACAAATTCATCCGGTATCTGAAATCCTGTGTAATCCACGTTCACATCGACTACGCGGCGGTCCGGCTTATCAAGCAGCGTGCACAGCGCCATACTCTTAGGTCCTCTGCTCTTTAACAGCTCCAGAAGATAGCTGAGCGTACGTCCGGAATCCACAATATCCTCCACAACAAGTACATCCTTATCTTTGATGGAGTCATCCAAATCCTTTACAATCTTGATAACACCGCTTGACTTTGTGTCACTGCCGTAGCTGGATACGGACATAAAATCCAGGGATACGGGCACGGTGATACGCTTTGCCAGCTCACACATAAAAAAGCTTCCGCCCTTTAACACGCATACGAGATGCACCTGTCTGCCCTCATAATCTCTGCTTATCTGCTCTCCGATAGCCTGAATGCGGTCATCTACCTCTTTTTCTGTTAACAGTACTTCAATTCTTTCAGCCATTTTTGTTTTCCTCCTTAGTATCTTTAATCTTAATTTCCATCACAACAGCCGTATTTTCGCTTACCCGGTATGCAGCGCTCATCCGGTATCCCGGAATCCATATAATATGCTGCCCGTCCGCAAGGAGCGGCAGACTTCCGCGCTCCTGTGCCGGGATTTTCTGCTCTATCATATACTTTTTCAGACTTTTTTTTGAAAAGTCATCATCTATCGTCAGATAATCCCCGCTGCGCCGTGTGCGAAATACGGCGGATTGTATTATTTTATCATAGTCAAACCATTTCGTATACTTCTTTTGCGGGATATTTTTGAAAAAGTCCGCATTTTCCGTGCCTTTTTCTCCGCTTTTTCCCCTGCTCTGCCAAAACCTCACGCCGACCGTTCCCAGGCCCGGTACGAAAAACTCCCCATCTCTGTCCGGTATCCGGAAAACCTCTTCGCCGTCCGGCGGCGTACCGGGTTGGTCTTTCCTTATTTTCCCGGCTGCCTTTGCTTCATCGCTCCCGATTCTCCGAAACACAAGACGGTTAAAATCCCGAACTACCTCTGCCCGGCATGCCGGGATACAAAGCTTTTTCCCGCTTTGGCAGGAAGGCTCTGCCAAAGCCAGCGCCGCCCTGATATGCGCCGCCGTCAAATCCCGCCCGGTTCCGATACGCAAAAGGCATTCCCTGACGCACAGCTCCCGCAAAAGCTCTGCTTCTTTGCAAAGCTTCTGAACAGAAATAATAATACAGGCTGTGCCATTCTCTCCGACACTTCCCTCTTCCATACATCGCTCCAGCGCCTGTCTGGTACATTCCCTCACGAAATCCCCTGTCCGCGCCAAAAGCTCCGCCTCCTGCGCCAGATGCGCTGCCGCTCCGGTACAGATTTCCTGCTCTGCATACGGCAGTATCCGATTCCGGATACGGTTTCTCGCATACATATCTTGAGCGTTCGTCGCATCCGTGCACCATTCTATCCCTTCCTTTTTTAAAAAGGCTTCTATTTCCGCTCTCGGACAATCCAAAAGCGGCCGGATGACCCGCGCTCCGCTTTCCGATAACCGCACAGGGCGTATTCCCGCCATTCCGTCCAGCCCGGTTCCCCGAAACAAATTAAATAAAAAGGTCTCTGCCCGGTCGTCTCTGTGATGCGCCACTGCAATGCAGCCGAAACCTTCCGTCCCCTCGTCCAGCTTCTTTAAACACTCTTCAAACGCCTCATATCGCGCTCTGCGTCCCGCCTCTTCGCAGCTTTGTCCCAGCCTTTCCGCCAGCCTGCCCACATCGACATGCCGCACCTCCAAGGGCACATCCCATGCTTTACAAAGCTCCTTTACAAACGCTTCATCGCCTCCCGCCTCTTTGCGCAGCCCGTGATTGATATGAACTGCATACAGATTCAGACGTCTTTCCGATGCCAGCTCCTTCCTCAGTTTTACGAGCATATAAAGCAGGCAGACCGAATCCGGCCCGCCTGATACGCCTACAACGATATTTCCGTTATCCGGGAGCATTTCATATTTTTGAATGTAGGATAAAATTTTTCTATTCATAACCGCTTTTTTACTTTCCGTAATTTACTCGTTCTTCCTACACTCTACCATGTCCCTCCCTTTTTTTCAATCAACTTCCCTCTCCTCTTCCTTCCAGACGCCCGCTGCAAGGACTGTCATATCATCCCGTATCTTTCCCCCGCACTGACTGATGGCACACTGCAAAAGGCGGTTTGCCATATCCACCGGAGAAGATATCATAAGTTCCTCCAGTCTGCGCGCGAACAAAAATTCTCCGTCGCAGCCCCAGTTTTCCAACACACCATCCGAAATCATCACGACCATATCACCGCTCTGCAGCTTCCGCGTCTGAGAAACAGACTGTCCGCCCACAGACATTCCCAGCGGAAGCCGCATACCGCTTATCTTTTCCACCTGGTCACCGCGCTTTATAAATGTCGCCGCGCCTCCCGCCTTTACTATCTCGCACTCAGCTTTTTTTAAATCTATCCTGCACAAATCCAACGTTGCCATGCGGCTCTCATCGCCTTCTGCATCAGCCATCGTATCCAGAAGCTGAACTGCCATCTGAAGTCCAAGCCCCGCATCCAATATCCTCTCCGTCAGATCCACGATACGGCTGCTGTCCTTCTGCGCGCTCTCTCCCGACCCCACACCATCGGAAAGTATTATCGTCAGTCCTCCATCTTCTTCCAGAAAAGAGTAGCTGTCTCCCGAAACCACCTCATTTTCCTCCACTGCCGTCGCAGCCGCCGTCATACAGCAAAATACCGGTTCTTCCTCAAAATAAAGACTCACGGGCTCACATCCGATAAAATACGGATTTCTCTTTTCCGGCATAAGCCGGATATCCATCAACACCGACAGGTATCCCGCTATCTGCATTACCGTCATATTTCTTTCCCGACGCATATATGCCGAAAGTGAAATTTCAAGCCTGTCCTCCTGGCCCCTCAGAAGGTAAATATCCTGTACGATAATGCCCTCTCCCGCCAGCGCGCGCACAATCTGCTTTTCCTGTCTTCCTCCCAGACGGATGAGCTGCACCGACGTATCCGCCACCGCCTGCATCAGTCCCGCCATCTGCCTCATATGTGATGCGTACTGCTTTCTCGTATCCTTCGCATGTTTCAGCTTCAAAAGCTCTTCCCGGTCGCTGCTGCCGGCATCCGCTCCGCGGTCCATCTCCCCCATTACCGCCGCAAGCTCCTGAAACGTGTCGGCGCAGTTCAAAATACGCCTTCTGTCATAATCCAGTAAATATGCCGACTGCTGCGCCTCAAAATCCAGATATTTCGTTTTCACGGCCGCCTCCTTTTCATTTTTCCTTTCCGCCCATGTCCGTATGTGCAAAACGCCAGCTCGTGCGATTACCCTCGTACGTACAGAACAGGAGGATGAATTTCTTCCATTATAACGCATGAAATGCGCAGGATTTGTCAAATCGGCACTGCCCCGCTTATATTTTTTCAGACTAAAATACCCCCAGGGAACAAGTTTTTCCTGTTCCGCTGAGGGTATAAAGTATTCTATCTCCCACATATCCATCGGGCAGCCTGAACGATCTGCTCTTTCATCTTTTCTGAAAACCGCTCATTCTTCCGGCTTAAAAATTATCTCTCCTTCATATACCAGCCCGAGCTTATCCTTTGCAACCTCTTCCACGTACTTTCTCGTCTTGGTATACTTCCCATATTCTTCTATTTCCGCCGTCCTCTGGTTCTCTTCCTCGATGCGCCGCTCCAGCTGCTCTATCTGCGCTCCGTAATATTCCTGCTTACGCCTTAAATCTACGCTACGCAAAGATACGACTACCAGCACCATCAGGACCGCTATCATCACCAGCATCATACTGAAACGGTTCTGCCGCTTCTTCTGGCGAAATACGATCTTACGTTTTACCATTTTCCCTGCCCCGCCGCGATTTCCTCTTGTTAAAAAATATTTTAGACAGTTTTATCCAAACCGTCAACCGCTTTTTACAAATCCGCACAAGTCTTTTTATGCGCTTTCCCTGCCTTTTGGCATACGCTGTTCCTGCGCGTTTAGCTGCCCGGAACGGCCTGCACAAAAATCCGGCTGCAGTCCCCAAAAACTTTTTCAACGCACATAGAAAACGGGACATATACTTTACCCAAAAAGGACTTACGCTCTTTTGATAAAACAGCATCCCCACTGCTGCCCCGAATACGCAGAACCACCGGAATGCCCCATTATTTTCCATATAAAGAAGATAAAAAAAGCTGTATGCCACAAACGCCCAATACAGCAGATCTTCTGCCGATATCCAGAACATGCTGTGCTCAAATACACGCCGCCATATCCTTAGCCCGTCATATACGAAGGTCACCGCTACCCCAAGCAGAACCGAATGCAGCCAGAGCCACCCCTCCTGCGCTATCAGGCTGCTCATGAGCTACCTGAAGAGCCGGGATAAAAGCGACTCTGTCTTCCCGGATATTCCCGTATTTTCCGAATAGGTCAGGCTGTCAATCTTGCCGTCTATATCAACTTCCCCTTTTTCCAGAGTAAGGCGGCTTACATGCAGATCGCTGCCTCGTATCATCAGCATTCCCTGCTCCGTTTCCAGAAGCACCTCCCCCACATCAAAGGAAAGCACATCCGATACGCCGTTCACCGCGCAGGTCTGCCGGTTTACCAGACTAACCCTGTGCTGTTTTGCCCTGCTGCCGTTTAATTCTTCCATAGCGCGCCCTCCTGTCTTAACGATCCTGTCCCCGGACCGCTTCTTTCTTCTATAAAGATACGCGCGCGCCTTCCAAAATATGCCCTGCTCTTACAGATATCGGAACATCTCTTTTGCTTCTTCCTTGCGGACAGTCTCCTGCACGGTCAGCACTTCCACCTTTACATCCTTATTACCGAACTGTATGGTAATGGTATCGCCCGCCTTTACCTCTGCCGAAGCTCTTGCGACCTTATCATTCAACAGCACTCGTCCCGCATCGCACGCCTCGTTCGCTACCGTCCTGCGCTTTATCAACCGGGAAACCTTTAAATATTTATCCAGTCTCATTATTATAATCCGCCTTTCTATGAAAGGCACCAATGTGTCATGAAACAGCTTGGCTACCTTTCACTTTTCTAATCTATCTTCCTTCTGATATTATTTCTTTATAAGACTGACACACTACAGAACACGAGGAGGTGAGTGGCGGGGCTGTATAGCGGCGACCTCGCATTATTATTTGTTGTCGGTCATCCGTTAAGGCATCAATGATTGGCGCATTACCGTAGCCCGTAAACTTATCTCTTCAAAAGTCGACTCGATTTTGCCGGATGACCAGTCACTGTCAGTTTTATTACTATAAATCATCAGGAGGTTTTTTATTGTCGTTTAAAATTCTCAAAAATAACTGTTGTAGCACTACATGTTGTGGACTTGATGTCCACAAAACATGGATCTTTGCCTGCATTGGTATTACGGATTCTCACAGTCGTACAGAGTATAAGCAAGCTCGCTTTTCTTCCTTTTCAAAACTTACCTGCATGATTCGTACTGTTCCCGGATTCGACAAGAATCCCATGACTGCTCTTCAGGTGCTCTCTGAAATCGGAGGTGACATGTCTGTCTTCCCCACAGCTAAAAACCTCGTCTCATGGGCAGGATGTTGTCCTCGCAACGATCAAAGCAATCAAAAAATCAAATCCACTAGGATTTCCCGTGCTGGTTCCTATTTTAAACCAGTTTTGGTGCAGATTGCAAATGCTTTAATCAGATCGAAGAAAAAATCCTCAATTTACTACCCGTTATCGACGTATCAAAGCACGGCGTGGTCATAAGAAAGCTATTATTGCCATCTGTCGTATGCTCCTGACCGCTATCTGGCACATACTTACAGATTTAAAACCCTATACACCGGAAGGCTTGACCACAACAATACAATTCCTATTTCCTGATCAGGTGTTGTGTCCATATTTACTTTTCAAGACCACCTTTTACGATGATTTATTTTCTATGCCCTGTTATTCTTGGATACCCTCTACTTCTTTGTTTCAAACTTCTGCCTTTGACTTTGCTAACATGGCAATATCCCCCACACCATTTAAAACCATAGTTGGACGATACGCATAAGTTTTGAGTGTATCCTTCGTTGAACATCCAGAGAGAACCAATACAGTAGACATACCACTTTCCATTCCTGAAA
>PPYF01196353.1_pt1 | contig 11395 bp, 10 predicted proteins | sample 1559871 | NCBI WGS metagenome assembly PPYF01 (sample SAMN08240021, study PRJNA423297) | Human gut metagenome, whole genome shotgun sequencing project. | reverse complement strand
TGCTTATTTTATACATAAGGGAGGTTGGATTTCGCAGATTGTAATAATCTGCGAAATCCAACCTCCCTTTTAATGTAGTGTTTCACCCGGAGGCAGCAAATGAGCATACATCTTTACAAGCACAACGAAGATGCATACAGAGCAGTCGAGACCATGCTGGAGGAAAAGCAGATGGCAGCCGTCATCCATCCGACCGGCACGGGCAAGTCGATGATAGCCTTCAAGCTCGTGGAGCAGCATCCGCACAAGCACTTTCTATGGCTATCGCCAAGTGAGTACATCTACAAGACACAGCTTGAAAACATAGACACACAGTTCTCAAACATAGAATACATGTCATACAGTAGGCTCATGAAGCATGAGGACAGCATAGACACCCTGCGCCCGGACTATATCATACTCGATGAGTTCCACCGCTGTGGAGCCACAGAGTGGGGCAAGAGTGTGAGAAAGCTTCTGGAAGCATATCCGAAGGCAAAGCGCCTGGGACTCTCAGCGACAAACATACGCTATCTGGACAACCAGCGCAATATGGCAGAGGAGCTCTTTGAGGGCAACATAGCCTCAGAGATGACACTCGGAGAAGCAATCGTGAGAGAAATACTTCCGGAGCCTAAATATGTCATAGCCATGTATTCATACAAGAAAGAGCTCGAGCAACTGAAAAAACGAATCGAGGGCTTATCAAACCCGGGACTTGTATCGGAAAACGAAAAGCTCCTAGAACAGCTAAAGCGTGCACTCGAGCAGGCAGACGGCCTCACAGAGGTCTTTGCCAGACAGATGACAAAGCCTGATGGCAAATACATAGTATTCTGCTCAGGCAGAGAGCATATGGATGAGATGAAGGCGCAGGCGGCCGACTGGTTTAGCAAGGTGGACAAAAAGCCACACATATACATAGCGTACTACAACGATAGCCGTATTAAGAGCGATGTGTTTGCAAAAGTCGCAGCGGGGGTGTTTGCTGCCAATGGCGTCAAGGTCAATATCTGGCCTGTGCTGATGCCGGTTCCCACCGTGTCTTTTGCGACTCGCTATCTGCACACCTCTGCCGGTGTTATGGTGACGGCTTCCCACAATCCTAGCAAGTATAACGGCTATAAGGTCTACGGTGCAGACGGCTGCCAGATTACGACCGAGGCAGCAGCAGAGATCCTTGCAGAGATTGAGAAGCTGGACATCTTTGCGGACGTCAAGACCAGCGATTTTGAAGCAGGCGTGGTAAACGGTAGCATCCAGTACATCCCGGACGAGGTCTACACCGTTTTCGTAGAACAGGTCAAGAAACAGTCTGTTCTGTTTGGCGAAGAGGTCAACAAGAACGTGGCCATCGTGTACAGCCCGCTGAACGGCACCGGTCTGAAGCCTGTGACCCGCACTCTGAAGGAGATGGGCTACACCAACATCACCGTGGTCAAGGAGCAGGAGCAACCGGATGGAAACTTCCCGACCTGCCCGTACCCCAACCCGGAGATCAAGGAAGCCATGGCGCTGGGCATGGAGTATGCCAAGAAGTGCAACGCTGATCTGCTGTTGGCGACCGACCCCGACTGTGATCGTGTGGGTATCGCTGTCAAAAACAAGGCAGGAGAGTACGAGCTGCTGACCGGCAACCAGACCGGTATGCTGCTGCTGGATTATATCTGCAGTCAGCGTGTGAAGCACGGCAAGATGCCTGTCGACCCGGTCATGGTCAAGACAATCGTCACGATGGACATGGGCGAGCAGATTGCTACTCATTACGGCCTGCGTACCATCAATGTGCTGACCGGCTTCAAGTTTATCGGTGAGCAGATCGGCAAGCTGGAAAAGCAGGGCAAGGCAGACAGCTATGTGTTCGGCTTTGAGGAAAGCTATGGATATCTGACCGGCTCCTACGTCCGCGACAAGGACGGTGTAGACGGTGCGTACATGATCTGCGAGATGTTCAGCTACTATGCGACCAAGGGCATCAGCCTGTTGGACAAGCTGGATGAGCTGTACAAGATCTATGGCTACTGCCTCAATACCCTGCACAGCTATGAGTTCGACGGCAGCGCTGGTTTCGCCAAGATGCAGAGCATTATGCAGGCATTTCGTGGTGACATCAAGGAATTTGGCGGCAAGAAGGTTGTCAAGTTGCTGGACTATGTTCCGGGTCTGGATGGTTTGCCTAAATCCGATGTGCTCAAGTTTTTACTGGAAGATAATTGCTCCATTGTGGTACGTCCTTCCGGTACCGAGCCGAAGCTGAAAACTTATATCTCTGTCAGTGCGGAGAATAAGGAAACTGCCGAGATGGTGGAGGCAGATATCCGAAAGAGCGCTGAAAAATATTTAAAGTAAAAAAGATTGGCAGTTGTATGAGGAGAAAAAACATGAATATTATTTTGCTTTCTGGTGGTTCCGGTAAACGTCTTTGGCCTCTTTCTAATGATGTGCGTAGTAAGCAGTTTATCAAATTGTTCAAGAATAATGATGTGTATGAGTCTATGGTGCAGCGCGTTTACCGCCAAATCACCACAGTAGACGCTGATGCAAAGATTACCATTGCAACCAGTAAGTCGCAGGCAAGTGCTATCAAGAATCAGTTGGGCGAAAAGGCATCCATTTGTGTAGAGCCTTGCCGCCGCGATACCTTTCCGGCTATTGCGTTGGCTGCTACATATCTTCATGATGAAATGGAGGTTGCAGAGGATGAAGCTGTTGTTGTCTGCCCGGTTGATCCTTATGTAGATAATACCTATTACGAAGCAGTCAAGACCCTGCAGGAGCTGGCAGAGCAGGGTGGCGCAAACCTGACTTTGATGGGCATTGAGCCGACCTATCCCAGTGAGAAGTATGGTTACATCATCCCTGAAAATGGCGAAAACGTCAGCAAGGTCAAGGAGTTTAAAGAAAAGCCGGATGTAGAAACGGCCAAAAAGTATCTGGCTCAGAGTGCGCTGTGGAATGCTGGTATCTTTGCGTTCAAGCTAGGATATCTGCTGGATAAAGCACATAGTATGATCGACTTCGAGGATTACCGTGATCTGTTCAATAAATATGATACTCTGACCAAGATTAGCTTTGACTATGCAGTGGTTGAGAAAGAGTCCAGCATTCAGGTTTTGCGCTACAGTGGCGATTGGAAAGATGTCGGTACTTGGAACATGATGGCCGAAGTTATGGCAGATAAAACCAAGGGCAAGGCCATTTTGGATGAAACCTGCGAGAATACCAATGTGGTGAACGAACTGAATATTCCAATCCTCTGTATGGGGTGTAAGGATATGATTGTTGCCGCCAGTGGCGATGGTATCTTGATTGCTGATAAAGAACGTAGCGGTTATATGAAGCCTTATGTGGAAAAAATCGAAACAGAAGCAATGTATGCTGAGAAATCTTGGGGTACTTATACAGTCATTGATGTTCAACCGGGTTCGATGACAGTCAAGATTTCCATGAGAGCTGGTGAGCATATGACATACCATATGCATAATTACCGCGAGGAAGTTTGGACGGTCGTTTCTGGTAAAGGAAAGGCAATTGTAGATGGCATGGAACAGGTGTTGCGCACTGGTGATGTAATCACAATTGCCGCAGGCTGTAAGCATACAGTAGAGGCTATTACAGCACTTGATATGGTTGAAGTTCAGCTCGGTGAAGAAATCAGTGTTACAGACAAGATTAAATTCCCGATGGATTAATGCTACGGAGGATAAATTAATGGAAATCATGAAATTAATTCCGACTGGCAAGGACTATCTGTGGGGTGGCACCCGACTCCGGGAAGAATACGGAAAAAAGATTGATTTGACTCCGCTGGCAGAGACATGGGAATGCTCTGTACATCCGGATGGCCCTAGCTATGTGGCGAATGGAATCTATAAGGGACAAACGCTGGCGGAGGTACTGAATGCTCACTCAGAATATCTTGGCACAAAGGTAGAAAACGGAGAACTGCCTGTATTGGTGAAATTCATCGATGCCAAGAAGGATTTGTCTGTTCAGGTTCATCCCGATGACGCATATGCACGGAAACACGAAGGCGACAACGGTAAGACCGAGATGTGGTACGTCGTGGACGCTGACGAAGGTGCACACTTGATTTATGGCTTTCAGCACAAGGTGACCGAGGAAATTCTTCGGAAAGCTATTGAAACTGGAACATTGGATAAGCATCTGCAAAAAGTTGAAGTTCACAAGGGCGATACTTATTTTGTCCCGGCGGGAACCGTACATGGCATTGGAAAAGGTATTCTGGTAGCTGAAATTCAGGAAAGTTCTAATGTGACCTATCGTGTCTATGACTATGACCGTGTGGATAAGAACGGTAAAAAGCGTGAACTGCACTTTGATAAGGCTGTTCAGGTTATGGATATGAATGTTGAGCCGGATGTGAGCCAGAAACCAAGAATTGTGAAATACTATTCTGGCTGTTCTCGTGAGCTGCTCTGCCGCTGCAAATATTTTGAAACGGAACGGATTCAAGTCACAAAGGGCTTTGCCTTTTCTGTAATGGATACCTCTTTTCAGGTGCTGATGTGTCTGAATGGATATGGTGAAGTACAGACGATGGATGCAGAGCAGAAACCGATGCGATTCAGCAAGGGAGAAACATTGTTTTTGCCGGCTGGAATGGGCAGATGTTTGGTTGTTGGTGATGCAGAGTTGATTAAAGTTCGGTGCTAAAATTAGAACGATAGCGGAGAAATTATGAAGAAAATCTTACATATTTCAAAATACTATTACCCATTTTCTGGAGGAACAGAACAAATCGCACGTGATTGTGTTCTGGCATTAAAAGGGGGGTATAGTCAAAAAGTAATTGCGTTTAATGATGGTAAAGAAGACAAGGTAGATATTGTTGATGGAGTTGAAGTGATAAAATGTGGCTGCTTTACAAAGATTGCAGCACAGTCGCTGTCTACTTCGTATGGGAAGCAATTACATAGAGTAATGAAGAAATTTGATCCAGATATTGTTGTTTTCCATTACCCGAACCCATTTGTTGCGTCCCTACTGTTAAGGGAAATGAAAAACACAAAAGCAAAACTTGTGGTGTACTGGCATCTTGATATTGTTCGCCAGAAATACCTGAAGCTCTTATTTAATCCTCAAAATAGAAGCCTGCTTGCACGTGCAGATAAAGTTATCGCAACATCTCCAAATTACATAGAAGGAAGCAAATGGCTTCAATCTGTAAAAGATAAGTGTGTTGTAGTGCCGAATTGCATCAATGTGGAGCGAATGACTATCACACCAGATATAGAAAAACGTGCAACAAAAATTCGAGAAGAAAACAAGGACAAGACAATATGTGTTGCAGTAGGTCGGCACACTGAATATAAGGGATTCACCTATTTGGTACAGGCCAGTAAGTTAATAGATGATCGATTCCGAATTTATATTACGGGTACAGGAGAACTGACTGAAAAACTTCACGAAGAAGCAAGAGGGGACAATAAAATTACATTTACAGGCCGTATTGATGATACAGAACTGAAAGCATTGATTCTCGCCTCGGATATGTTCTGTTTCCCTTCCATTTCAAAAAATGAAGCATTTGGATTGGCACTGGCAGAAGGTATGTACTACGAAAAGCCTGCAGTAACATTTACAATTCCTGGCTCCGGTGTCAATTATGTCAGTTTGAATAGAGTCACAGGGATTGAGGTTGAAAACCGTAATGTTGAAAAGTATGCAGATGCAATGCAGACGCTCGCTCAGAATAAAGAATTGTGCCTTAAATATGGTAAGGCAGGAAAAGAGCGAGTTAAAAACAATTTTTTGTCAACACAGTTTAGTATAAATATAAATACAGTAATAAATAGCCTTTGAGAATGGGATGGATTAATGAGACCAATTATTATAAATGGCAGATTTTTACTTCATCGAACAACAGGAGTGGAAAGATATGCCAGAGAAATTATTGCGGAACTGGATAAAACTATTCCGGCGGGATCTATAACGATGGCTGTCCCTCCAGAAATAGAAAATGTGCCAGTCTACCAGAATATTAAAGTAATAAAAACAGGAAAATTCAAAAATCGGCTATGGGAACATATTTCTTTTCCGTGGTATGTGCATAAACAAAAAGGAATCTCCCTAAATCTGTGCAATGCTGCTCCATTGCCGTCACCGGGCATAGTTTGCATCCATGATGTGAAGATTAAGGCAACGCCACAGTATTTTAGTAAAAAATTTCTTCTATGGTACGAAATTTTGTTTGGAAATGCTACGAAAAGAGCAAAGGAAATCATTACAGTATCGGAGTTTTCTAAATCTGAAATTGTGAAGTATTTCAAAGTTGATCCAGATAATATTACGGTGATTCCAAATGCATGGCAACATTATGAAAGAATCGGATATGATGAAAGTGCACTTAGTACATATGGTTTGGAAAAGAACAATTACTATTTTTCAATGTGTAGTTTAGAACCAAACAAAAATTTTAAATGGATAGCAGAAGAAGCGAGAAAAAATGCAGATATGGCCTTCGCGGTTGCAGGTTCCATTAACAGGAATGTTTTCTCCGAAGGGCTTGGCTTTGAACTGCCACCTAATATGAAACTTCTTGGTTTTGTCAGTGATGAAGAAGCCAAAACCTTAATGAGAGATTGCAGTGCATTCCTTTTTCCGACTTTCTATGAGGGATTTGGTATCCCTCCGCTGGAAGCTATCAGTGCGGGAGCAAAGCAAGTTGTGGTTTCGGATACAGATGTTATGCATGAAATATTCGGAGATGGTGTAGTTTATGTAGATCCGAATGACTGTAATATTGCATTGTCAGACTTTCCGGAAATATCCGAGACACAGGTTTCTGGACTGTTGGCAAAATACAGCTGGAAAAAATCCGCAGAAATCTTGTTGGAACTGTTAAAAAGCATGGATCGGGGGTCAGATAAATGAGAATAGGCATAAATGTTTCGGTGCTAAAAGCAGGAGAAAACGTATCTGGTATAGGTTATTATACATACAGAATCGTTAAAGAACTGCTGGATAACGATACAGAAAATGAATACTACTTATTTAGCAACTGCGAGATTTCCGTGCATTTTCCGGAGAACAGTAGAGTGCATAATATATTGTACCCCTGCAAAAATCGTTTGCTTTGGTCAAGGTATCTTCTAGGATGGCAGATTCAAAAGTTTAATTTGGATATATTTTGGTCACCTACCCACAATCTGCCGATTGTCAAAAAGAAAAAAACAAAATATTATATGACAGTGCATGACATTGCAAATCATATTTTGGAAAATATTTCGCAGAGCAAAAGCAACCAGCAAAAGTATCTGAGGCTCATTCTTGATCATTCCTGCAAAATTGCTGACGGAATCATCGCTCCGTCAAATGCAACAAAAAATGATCTTGTAGAACATTTTAGAGTTGCTCCTCAAAAAATTTTTGTCATTTATGAGGGCGGAGATAAGGAAAGCAACGTAAAGCCAGCAGGTGAACAGGAACTTGAAGAAAAATATCGGGTGAAAAAGCCATATTTTCTATACGTTGGAACACTTCAACCGAGAAAAAACATTGAAACGATTGTTGAGTCATTTTTACGCCTTGCAAAAAATGAATCGACAGTGCAGCTTGTTCTGGCAGGCGGAATAGGTTGGGGGATGGACAAAGTCCTTGATAAAATACAGAATAGTAGCTTCAAAGACCGTATTATTCTAACGGGATATGTCTCAGAAGAAGAAAAGGCTGGACTTTACAAGAATGCGGAAGCATTTCTTTTTCCATCGCAGTATGAGGGTTTTGGAATTCCAGTTCTGGAAAGTTTTAGTTATGGTGTACCAGTTATTACTGCCCAAAATTCTTCACTGCCAGAAGTTGGAGGTAACGCAGCTATTTATATTGAAAATGTCATGTCGTCTGCGGAACTTGAAGAATGCATGAAAAAGATTCTAGATTTAAGCAAGGCTGATCGAATGTTATTGTCAGAAAAAGGCATACAACAGTTTAACAAATTCACCTGGAAAAAGTGTACAAGAAAAATTTTTGAACTTTTTTGCGGAAAAGCGGTTTGATTTCCTTCATTTGAGTTGATTTCAAAACATATTTCGCTTTCTGATGCGAATGCGTCTGGATGGGGAGCATGGGCAACTCATCGATTTGATTTTCAAAGACAGTCGCATTCCATTGAAGTGTGGGAAGATCTGTGGAAACCACAATTGCATGGCGATTATGTCATATTTCACGAATTGACGCATCTGCTCGATACGGAGAATCTCGTAAATGGGGATAAAAAGAAAAACGCCATGATGCGTGGCTTTCTGGAATATCATGCAAGCCAAATTGAAACTATTAAAATTTTGGGATATGAGAGTATTGGCGAAAATATTTCTTTCTCTATGAAACAGCAAGTGGAAACTGTTGCATCAATCAAGTCAATGCAGAACTTTGTAGATGAGCCGGCCAATACTGCAAAGTCGTTACTTAGAAGAAGTGACTTCCCTAAAGATTTAGAGACACTTTTAACAACAGCAGCGTTGATATTCAACTATTATGGTAGACGTTCAATATGCTTAATGTATGCTCAGGATTATCGAGAAGATGTAGATATTATGGAGTTTTCTGAATTTATAGGAACAGCACAATTAGCTGCTTTGGATACATTTTTGAAAGGTTGGCTTAATGCCGCGCAAATTGATGTGCTAGGACAGTTTTATTTCGGAATGATTGGCACAAAAATAAAGGAATATGGATTGGTATAATAAGAAATGCTCAGGAGTTGAATCTGTGATTTTATAATGCTATACTTAAACAACTATAAAGGGAAAGCGGTTATCACCTATGCCAAGAACGAAAGGCAGCAAAAACCGTCCCAAAACCAATATCACCAAAGATTATGATTCTCTGTCATCAGAGAGAACTACTGCCCGGAGCGCAAGGACTGGAAGCTGGATCTGCGTGTCAATGAGTACACGGAGCTTGAGATTTTTGCTGTATTTAACACAGTGGGGTCAGGCACCATTAAATTTTAGAAAATAGCATAAGATGATAGCAACAGGACTCCCCGCACCTCTCACATATGTGATGTGTCCCATGGGGAGACTTTTTTATTTTTGGGGAGAAAATGATTGAATAATACAGATAAAGCCGAAGAATCTTGTGGAATTGAAAGGATGCCGAAAGCATATGGAGTAAAACAACTTTCTTCTATGAATTTTGAATACCCAATACCATATGAAAAATTGAAAATTTGTCATCCTACACAGAAAGTGCGATTATTGGAAAAGGGAGATATAGTAATTTCTTCACTTCATTCTGATGGAAAGATAAGAGTATATTTAGTAAACAAGGAGCCCAAAGAAGACATTACTGTCGGTGGTTCGTGTTATATTGTAAAATCACAAAAAGTATGTCCTGAATATTTATATTTGCAGAGTGAAACTGCAGATAAATATATTTTTTATAATTCTCCATTTATTTAGGTGACTCCATCAACAATAAATGAAATTCCTGTATCGATTCCATCAGATAGGATGCAGGAATTAGCACGTTTAACTTTTCAAGCTGGACACAATACAAGTCAGCCCATTCAAATCGATAGAATCATGACTAATGGAAGTACATGGAATCAGAGTGATTCAGCAATTAGAAGCTATTTCATAGAGAATGGTTTGATTGAATGTGTAATTGCTTTACCGGCTAGGTTATTTGCAGGAATAACTATTGCAACTTCAATGATAGTTTTTAGCCGTAATAATAAAGGAGTGCGCTTGGTTGATGCTTCAGAACTCTTTGTAGAGGGAAGAAGAGTAAATGAACTGAGTGCTGAAAACATCTCTCTTATTATTAAAGCAACTAAGAGCAACTCTGATATAAGCATGTATGTAAGTGCAGAGCAGCTTCGAGATAACGATTATGTGTTAAGTATGAATCGATATATTGTCCATGATGTAGCAGATGGAATGGCATTTGGCGATGTGATTAAAAGAATTACTCGTGGAGCCCAGCTTAATGCTAAGGCATTAGATGAAATTACTACTACAGTGCCTACAGACATGCAGTATTTGATGCTGGCTAACATCAAAAATGGACTTATTGATAAGGAATTACCTTATTTGAAGTCTATTGATAAGAAAAATGATAAGTATTGTTTATCAAATCACTGCCTTATTCTCTCTAAGAATGGGTATCCTTACAAGATTGCTGTTGCAGAAGTAAAGGAAGGACAAAGAATATTAGGTAACGGAAATCTTTATATTATAGAGCTCGATGAAGAAAAGGCAGATCCGTATTATCTTGCAGCATTCTTTGGAAGTGAGCAAGGTACAGCGGCACTAAGGAGTATAACGGTTGGTGCAACGATTCCAAATATCGGAGTTGAGCAGTTGACGAAGCTTGTTATTCCAATTCCGCCACTTGAAAAACAGAAAGAGATTGCTGACAAATATAAGACTGTAAAAGATGAAATTACAATGCTTCAGTTAAAGCTTGAAAAAGCAAAGAACAGAATGGCACATATCATTGAGGAAGGGGGCGCAAATAATGCTTGAACTTAATGAATTATTGGAATTGGAAGAGGTTATCAGAGATGTTCTCAATGATGATTTAGAAAGAATACTCATAGAGTTAAATAGAACAGGAGAACTTGAGACTTTTCTCCGTCTGCTTGGAATGCATGACTACCTTGGTACTGAAGCCGAGGGAAAATGTAATCGTGACGGTAAAATAATAGTAATTGGTCAGTCAGAAGTGGGAAAAGACAAACTTGCTGCAGTTGCAAAGAAGATGGGAATAGCAAAAGATAGATTTGAGTTTCTCTTGGACTATAAGGATGCTAAAACATTTGATTTCAGAAAGACTCAATGGTCATCAAAATATAGTTACATTTTGGTAGGCCCGATGCCACATAGTGGTGTGGCAAAGGGCGAGTATAGTAGCATAATCTCAGCAATTGAAAGTGAAGCTGGTTATCCACCGGTAGTGAAAATGGGTACTGATGGCTTGAAGATTACGAAGACGTCATTCCGTAATACTCTTGAATATTTATTGACAGAGAAAAATATTGCTTAATGATTGAGATAATATCGCAATCGTAAAAATTAAAAAAGATTGAAATTATTGTTTTTCAATAGCAATTGCAGTATGATATATCTAATGGGAATACTACTAATTGTCAAAAATAGTATGGTCTATAATATTGCATAGTTATATAGAACTAAGAGGGATTATCGAACTGGTTTATATTGTGTTACAAAGTGTTGTAAAGCCCGGAATTACAGGCTTTTTTAAAATTGACTTACATATAAAGTGTTATATTTATTTATCCTGATTTGACCGAAATTTGCCCCGAGATTCTTTGTTTGGATTTGTTTGAAAATAGTTTGATAAAAATAAAATAGAATGAAATATTTGAAATAAACATAAAAAATATAGACAAAATAGGGAATAAGATATAATATTAAAGTAAATATAT
>PPYF01603095.1_pt1 | contig 11396 bp, 6 predicted proteins | sample 1559871 | NCBI WGS metagenome assembly PPYF01 (sample SAMN08240021, study PRJNA423297) | Human gut metagenome, whole genome shotgun sequencing project. | reverse complement strand
GCACAGCACAGCACAGCACAACACAGCACAACACAGCAGGTAGTTTCTACCTTTTTTCAGCACGCAAAAAAACACCTTCACTCACTAAGAATGGAGGTGCTTTTTAATGGCTAAAAAAACAGTTTCTAAAGAGGCAACTCTAGAGCAAATTCTTTTTAATTGCCGTAATGCTTTACGTGGAGCAGGTGGAACAGAAAAGAACCGCGATGCCGTTATTGGTCTAGTCTTTATTAAATTTGCTAGTGATAAGTTTGAAAATCGTCGTCAGGAGATTAGTCGTGAATATGCTGACAAACCTGAATTGGTAAAGATTTTAGCAGAGAAGAAAGACTCATACACTTCACAGAATGTATTCTATCTTGAACCAGAGAGTCGCTGGTCTTATCTTGTTCAAGAATCAAGCTCCAATGATATAGCTATTAAAATTGACACAGCCATGGCAACGATTGAAAAGGACAATCCTTCTCTGGAAGGTGCTCTTTTGTCAAACTTCTATGCTGGCTTGGGTGCCGAGATTAGAACCTTAAAGAACTTGATTGACGAAATCAATAAGATTGACCAAAATAAATTCCATGAAGAAGATTTGATTGGGCGTGTTTATGAATATTTCATGCAATCTTATGCAGTAATGAGTACCAAAGAAGAGGGGGAGTTCTATACTCCGCCTTCAGCAGTTAAGTTGATTGCTGAACTTATTGAGCCATATTCTGGGCGAGTTTATGACCCTGCTTGTGGTTCTGGAGGAATGTTTGTTCAGTCTATGAAATTCGTTGAGCAACACCATGGCAACAGAAAAAGCATTTCTATCATTGGTCAAGAAAAGAACCCTGATACCCGTCGCTTGGCAAAAATGAATCTTGCGATTCGAGGAATTTCATATAACCTCGGGAATAAGCCTTATGGCGAAAGTTCGAGCTTTACAGATGACCAACATAAGGATATGAAGGTTGACTACATCATGGCTAATCCGCCATTCAACTTAAAAGCTTGGCGTGGGGAAAAAGAGTTGCTAAACGACGCTCGCTGGGAAGGATATAAAGTCCCACCTGCTTCAAATGCCAACTATGCTTGGATTCTGCACATGTTATCGAAATTAGATGTGACGGATGGTGTCGCAGGCTTTCTTCTGGCTAATGGTGCTTTGAATGCCGATGGTGTAGAGTATGAAATCCGTAAACAGCTCATCGAAAATGATAAGGTCGAAGCGATTATCGTCTTACCTCGTGATATGTTCTATACGACAGATATTTCAGTAACGCTTTGGATTTTGAACAACAATAAAAAAGGTAGCCTGAAAAACGGTCATCAATACCGTAATCGTGAACATGAAATTCTTTTCTGTGACTTAAGGCGATGGGATGACCATGTAGAGCAATATGTTGTTGAAAAAAGCAAGAAAAAGAAAAAAACAGTCTTGACTGATAAGCAAATTGCTGATGTAAAAGCAATTTATCACTCATGGCAAACAGGTGAGGGCTATGAAGATGTAGCTGAATTATGCAAATCAGCAAGTCTTGAGGAGATTCGCAAAGCTAACTACTCTCTTGCTCCTTCTAAGTATGTTGAGTTTATTGACCATGACTTAGAAATTGACTATGAGAAAGAAATGGCTCGTATTCAAGCCGAAATGAAAGAAGTTTTGACGCTAGAAAAAGCCTCACAAGCTAGCCTAGAGGAAGCCTTTAAGGGGATTGGTTATGAGATATAAACTTTTTGACCTTATTGAACAAATTGATGAACGGAATTCTTCAGAAAAATATGGAATTTCAGATGTCAAAGGCATCTCGATTCAAAAAATATTCATTGAAACTAAGGCAAAAATGGATGGCGCTAATTTGAAGCCCTATAAATTAGTTAAACCTAATACCTTTGCATATGTGACTGTGACTTCTCGTAATGGTGAGAAGATTACCTTGGCATACAATGATTCTGAAAATACTTATATTGTTTCATCTTCTTACATTGTTTTTAATGTGAAAAGACAAGACTTGTTAATCCCTGAGTTCCTTTTTATGTATTTCAATCGTCCTGAATTTGACCGTTTTTCACGCTACAATTCTTGGGGCTCAGCACGTGAAACTTTCTCATGGGATGATATGTGTGATATTGAAATCGACCTCCCACCTCTCCACATCCAAGAAAAGTATGTGGCGATTTATAAAGCCATGTTAGCTAATCAAAAAGCCTATGAGAATGGCTTGGAGGATTTGAAGCTTGTTTGCGATGCAGAGTTAGATATTTTCAAGAGAACCTGTCAACTTGAATACGTTGGAAATCTCTTTAGCGAGGTTGATAAAAGAAACACTGGAAATCAGTTGTCAAATGTCTTAGGAATAAATATCAATAAAGAATTTATGGCATCAAAATCAACTTCTGAAAAACTTGAGCGGTATAAGATTATAGAGAAAGACCAACTTGCATACAGCTCAATGCAGACAGGTAGAGATGAAGTTATTCGTATCGCCTTATATTCAGAAGATGAACCTGCGTTGGTTTCACCAGCCTATTCTATTTTAGTAACTAAAGAAAATGTATTACCAGAGTATATTATGATGTGGTTTAGTAGAAAAGAAGTGGATAGACTCGGGTGGTTTTTGAGTGACAGTAGTATTCGAGCAAATTTAGATTTGAAAAGATTTTATGAAATTAAAATCCCCATTCCTGATATCAAGATTCAGCAGTCTATCGTAGATGTATACAATGCCTATATCACACGCAAACAAATCAATGAAAGACTTAAACAGCAAATCAAGGATATTTGTCCTATTTTGATTGCTGGAGCGATAAAGGAGGCGAATGCGAATGCCTAAATTTACCGAAGCTCAACTTGAAGAAGCCATTATTGAGCTATTTCAAGAACAGGGGTATAACTATATCAATGGCGACAAACTTCATCGCAAGTATGATGATATTCTGCTTGAAGAAGATATGAGGGAGTTTCTGAGCCAGCGCTATTCAAATCTAACCGCTACAGAACTTGAAAAGGTCATCAATAAACTTAAATATGTCCCTAACACTCCACTTTATAGGGGGAACCGTGAAGCGTTTTATCTAGTAAATGAGGGTTTTAACTTAGTTCGTGATGACTCAGCGCTAGCACCGATTCATATTGAGTATATTGATTTTGAGAATCCAGAAAATAACATTTTTAAAGTTGTTAATCAATATATTGTTCAAGATGTCCGTGAGCGACGACCTGACCTGATTCTCTTTATCAATGGGATCCCTGTTGCTATTTTTGAGTTTAAAACAGCCATTCAGGAGATAACAACTGTCTATGACGCTTGGAAGCAGATTACCATTCGCTACAATAGGGATATTCCATCTCTGATGAAGTATGCTTTCTTGTCAGTTATTTCTGATGGAGCTAATACCAAGTTGGGTTCTATCTTCACTCCTTATGAATACTACTATTCATGGAATAAGGCAAATGATGATGAGAAGGTATCTAACGGTATCTCTGCTCTTTTGACCATGATTCATGGAGCTTTTGCCAAAGATAGAGTGGTGGCTATTTTACGAGATTTCATCTACTATCCTGATTCTGATAAGAAGGATACAGCTATCGTGACACGCTATCCTCAGTTTTTTGCAGCCAATAAGATGCTGGAAAATATTAAATTGCATTTAAAACCTCATGGAGACGGCAAAGGAGGTACTTACTTTGGTGCGACTGGTTCAGGTAAGACCAATACCATGCTTTTCTTGTCACGCTTGCTAGCTACACATGACCGAGAAACCTTCAAATCTCCAACGGTGATTATTTTGGTTGACCGTGAGGATTTAAGCGACCAGACTAGTAAGCTTTTTGAAGGGTCAAAACGTTACCTGAAAACAGAAAAAGTTAAAACGATTGGAAGTCGAGCAGAACTTAAGCAAGAGCTATCTATCAATGAAAGTGGCGGTGTTTATATTACCACGATTCAAAAATTTGAAGAGGCGACAGGACTGCTTTCTGAACGAACAAATATCATCTGTATTTCAGATGAGGCACACCGTACACAGACCAATGTAGGCTCTAAGCTGAAGTACACAGAGGCTGGAGTTGAAACTTCTTACGGTTTTGCAAAGTATCTGAGGGATTCATTTCCAAATGCGACTTATGCTGGTTTCACAGGAACACCGATTGATGAGACTATCCATGTTTTTGGTGAAGTGGTTGAATCTTACACAATGAAGGAATCAACAGATGACGGCATTACGGTTCGTATTTCCTATGAACCACGTCTAGCGCGTGTTATCACGAATGAAGAACAGGTTGCTGAGATTGACAACTACTACAAAGAAGTTGAGGAACAGGGTGCCAATATTGAGCAGATAGAGGCAAGTAAACGTACCATGTCTAAGGTGACACAAATTTTAAATCACCCAGACCGAATCCGAAAAGTAGCTAATGATATTGTTGAACACTATGAAAAGGTAGTTAGTGAGAAACCTGAGATTGTTCAAAAAGCCATGGTTGTTTGTTCGAACCGTGAACATGCTTTTAACGTTTACCAAGCTATAAAATCAGTTCGTCCAGAATGGTTCATTGCGAAGAAAACAGAGCGTAAGGACTTATCACCGCAGGAACTAGAGAAGTTAGAATCTCTTCCTAAAGTCAATATAGTTGCAACTCGTAGCCAAGATGATGTCAAGGAGATGTATGATTTATTGGGAGATGCTAAACACCGTAAGATGTTAGACGCTCAATTTAAAAACAATGATTCAAACTTTCAAATTGTTATTGTAGTGGATATGTGGATTACTGGGTTTGACGTACCATCCCTTGCCGTTATGTACATTGATAAACCCCTTCAAAAACATACCCTCATTCAGACGATTTCCCGTGTAAATCGCGTCTTTGAAGGGAAAGACCATGGTTTAGTTGTTGACTATATCGGTATTAAGCGAGCAATGTTAGAGGCTGTTAAGAAGTATGGTGACGACCAAGAGAGTCCGATTGATGAGCTAGATATTACATTAAAAATATTTAGAAATCAATTGAGTCTGATTGATGAATTATTAGTCAACTTTGATGCGACAGACTTTTATCAAGGAACACCAGCAGAACGCCTTTTATGCCTTAATAAAGGGGCAGAGTATGTTCAGACTAGTCATGATATGGAAGTACGTTTTATGTACCTCTCACGCCGCATGAAAGCAGCTTATGAGATTGTTTATCCATCTGGTGAGCTTACTGATGGAGAGACTGAAAAGGCACAATTTTATTTAGCTATCCGCTCTATTATTTATAAGCAAACTAAGGGAAATGCTCCAGATGCTGAGATGATGAATAAGCATGTTCAAACGATGATTGAGAATGCTATTGCTTCAACGGGTGTAGAGGATATTGTTAATAATGATAAGCAAGAGTTATTTGATGAAAGTTTCCTAGATGAACTTGATGCTTTAGAAATGCCAATCACCAAATTTAATGCCCTGCTTAGGTTGTTAAAACGTGCCATTGACCAGTACGGCGGAACTAATCAGGTTAAAGCCATTGAATTTTCAGAGAGACTAGAGATAGTTGTTGAAGCCTATAATAACAGAGATAGTCAAATCTTTGTTTCAGAGGTGACAGCAGATTTCATCAATAGCCTTTCGGATGAAATCATGAAGATTTTGAAAGACCTTCAAATTGATATGGATTCTTTCAAAGATTTAGGAATTTCTTATGAAGAAAAAGCCTTTTATGACATTCTTATCAAGGTTCGTGATGAACATGAATTTGAATATGCTGATGAAAAATGTATTAACCTAGCTAAAGCTATTAAAGAATTGGTTGATGACAAAGCTCAGTATGCAGATTGGTCAAGTCGTGAGGACATTAAGAGTCAGCTGAACATGGACTTAACAATCTTACTCTACGAAAACGGATACCCACCGCAATGGAATGATGAAGTCTTTGAGCAAGTACTTGGACAAGCTGAGAACTTTAAAAAGTCTACAAATTGATACCTAGGAGGATATATGGCTTCAATTACAAATTATGTAAAAGAGCATTACTTTGATGAGGTATCTAGAGCAGGAACTGACTATTTTCTGCAGAATGTTATTCGTTTGGGGGTTATTGCTGACGAGCTTAAAGAGTTGGTTTCTGTTGAGTTTAGTGAAATAAAGTATGTTTCTGCTGGGAATAGAGAAGATGATTTAATAGAAATTGATGTGTTAGTGAACATCTATGCGGAGGTGTCTAGATTTTCTATTTTTGAATCAGAAGATACTCAAAAGAAAAATCGTTGGCTACGTGTCTCATGTACTGCACTTGTAGATGATGGTCTTAAAAATTTTCAAATTCAATCGGTTACTCCATACAAGAGGGGCAGGATAAGTCTTTTCGAGCATCCTCTTTCTGATGAGCTAGTACCTTTTTTATGGAAAGATGAACTAGATGATACCGCGGAAGCAATTTTGAGACTGTATTATCCAGATGCACTCAAGTCACCCATACAAATTAATCCATATATTCTAGCTCAAACATTGGGGCTTAGTGTTGAATTTAGAGAAATCAACCCTGACACTTCTATTTTCGGGCGGATTTATTTTGAGGACGACACGGAGCAAGAGATATCTAAAATGACTATTGTTATCGATAGAAACCTAGAAAAAATTAGACCATCAGGAACTGTCGATAACACTATTGTTCATGAATGTTTACATTGGATTTTACACCGATACTCAGTGGAACTAGAAAAGGGTTCTGCTGATAACGTGGCTCAAATTTCAACAACTGAAGCAGCTGTTGAAACGGATTGGATGGAATGGCAAGTACACAGCCTCGCTCCTAAAGTCATGATGCCTAAAGCTATGACTCAACAATTTCTAAAATCGAAATTTGCTGAGTTAAAAGAAAAAAGGCAAGTGAATTCAATGATAGATATCATTGAAGATTTAATTAAAGCTACTGCGAACTATTTTGGGGTGACTATTATTGCAGCTCAAAAACGCTTGGCAGAATTCGGGATAGAAGAGGCTAGAGGAGCATTTAATTATGTTGATGGTCGCTATGTTCCAGCTCATTCTTGGCAAAAAGGTTTTCTTGGCGTTGACCAAACATTTTCAATAGGGCTAAAGGATTTGTCAAAATTACTTTTAGACCATCAATCCGTTAAAAATAGATTAACAGAAGGTGGGCTAATCTATATTGACTCTCATATTTGTTTAAACGAACCAAAATATGTAGTTTTATCTGAAGATGATATTCCTAAGATGACCTACTATGCTCGAACACATATGGATGAGTGTTGTCTTGTTTTTGAAAAAATAAATCATAATCAAAGCTCTTCAAGAGTAACATTTATCAATGTTTTGAATAATTCAGCTGAACTGAGTATCACTCCATCTTTCAAGTATCCAGCTAATGATAGAAATTTAGACATAGAGTCTAGAGCACGGTTACTAAGTGAATTAAGTTCGGAGTTGAGTCAAGCCTTAAGGGAATTACCGTATGATTTTGGTAGTGCGTTAAATTATCTAAGGAAGTATCGAAAATTGACCAATCAGTCTCTATCGGACTTATCCCTATTATCTGTAGAATATATTTCTAAACTTCAAAACAATCACATCAAAGAACCGTCTGTTCAAACTGTTGTAGCGTTATGTATAGCCATGTCACTTCATTTTCAACTGAGTGATGAATTATTAAAGCGGGCTGGTAGAAGTTTGCGCTCATTGTCTACGGATGAAGATATGCTTTATAATCTTATGATTTTGAGTTCTTCCGACTATACTGTGGAGGATTGTAATCAAATATTACTTGAAAACAATTTACCACCATTGACTATAAAAAAAGATTCTAGCATTTAAGCTAGAGTCTTTTGTATGTCCAAATTTCTCAGTTTAGAAATCTCCTAATGTAGCTAGTCGAACTCTCAACCTTCTTTTAACCACAAATCAAGAAAATATCTTGTACCGAATGGAACAATGAGAAAAATTATGTGATGTACTTGAATGTAATCTAGATGACATTTCAAATATGAATTAAACGAGAAGAGAATTTTATCCTTATGTTATAATTAAATATGAAAGGATTTCGTATATGGTAGTTATTTTGTCATTAATGGAAAATCTATTAGTAGAGCAACTAGGAAATTACTTTAATGGATTTATAGGTAAAATAAAATTAAGATTCGTTATAAAAAGGTTAAAGAACGAAGTTGAAGCGTTAATATTAAACCAATATGGAGACAGGGAATATTATCTAGATTTTGATAGATTTTTAATTGAACAGAATGTTCTTGAAAAAATAATAAAAAATTTTCTTAACCAAGATGTTTTACAATCGAAAACAATAAATCAATTAGTAGATTTTTACATGAATTTGTTTGTTGAAAAATACCCTAAGTATAAATTATATAATATTGAGTTAAAGAAGATTATTCAAAAATATTTTGAAATCATATTTAAACAACTTAATAAAATAAGCACCTCGGAATCACAGGTACTTTGTCGAACTATTAAGGAAATTGTTGATGGTATAGAAAGGCAGTTGCAGTACTTAACAGATATAGTGGATGATAATAATTCATTATTAAAACAGATTGTAAGTGGAAATTTTAGAACACGCTCCTATATTGAAACCCTATTAACAACATCAGGTGATTCATTTGTTCAGTCCGACTATTTTGAACGTTATCTATTTCAAGATACAGAAGGGGATAAAGAGAGAGATTCATTAGATATCCTTTTACAACATCATAAAGTTGTATTAATTGGAGAAGCAGGATTTGGAAAAACTTTTGAAACCTTTAAGCTTATAAATCAATTATGTGCAAAATATTCTGATTATCAACTAATTCCTGTTTATGTTCCATTAGTAGAGTATGAGGATGGTTTAGTAACATTATTCGATATTATTCAGTCGAAAATGGCCCCTTTCTGTGAAGGAAATTCTAAAGAAGCTATTAATCAACTATTTGTTAATAATAAATTGGCAATGTTCTTCGACGGCATTGATGATATTATTGATGAGAAAAAGAGATTGAAATTTTTTTCTGAAGCAAATCAATTAATGACACAATATAATCAAAATTTTTTCTTTTTCACAACACGAAATAATCGATATAATCATGAGCTCGGAGAAGAAAAGAGCTTCCGACTAACGAACCTAGTTGATAGTATAATTCAAAGAGATTTAATTAGACTTGGATGGTATAGTAATCTTCCCCCATCATATCTTGAGTTATTTAGAAATCCCTTACTGTATAAAATTGGTAAAACTATTTTGGTTGATAGACAAAATAAGGAGTTGCTCAATAGAACCCAAATTTTTACAGAGTATTTTGAAAAGAATTATCGATACAAAAATAGTTATTCAGAATTGTCCCTACATGAAACATTAAATCTTTTTGGCAAATTTTCTTATGAGAATTTTAATCAATCTAGTTTTACATATAGCGAAGTAGATAAAATAATAAGTGCTTATCCAGTTTCTACACCGAATAAAAGAAATCTAATTGATTATTTCATAAATTTTGGAATTTTTGATACTTCAGATAGAATTACTTTTTCTCATAAACTATTTAGGGAGTTTACTGCGGCATACTATATTACAAATAACCTGATAATTTCCTCCGATACTGAACTTCTTGAAAAGCTTATCTATAATGAAGAATGGCAAGAGGTAGTCGTTTTTATCTCAGGATTATTTTCTACTATTAATGAACAGGACAATTTTTTAGATTTTGTTCTACAGAATAACCTACCTCTCTATATTGAGTGTGTTAATTCTAAAAATGATTTGTTGAGAAATAATGGAATAACTGATTTTTCCATAGAGAATCATGTAGAACGAATTTTATCAGAAATTCATAAAACTTATTCATTTATAGTAGAGAATTATTTTCATCCTATATCAGAGCAGTTTGAACCATTTATAACAGAAAATCAAGTGGATTCTAAAATCGGAATTACTGGAAGTATAGTAGAAAATAGTCTTTATTATTGGTTTGATATCGTGGATAAAAGTGTCCCAGATGTAAAAGTTGTCAGCTCTAATCTACTGAGTCAAGTGAGTCAAGAATATCAAGCTACAATATTTTTAAAAACCACTAGGATGGTTCAGCATAGTACAAACTTGGAGTTATCAGGATTTATAGGGGATAGTGGGCGAAAAATTGCAGTAGAGCTTATTAAAAGTAATTTGAAAGATATATTAGAAAAACAATCATTACCAGCAAGTAACTATATTTTATGTGAACTTTTAAAAGAAACCATAGATAGGTTATCTTGGCTTAAAGATATTGATGAAATCTCTTTGATGAGTAAAGAGGTTAGAAAAAGGATAGATGAAGCCCTTGAAGATTGTCCGGAAGTTTTAAGCTATACAACATCGGAAGGAGTAGAGTTATTTAGTTTAAATAAATTGCTATCTATTTTACTACACTCTGGTGTGGATTATAGGAGTTCTATCATACCTGGTCGTGATAGGGAATATTCAGAATCAAATGGCTTAACAATGAACTTATATTCTACGAAAAGAAAAATAGAAATAGTTGAAACATTTTTTAATTTCGCTGAAGTGAGTTATCTGGAAATGGTGAAATATAACTTTCCTAAAATTTATAGATGTTTTTCAAAGTTTCAAGATATGCCGTACAAATTACTTATCACTTACAAAGATGATGAAAGTAATCCGTGGATAGGATATTATCACGTAGCATATTCAGGAGATAAAAATTTAGTTGAAGTATCTCATAGTGATTCGTTTAAGAATTATGAAGGAGCATGTGATGAAATAATACAAAGTTACAATTTGTTAAATAGAGTTCCTAAAGATATTTCTACTCATGAGAGTGCTTTTTCAAATCTTTTATTCTCAAGAAATATTAGTAAAAATACTCCATTAAGTGATTATGTCCATAAAGAGATAAAGAACAGTTTAGAGGAGATTTTTGGAAAAATCTGAAGTGTTTTTGAAGAGAGACTTATTAAGAGTAATGTCGACAGGGAACAGATGCTAGAAAACAAGACAATAAAAGCCCTCTAATCAATTTATTAGAGAGCTTTTATTATATATCCGAAATTTTGTATTTATTTCACAAAAAATGTAGTCAAAAATGTAGTCATTCGGCTGATTTTTATCGCAATCTATTGAAATTTGAAATTTCAAAAATTGCATAAAATCAAGGTTTTTCACGTCAACTGACGTGTATTGAATGTCTACTTGACCTCAGTAAAGATTACGTGTTTACGCAATTTTGGTGAGTATTTTTTCAATTGAAGACGGTCTGGAGTGTTACGTTTGTTTTTTGAAGTAAGGTACAAGCGTTCACCAGATTCTTTGTGTTCAAGTGTAATATTTACGCGCATGGTATCTCCCTTCTATTATTTAGCTGCTTTAGCGATTTTACGTCCTTTGTAGTATCCTTTAAGTGATACACGGTGAGAACGTGAGTAATCTCCAGTAGTTTCGT